>OIYR01000092.1_pt1 | contig 52896 bp, 87 predicted proteins | sample 1588221 | NCBI WGS metagenome assembly OIYR01 (sample SAMN03283292) | human gut metagenome | biome: human-associated habitat; material: feces | host: Homo sapiens | place: Peru | collected 2012
AACATTGTGTGGATAATTTTATACATTCCGATCTATTACTACGACATATTCCTCCATCACCTATATACCATATATTACACATCAGTGGTGTTAGTTTTAAATCTTTCGGTATTTCTTTAATGCCATTTTTATACCATTTATGATATTCTTCTGTAAAAGTTTCATTGGTATAAGTTCTCATAACATATCTGCTATATTCCTTATTTGTTCTTCCATCATAATAGGTATATTGTTTTATTCCTTCACCACTCCAATATTTTTTAAATGGAGTTGATACATATTCTACATGTTGTTTAGATTTAGATGTATAAGAAAAAATTGCATTTTTACAACGTTTATGCAATATTAAACTTCCGTCTCCTAATAATGCTCCATATAATATTTGTTTTTGCTCTTCTGTTAATTCAATCTTATCTATTAATTGTTTCACCATTATCCATCAGTCTTGCTCCTTTCAATAATTTCATCAAGTGTTTTTGGTCTATATTCCATGTACGGCATCATACATCCAACATTAAAAATATTGCCACAACTATCGCTATTAGAGCGCTTACTATCTCGTAACTCATTAGTCCACTTCTCAACGAAAGCTTGCTCTCTTGTTGTGTGAGTATGTCCATGAAGCATGTAACAATTTGGATTATAAGATGCTTTATAGCACATGATCGGATAATGGCATAAGATTATATGTCGTCCGTTATCTGTGATTTCTTTGTAGTCCACAGCTTCTACAATATACTTTCTAATATCTGAGCTAAACTCTTTTAGGTCATGATTGCCCTTTATGATATGAATATTGCCATTTAGCAGCTTTAGATACTTAATCCAATCATCCTTCTTGCCCCAGCAAAAATCTCCAAGATGATACACATGATCTGCGTTGCTTACAACAGAATTCCAGTTGTCAATTAATGTTTTGTCCATCTCATCACCTGTTTTAAATGGGCGATTATCAAACCTAATAATGTTTTGATGCATTAGATGTAAATCTGAAATATAAAAAATTCTACCCATTTTCTTTCTCCATGTTGACAATCAAAAAATCATAAACATCTCCCCAATCATCAATAATAACCGGCACATTGTTAACAATTACATCTCCAATTTTAAACCCATGCAACCAATCCTCTTCAAATACAAAGTAACCAATCCATTCTTCTTGGTCATGGAACACTTCTTCGAGCAAATTAATAACAATATCGAAAATGTCTGTAATATAAAATCCACAAAAATCTTTACAAAGATCTTTTAGAGCGCTATCAACTCTTGCCATTTTCGTGTCCAGATTTTCAAGATGCTTCATAGTATTAATAAAAGCTTCCTTAGAGATCATGATTTGCCTCCTCAATTTTTTTTGGATTTATTAGTTCAATCTTTACATAGCTATATAGGCCACCAGTGCAGTATATCATTCCATTTGTTATCGCCATTTCCAGTGGTACAAATTGCAGTTTATCATACTTAGATGCTCCATCTCCAATTTTATATCTTGCACCATTTTTATCAACAGACACGACAAACTCTTTGTATTTTAATACAGGATTATATTTAATCCATTCATTTTCTGTGTCGCATCTCGGACGTATTGTAAGAGGATAAGTTTCCATAAATTACTCCTTAATATTTAACTTATAACCAAGCTCCTTCTCAAGCTGTTTCTTTGACACTTCTCGTTCAACAACTTCAAATGTAGCCCATTTGTCATTTGACGCGCAAACATTAAATTTTGTAAGTATTTTTCTGGAACCCAACTGATACTTCCACTCTTCATATTCTTTTTCTTGTGTTATATTAGTAAGTGTAAGATCAATTTTTGGAAAATGAACTTTAATTTTGTCACCGTTACTCGCATAGCATATCCCTGTATAATCAAGATAAGGGGTGCCATTTTCAACATAAATCTTTACGTCAGTTGGGGTAATATGGCTATCAATAATTACATTACTATTCATTGTTTTGTCCTCCTTTTACATACGCCTTTCAATAAAGTTGACACTGACATACGGTGGTTCTCCATTTCCATCTACATAGCAAGTGATAATAAATCCCCTTGCGTACTTGTAACCATCCACAATGTTCTCGGCGTTATCCATAAGAGACTGTCCGCAATCTTTAATATTTTGAATAATCTGCTCTCTACAATTCATATACACACCTCAAATCTTTATTTCTATTGCTTATTTCTCAAACTCCGTTTATTCAACCAATCACAATACTTTTGACATTCTTCTTTTGATGTAAACCCAATATTTTTACCATATGTGAGTTGATCTCGCTTTTCAATAACATCATCACAGAACTTATCATATACAAACTGGATTCCAAAGTCTTCATATGAATAATCACTCCATCTGTTGTTGCCAGTGTATTGATAACTGTTATCGAGACGATAATATCTTTCAGATGGGTAATTGCTGTCCTTGATTTTATATTTTAACGTATCAATCCATGTTTCTTCTGGTTCATACCAATAATCTGGCTGTGAACATGTACATCTCTTACTTGTAGTTGTACCATCAGGCCAAGTCAAAACCCAGTTTCTATTTTCATCGCATTTATCACACTTAGGCTTTTCATGTGGTTTATTATCTGCAAACCAGAGCTGAGATTGCTCAATGGCATCCTTAAACAGATCATCAATAGCAGTCTTATAAAATTCTTTTTCTACTTCTCTGCGAAGATTTTGTGCTTTGTATTCCAAATCACTTTCTTTTCTTGATACTTCTCGTGCTTTATCTTCAAGCTCTTTATTCCGCTTCTCAAGATATTCATTACGACTTTTAAGAGATTCCATGTCATTCTTCAAAGAAGCTTTTGCTGCATCAACAAGTTTTGATTTTAGTTCATCAAAAAGTTCATCGGCTTCTGAAGGTTCCCACATGGGTTCATCATAATCCCAATAGCCCATTATACAATCCCTCTTTTCTTAGCAATCGCTCTCATTGCATATTTGACTCCATATTTGCCATACTTCTTTCTGCAACGGTTATAAATCATCCAATATAAATTAGAATGTCTCATACGCCACCACTAATCTTTTTATTATGAAGTGGATTAACTGGAACAAAATCTGAATAGTTATTGTTTCTATTACAATTATTGTGTGTACAATCTCTCTCGCACCCATAAACATAATATGAGTGTTCGCAGAAGTCACATACGTCCATGCACTCAAGCATAATAAGATACTTGGTTCTTTCAGTAGAACTCATGTGAGATGCCTCATGCAGTCTGCACTCCTTGAGACTTCTAAAATCCTTTTTACAACAATCACATCTATAAATTGTAGTCATAAGTCACCTCAAATTAATCTTTCAACGTAGTTTCTGTCCTGAGTAAAGATAGGAATCTCATTGTCAATTACCCATTTAGTAACAGGATATGCACCATCTTTAATATCTACATTTGGATCTTGCATAGTTTTCTTAATACAGCAACTACCACGCTTTAGAGTTGTGGAATAGTCATTCCAATTGATGTTCTTCTGGATCATAAGCATATCCTGAATATCTTTAGTGGATTTCTTATACATCTCTTTATCACTAAAGTTCGCCTGACCTACAGACTGAATAGAATTGCGAGTGGCGTCCTGCTGTCGCCAGATAAGATAATTACAAACCTCTTCCTTGGGAATTGTAAATACACGAGAATCAAACATAGCAGTATCGTAACGAGAGGTATAAGTTTCTGCTTGCTTCAAAATATTATTATCAATAGGTTCATTAGTGCCACCATCTGCCCAACCTGGAAGAATGTCGTAAGCCCAATTGTCCACATTCTCATAGTAGAACTTATTAAATGCTAATGTTGCCATACTAGCAGACACGCTACACATTTTCTGTAGATTGTTCCCAAACCAGGCATCAGTGGTGAGCTCTGCGTAATCAGTTAGAACAAGAGAAATCTCATCACTCTGTGTATAACCAAGAACACAGCCCTGAATGTTTTCACAGAGATACTTCATGGTTTGCTGCATAGTCTTTACAAGAACGTCGTCAAAAGGCTTCTTAAAGCCTCTGGTAAAAGTGTGAAATGCCTTTCCATCAATACGGATAATGACTGGCATTCTACGAGTTAGATAGTATCTGGTGATATTTTCATAATTGTTTTTCATGCGGTCGCCAATCGTAGTCTTATCCATCTTTAATCCTCCTTAACAATTTCTTCTAAACTATTAGTTTGTACGTTATAAATATAAGGCATCCCATTAGGCGCATAATAAGGAGACATATAACCGTAGCCTAAATACCCTTCACATTCATTAAAAAGAATATATACGATTTTTGTAGTTGAATCATAATATAGATTTTTCATTATTGTTGGTTGAAGCATACCACCAGTATTTTCTGTATAATTTTTAGAACCAGGGTTTGAGCATCCAACTAGACAAAAGACAAGAAACATAGTTAGAATCAACGCAATAATTTTATTTCGCATTATTATTGCTCCTTTCAATAATTTCATCAAGTGTTCTGGGTGTATAATTCATCCATGGCATCATGCAACCAACGTTAATAATATTGCCACAATTATCACTATTGGACTGTTTGGTATCTCTTAGTTCTTTAGTCCACTTTTCAGTAAAATCTTGTTCTCGTGTTACATGAGTATGTCCATGCAACATATAGCAATTTGGATTGTACGATGCTTTATAACACATAATTGGATAATGGCACATGATTACGTGCTTCTCGCTATCTGTAATCTCTTTGTAGTCAGAAATTTCTACAATGTATTTTCTGACATCAGAACCAAAATCTCTTAAATCGTGGTTGCCTCTAATGATATGAATGTTGCCATTTAATAGTTTTAAATATTTAATCCAATCATCTTTTTTACCCCAACAGAAATCACCAAGATGATATACGTGATCCGCATTACTTACAACTGAGTTCCAATTGCTAATTAATGTATTTTCCATTTCTTCAATAGTATTAAATGGTCTATTGTCAAACTTAATTACATTATTGTGTTGTAGATGCAGATCTGAAATATAGAAAATCTTACCCATTCTTCTCCTCCTTCTTAGGTCTTCCTCGTCTCTTTTTAGGAGCTTCTGCATTAGAATTTTCCATCTTTGGAGCGTCAGGGTATGGCATCCAGTATGCGACCTGTAGATAAGTGGAAAACTTTGCATTTCCCATATGTAGAGATGACTTTACGATGCCTTCATTTGTACAAATAATTACTTCTTGATATTTCTCAGGCCATTTATCATTGATGTTAATCCAATTCATTTCTACCTCTCAAAAAATTAAACATATCCTTGATGTCATCCATGATAGGATAACGGTCTACTGCACAAGAGTTACGAGCAAACTCACTCTTTACCATGTCTACATACATAGACGCCGAAGTCATCTCACCACTATTATCATCCCCCATATACATCTCATCCCATGCTTCCTTGGACATAATTCTCTGAGGGTTGAGCTGCTTGATAGCGAGGTTGTCAAAACTAACGACATCAAACCAGCCGTGACCTACAATCTCTGGCAGATAATTGTATAAGTCTTGTTTAAGGCTATCAATACGCTCTTTTGCATCGGCATTCTCATAAAGCTTTTCGCCACGGCGAAACTCCTTATAGCCGAGAATTAGAATTTTAAGACCATAATAGCGAAGTTGCTCAAGGTCTTGCATCGTTACAATACCATTGATAACATGAATGACCGCATTAGGAAACTCCTTCACGGCATCAACAAAACCGTCCTGCCACGGGTCAGAAAGAGAAATACCAAGACCGTAAATCAGACCCTCGTCACGAAGCTTACGAATAAAGTTAAGGTTCTGCATAAAATGTTCCTGACGGATAGTAGTATTGCAAATAAGTTTGAGATTCTTGCACTTAACAAGGAAGTCGTAAAAGTCAGGATGCTCAAGAACATTACCACCACCTAGTGCCAGTTCAGTATAAGGATGGAGTCTGTCAATAAAGCTTTCGGACATGATGTCTCCATGAGCGCCGTCACACTTACTATCCTCGTGGCACATTGGACAATTCATATTGCAACGATTGGTGATCTTGACATCCATAGATTCAGGAAAGGCTGCATCGAAAAAGTCTAGGTCGTTTTCTCTGATTTTAGTGCCAGTATTCAAATCAATGCTTACAATATAATTACCATTTTGGTATCTTACCCAATTACCATTCATCATAATAGCTCCTTTTCGGCATCAGTATATCAATAATTTTTTCTTTCTGCTCATCTGTTAGGGTATAGTAGTCTAGTGTAAAATTTTCACACCCATACTCAGGATAGGCAAGACCATCGTCACAATCCCAAGAATAACGACTCTTACAATAATCACAAAGGCTCATAAACTCTCCAAATTAATCATAACCATAATATCCAAAGGCAACAATTTCATCACCACTTTTAGTCTTATAATACTCAGTATATGTGTCAAGACAATCGTGTCTGCTACGCCACTCATCGTATGTTAGATACTCATCATAATCTTTCTTCTTTTTATTTTTTAGAACATACTCTGTAGTATAATCCTTCCGATCTTCTGCACTTAGTTCGTCCCAGCTCTTGTAATATTTACTCTTGCAAGATTCATACTTAGCTTTAGCCTCCTCATAATCATAAGGAGTTAGTTCTTCCGCTTCAATAAAATCTTGATTCCAATCTCCAAATAGAACCTTGCCATCGCGCCACTTGTCGTAGGTTTCCTGTGGACAAATAGTGATTGAATGAGTAGAAGAACTGTTCGTTTCAAATACTCCACGTCTAACCTGCTTCATGTTATTCCTCCTTAATAATAATTGTCATTATCTGTATGAACAACTACACCATTATCAAACAAGAACTGATTAATATCTACGCCGTAATCGTCTAGGAAATCCTGTACCGAATCATAGTCTTCGCAAGACTGATGGTCGATATAACCGTCATGATCAAGATAGCAATATGTCTTGTTGTCCCACTTATAACAACTCATCTTCATGTTGCTGTCAATCCAAATACCATCACAGTGACAATAATCGGCAACTGCTTCATTAATAAGCTTAAAACCCTTAGTCTCAAAAAAATCACTTGTAGTCAAAACACTTCGACTTTCAGTTTCTGCAAGCATAGTGACGACATACTGAAGCTTCTCATATGGAGTTCTATAGCTATCAATTTCCCATCCGAACTCGCCAAATCTTACATGAACCTTATTATCATAATCGATGAAAGAGTCTAGACAGTTATTCCCACAATAATCAGAATTCTTGCTAGAAACAGAAACACTGTGAGTACTGCTTGAATTGGTCTCAAATACATTTCTACGAATAGTCTTCATAATTTTCTCCTTTAATCTAAAATCATAATCTTTGAAAAGCTAATGCTGTCTTCGTCGTTAATTATTTTGTCGTCAAAGAAATGAGGCATAGGTTTTGGACTAATTACAAGATATAAGTCTCCGAACTTGTTCATTTCAGTTTGCTGATACACGTTAGGAGACCCAAGTTGATCTTCTACTTCTTCCTTATAATTAACCCAATACGTCTCCTCCGAATCGTCATCATAGATTACGGTAATTGAAGTAATATCGTTATATGTCACTATACGGTCAAAAAACTTAACCTTTTCGTCGCCAAAGCCAGAAAGATATTCTCCATTACCTTCTGAAAAAATTTCCATCACTACACTATCCACGCAGTCCACCCTTGAGATAGAGTTACATGCGACACGCTGAATACGAGTATTGATGTCTGATAACTGAAATGCTCCAAAATACTTTGCGTCAATGCTGAAATATTCGCAGTTCTCAAAACCGAATCCAATGGATTTAACATCCTTCATATTTGTTCCTCCTTTAATTTTGTACTGTAAGTATACTATGGATTTTTTATTTTGTCAATATGTCAATATGCATAAAGGGCACGACTAAAATGCCGTACCCTTTTGGTTAATGTGCTGCAAGGTCTGCTTCATGCAGTTGATCCACCATTGTTTTAAGATATGATGGTAGATTATTATAATACTTCTCGTTAAGGAATGGGGCCATATGCGTACTAATAAGCCAAAGAACATTAATACTACTAGTTAGTCCACAAGCAATCCATGCCCCAGTACATTGATGCTGATAATAATGTGCTGTTTCGGTAGTTTCGCCTTTAGTATTTACAAAACTCTTTACATACGGTTTGCCACAATCGTGCAAACTTGCAGCGGATCTTATTACCAAACCAAAGTTGTGTTCTGCAGCATATTTTTCTGCAAACATACAATGATGATAAACATCAAGAGTATGATGTGGATTATCATGTGGAATCTGCATAGATGTCATGATGTCTTCATAATAGGATGAGTAATTAAAATTATCTGGTTTAATAATCTCAATTTCGTCGATCCCTTCATCATAATAAGGCATCTGAAAACGCTTTAGCATTCTGTCAATAACTTCCTTACCAACAGTGCGTTCTCTTGTGGCATCTCGTTCAATACAGATTTCAATAGGGGCCCAAACAATATGGCATTTAATTCGTGCAAACTTGGGACACTTTGCAATAATACTAGCCCTATCTTTTCTTGTGATATTTGTGGCATCATAGATGACATCATATCCATTATTTAAAAATTCAATTGCTCTATTCTGCATTAAAGAGAATACTTCTGATGGATTACCTTGTATGTTTTCATCTCCATATAACTCTTTTCTAATAGCATCAGAAGACAAATGAACAATATAACTATAACTATCCTTTATTTTCTCTGCATAAAAAGTTTTCCCAGAGCCAGGAATTCCGCAAAGGAGTATTAGTTTAGGTCTAAACATTGTTCTTCTCCATTTCAATCATAAAATTCTTTTTAAGAACCTTAACAAGAGTATTGTTCATGATATTGGCGGCTTCTTGGTTAATGACAACCTCATGAGTATCCATATAGTCTTGCTTCATATTCTGCACAACGGCACAAATTTCATCTGCCATCTTAACAGCTTCATCCTTGGAATAGATATAAGATGACTTGATATCAATTAAATCTTGTGGAAACGTAGGAATAAGACATTCTTCATAAGGAACGCCATCAATATATCTTCGCAGAAATTCTCCACAACGTAAAATGTGATGGAGCTGTTTATTGTCGTAACCATACTTTTCAATCTTTTCTCTGAGACCTTCATATGGATGACAAAGAGCCTTCCTCTTCTCAAATACCATACCAGCAATACAATTAACTGCTGCAAAATTATTATAATGAGCAATATCTTCTGCGTGAACGAACATTGGCAGATATAGAGCCTTAAAATCTGGATTCAAATAACGATACTTTGTAAATAGAATCTCAACAAAATTAATGTTTTGCTTACGGAAACATTCATGCATTAAACGAATGTCTTTAAGATCAATATGCTCATTAGTAGGAAGAATCAATGTTGTGCTGACTGGCTTTCTATTAAGACAAAAATCTTCAAAGGAAGGAAGAATGATTGCCTTAGTATCAACATCAGAACCCTCATATGCTAGGTTATAGTTCTGGGAGCCCTGTAAAAAGACTCCCAAAACCGTATAGCCAAGACCAGACACGTATGAATAATCGCTAGTGATACGCTTTTGAATCTTGTCGTTCATATTTATCCTCACTTACTCGTTGTATTTGTACTCTTAAAGCAACTACCAATTAACGCAAGCGAACCACATACAATCGGTAGCATGTCAGGTGTAAATCTAGTTGTGCCAAATAGCGTGTTGAAGCCAGATGCTACAGCATCGCCAACAATATTCATTAGCATCCATCCACCAAACTAACCACAGAAAAACGTAATAACTGGTGCAAAAATCAGAAGAATAATTACTGTTAGACAACCACCTAGAAGTGCGCTATTATCCTTATTCATATTAAACATCCTCCTCAATTTCTTCCTGAGCCTCTTCCATATCGGGAGCATCGGCCTCAGCCTTTACTAGGCCCTCAAGACACTTAAATGCAAAATTCTTATGCTTATAAGCACAGAACTTAGGCTTGTTCACAATGCGAACTACAACACCCTCACGCACATGAGTCTTGCCGATGGGATCTGGGCCATCGTAATACTGTTCTGCAATGTTTTTAACCCATTCACCAGGAGTTCCATTGCGAATAGTTTTCCAGGTTCCCCAATCGCCGTTACAATCGTAGTTCTCTTCTAGAGATTCATCTTCAGGGATAAATCCTTTCCACAATACAGGGACACATTTACAACCCATCTGTTCACAACGATAACGCATAAATTCTGGAGTATATTCAACAACATCTCCATCTTCATTAGTCATAGTCATACGATAGACATAGAAATCAGACTGGGGCACCTTTCTCTCGGTGATACCAATACCTTCTTTGCCATCTGGATTACAGCCATAAGAGAAAGTCGTAGTCTTACCATACTGCTTTACAAATTCCTTATCGTTTAGCTTCTTGTTGTCAGCAGTTGACATAATGGGAGCACCAGTATGAGTAAATCCAACCACCTCATAATAAACCTCTTCGCCCTTATGAAGCTTACCTTCAAAGAACTTAGAGTGCTGCTCACGGAACTCATTGGAACCATAATACCCACCATCATAATTCTCTAGAACAGTACGACGAGTACCAGATACATATCCCCAATTATAAACAGGACTAATTGCGGCATTGGCCTTCTCGACAAAATGCTTAAATAGTTTAGGATGCTTGAGCACACTAAACGCCCAAGGAGGCCCAATATAATCCTGAAGCACAGGTAGATAACCAGTACGCTGAGAAGTGCCATGCATTTTTAGAGTAATCTCAATCTGATCACCAGCCTGAAATGCACCAAGGTTATAAGCTAGCTGCTCAGTATCCGCATGCTCAGTAAATAGAGGAGCAATGGGAGCCTTCTTCTTGCGAGTATGATTACCGTTTGTGGCACGACCACTACGAGTATTTCTGCGAGGAATATACTTGGTGCAAATTTCATGCCCATTGAACGTGGTGATGACATCTCCAACCTTTAGTTTAGAAATATCACCAAAAGAACTCAGGCAAGATAGTGGTAGAAATAGTCCATCAGACTTCTCGCCACGAAGCTTAATGGAAGTCACATTACGCTTGTCTGCGTCCATATAACCGCCAATGTTATTGCCATCGGCATCCTTCTTGCGAAGTAGATTATTGGCATCTGCAAATTCAACAGAAAGCTGACCATCAGTTGGGAAATATACACCAATCTGATTGTCCGTATATTCCATGCTTACGCAAACGGTATTTCCAAAACACTCGCCAAGCTGTAGTCTGTCTGCGTTAGGATGCTTGCGCAGGTTTTTAATTGTTGTTACATATGCGTTATACATTTTGTTCTCCTCTCATTAATTTTGTGTTGTATTACTTATCTTTAATCTTCTTTACAAATTTAGCAATTCTACGGTCAAATTCAGCATTAAACTCTTCCTTAGAAATCTCTTCATAATTATTAATTACATCATGTCCAACGCCCCATGCTCCAGAAAACAGTGTATCAGCATAAAATGGAACTCCATCGTCATTAGCAAGCCAAAGCGCAGGATACTGATATTCATTGAAACGAGTGCCAGTCTTAGTTTCTTCTACCACTGGGATATCAAGAACCTTTACAAAAACACCATTTACTTTAAAACATCTACCAATATTATTCTTAGCAACCTCAAAAAACTTTTTTCTGTCTTCAGCTTCTAGCCTATAACGTTCTTGCCGAAGTTCCGCAATCTTTTGATCAATTTCTTTAATTGTCATATTTAACCCTCACACATATTAAATAGCTTACTTAGACTCCATCCGTTTGCTCTGGAAAGACCTGCAGCATAATTACAAATACTTGCATCGTCAATTGCGCCAATACTATTCAGATAATCAGTTAACTTATTATAAGATTCCTTCTTTGCGCTCCAGCCAATTAAAGATTCCTTATTAATAGTCACAAGATCAAATAGAGAACCGCCAGTACCATTAGACATCATGCACCATGCACCGTCTGTATCAATATCACCATTACACATACGCTTAGCATCCTGCTTCTCTAGTTCAATAACCTTGTATGTATCGCCGCTGTATCTTTTGTTGAAAGAAATATTATTGTCCTTTAGTACCTGCTCAATGTTTCCACGGGTTAACATTTCAACCTTCATTTTTATCCTCCATTATAATTCATCGTCGAGTTCTGCTGCAAGCTTCTGTTTGACTGCTTTAATCGCATTTTGAACATCTGCTCTACCAATGTTCTCTTCCATCCAATCTACATAATCATCACCAGCACGACATAGATCAATTAACTTTTCACCCTTATGTTTACCGAAGGTTAGTACATAATCTTCTGGCTTAGATTCAACTCTGGGAGCCTCAATATTCTCAAAATCCATTGCAAGACTCTTGCGAGATGCCAGATAATCAGCTAGATGAACAAGCTTTTGATATTCATCTTTGGGCTTTGGCAACTCAATATTGGTCTTTTTATCAAAGGCCCACTGCCCCATGTGGCTCTCAATACAATGGGCAATAAAATCACGCTCACTAGTATTAAGACCATCAGTAGAACGAACTACCTCTGCCATCAAAATCGGATGATTAAACTTTGTATATTTAGACTTAGTATAATCTTCTTGTGTACCAGATTTCATTCCGTCATGAATTAATGCCGCTGTTCGCATCAAATCTCTTTCTCTGGAAGTCATTCCAGCTCCATACTGTTCAAGCTCAAGAAAGAAATTTAGAAATCTAACAACTGCCATCTGGTGTCTCATAAGACCACCTTCACCAAGACTATAAGCTGGATGATACTTGCCAGTGCTAGATGCTCCTACATGCCAGACATATTCTGGTAGATTATTAAGTAGTTCTATAGCAAACTCTTTAATGTCTTCATTTTCAAATGTGTTTAAAATTGGTTCTAGTAATTTCTTGCGTTCAGAATTCATCTTCGTCCTCCTCGATATAATCAACTAATTTTTCTGTCTTGCCACAGTTGTCACACTTTTCTACATACGGCGTAAAAACAATTCGATCAATATGCTTCTTAGATAGCTTGTGCTTCTTTAAATAGCACTTCTTACAATACATACCAGTATCAAAGTTGTCCATAATTCTCTCCTTAATTCCAACGTTCTTCTGCGAAACCATTTTCGACAGTATAATAAATTCTTTTAATGCCAAGGCTTCGAATAAGCTTTTCACAGCTCTTACAAGGTCTTGCCATTGCTGTTCCGCCATTGCGGTGTTCTCTATATACGTAAATGCTACAATCTTTAAAATTTACATCTTTTCTATGAATCAAAGGCATGAGCGCCTTTACTTCGCTGTGATTAGAATGTGGGGTATCTACATTAAATCGAACCGCATTAAGTTCTTTCTGCAACGGAGAAGTTTTTGTCTCGTTGTAACCACTTGAAATGATGCGACTTCCGCATGTTACGACGCATCCAAGATGTTCCTTATGGAAATCAGAAAGCTCACTCATTGCTTTAGCCGCTTTAAAAAAAGATTTGTTTCTTCCAGTCATGTTATCCCTCTCATTAATTTTGTACTGTAAACATATCACATATTTTTTGATTTGTCAAGAGGTACGTAATCTTTTGATTAGGCCACTTAAAATTTCTACAATATAAGAGATATCATTATCGTTTAAAGTTTCATCAACTGTAATACGAATTGTACTTAGAGCTTCATCATTATTTAATCCAATAGCTTTTAGTGTACTGCTTGGAACGGATTCTCCACTGCAACAAGCAGAGCCAGCAGAAATATAAATTCCATATATACTTGCGAGAGTCACAAGATCACTAGCTTTTACTCCATCAATACAAATTGATAGATTGTTAAATAAACGATTTACATCAAGCTTGGGCCCATTTAGATGAACTCCAGGAATTTCAAGCATTCTTTTTGCGAGATTATCTCTATTCATGCTAGTACATGCATTTACATAACTATGTAAAGCTCCACGATTAATTTCAAGAGCTTTTCCCATTCCTGCAATTGCTGGAGTATTATAAGTTCCTCCACGCAAACCATTTTCTTGCGACCCATAGATTAGAGGAGATAGCGCAATACCATCTCGACAATATAAAAATCCAACACCTTTTGGCCCATGAAATTTTTGTGCAGATACTGACATCAAATCAATGCCAAGGTTTTTAACATTAATGCTTCCCTCTGGAAATACTTGTGTCGCATCAACATGCAATACAAAATCACGACCATTAATTGCATTTGAAATTCTAGCAATGTCTTGAATAGTACCAATTTCAGAATTGCCATATTGAATGCTAACAAGTGCAGAGTTATAAGTCTTTAAGATGTTTTGAAAATAATCAAATGAAATATTTCCATATACATCTACTGGAATATATGATGCACTTGTAAATGTACTACTTTTAATAATTTCTTCAATAGATTTATGTTCTAGATGTGTTGTAATAATACGATTATATCTTGTGCCACAAAGAGCAAGACTATTGGACTCGCAAGCTCCAGACGTAAAAATAATTTCTTTGGGCTCACAACCAATATCTGCTGCAATCTGTTCTCTTACATTCTCAATAATATTCTTAGCATCTTGGCCCATTTCATGAATTGAACTTGGGTTTCCGTAATGATTTCTCATTACGTCCGCCATAGTTTCAATTACTTCATCGTAAGGTCTTGTTGTACTTGCCGAATCTAAAAAATATATTCTCATACAAACTCCTTAATTACAGTTTGATGCCCATTATGAATCTCTACAAAAAGACCTTCCTCCGCAAAGTCACTATGAGAAAACATATAATTAAATAGATTATATGGAGTTAAAACATTCTCTGTAAAATCATAATAGATTGCATAAAAAGAATCTCCTTCAGGATTATTACTAATCATTGCTAGAATATTTTTATTGTTTTTCAGAACGTTTGCGAGATACTGTGCCTTTGTCGGATCTAAATTTAAAATTAGTTTAGAGATAATATTTCTTTCTTCGTCTTCAATGTTCTTGCTGAAAAGAATAATATTGCCATTGAACTTACACACGCTATCATAATACTTAATGTCATTTGCTGGATTCTGATTAACATATTCAGAAAAAACAAAAAGCTCTGCGTCTGCAAGTTTATAAGTTTTGCTCATGGATTAAGCCTCCTTTAATTTTGTATTCTGATTATAACATAATGCTTTTAATTTGTCAAGTAGCAAAAAAGCCGCCCCGAAGGACGGCTATTATATTTAATTAAGTAGGATGAATTGCCAAGTGTTCTTTCCAACGATTCCATCATCAGACATGTTCCCCGACTTCTGCAGGGCCTTTACAGCCTTTTCGGTGTTGACTCCGAACTCGCCATCAACGGTTCCACAATTAAAACCAAGAGAGTTTAGAGAAGCCTGTAGAACTTTAACTGGATTACCAGAATCGCCCTTTTGAAGCTTTTGAGCATTTACAGAAACATATGTAGGCTTGTCAAATTTCTTGGCGGCAGCTTTATAATCAGGGAGACAAAAACCACGAATATAGCGACCATTAACATTAATCTCTCTGTAGGCAACAGAGTCACTCTTATTGCCCTCAATAACGGTAATCTTACCATTGGAAACCTTTGTTACCATACCAACATGATCTGGAGCACCTTTGTTGTCGCCAACACCATTGTCTCCCCAATCATACATTACAAGATCACCAGGCTGAGGAACATATGCATCGTTCTCCTTCCAGCGACCAGCCTTCTTATATAGTTCAATCATGCGACCACAAGAACATTCTGGGAGGATATATTCTGTAATACCAAGCCTAACACCAACCGCACTTACCGTGGCTGCACACCAAGCATCACTATATCTCACCTTATAACCTACAGGAAGTGGCTTTTGACTATTGTATAGATCAATAATTTTCTTCTTCTTACCATTGGCCCCGCTATATCCGAGCCATGATTCTAGTATCTGTACTGCGTTTCGTCGCATCTGTAATTCTGTCATAATAAAAATCCTTTCTTTTAAATTTTTGGAGCGGGATGCGGAATTCGAATCCGTACCTCAGCTTTGGAAGAGCCGTATGCTAACCGTTAAACACCAATCCCGCATATTTTATTCTTATGTTTTTGTTTACGAGAAAAAGAGCCCTTGCCCTTCTTTGCTTTCACTTTACTACCACGCTTGCGAAACTTAAGAAACTCTTGAAGCTCTTCTCCTGTTTTCTTGAAAATTGTTTTATCCATAATAAAATCCTTTTTCAATAAAATGGTGGGCGTGAAGAGGATCGAACTCTTGATACCTGCATTAAAAGTGCAGTGCCTTACCACTTGGCTACACGCCCATATCTGGACAAAGTTTTATTTATCCAGTAAAATGTATTTCTGCATGACAATTTGCACAAAGTAAATCACATTTATCTACTTCATTAAATAACTCTTTAATAGAAAATGAATCTCCTACTCTTACTCTTGCTATAGTAAATTCTTTTTGCGATGGATCTCTGTGATGAAATTGTAATGCTCCTTCACATTTACTATATCCACACTTCTCACATTTTCCACCCTTATACTCAATTAATTTGTGTTTTAGTGCTTGTTTCTTTGCTTTTATTCCATCAGCATCGTTTAATCCTTCTGGACGACAATTATAGCAATATTTTCTAGATGGGTTTGTTGTTATAAATTCTTCTTCGCAAATTAGACAAATTAATTTTCGTTCAGTGCTAGCATTATTTTTTTTACATCCACAAGATGTTGTTATACCATATGTTAAATGTCCAGTTTGAATATCTATTTCTTTTCCACATATACATCTACATGTCCAATATGTCTTCTTTCCTTTGTTTGGTGCTCTTTTTATTGCAGTCAAGTATCCAAACTTTTTACCAGTGATGTCTAAAATATTTGGTATAAATGTCACTTCTTTCATTAAAATTATATAAATAATGGCACCGCTATTTGGACTTGAACCAAAATTATGACTGCTTAGAAGGCAGTTGCCATATCCATTAGGCGATAGCGGCATATGCATAAAAGGTTTTATAGGATCTCGTCAAACTTTAATATAACATAACCTACACGCAAAGCACTTGTTGTGCGCACAACAGTCTTAGTTTCCTTCGCCACCAACCTCGGTTATGCTTTTTGCCACCTTATCCTACTTTCGGTGACTACAACCTTGTTCTCTTTCGTCGTTGTGGGTCAACAACTTAGCCGATGGGCCAATTCTTCAATCATTCCTATGGCGAATAATTGCATCAAATTGGTTTATTAATCCATCATGTTAAATATCGCACGAGAACCCCAATAGGCGGTTTGGTGGAAGATGTCGGTGCCGCCCCGCTACTCAAACTCCCAAAGTTCGTGTGTTACTGTTACACTACATCCTCCATTAATTTTGTGTTGTAGTAGTTAAGATCGTATCTTTAATACGTTCTATATGACTGACACAGCCACTCAGTCTGATTACATGGCGACGGTGAAGCGATTCGAACGCTTGCAGGTTTTTACGCCCCTAGAAGTTTTCAAGACTTCTCTCTTCAACCACTTGAGTACACCGCCAAATTTACGATAGTCTTGCCAACTCTCTCATAGCCTTCTTAATAAGCTTATCATTCATAACTTCGCCCTTGGACTTAAGCTTTGCAATGCGGTTCTCATAATGCTCCTTGGTTCGGAAATTCATAATATGTACCTCCTTAAAAATTTCATGGCACGGGATAGTGGACTCGAACCACTGATCAGGGAGTCTGGTCAAGGATATTGGACTTGCACCAATATACCGCCGAAACAGTCTTTAAACTAATCCATCGGATTCTGCTTGAATTAATCCTTGAAAGTCCCTTGCCTTACCACTTGGCTAATCCCGTATATAATTGGTGGCTGTTGCACCTTGCGCTAGGCATTGAAACCACTAAACAAGTCCGATGTAAACACCAGTCTCTGAAAGGCAAACCCTTTGTTCCGCAACATTTAATTCTCACTTACTTGGTGGGCCAGGCTGGTGTCGATCCAGCTACTCCCGAAGGAAACGGGTTTACAGCCCGCCGCAGTTGCCGATTTGCTACTGACCCATATGGCGGAGAAGGTGGGTGCCGACCCCACTCACGTATTGCTACGCCTATTTGTTTAGCAAACAAACCTCTTTGCCATCATTGAGTACTTCTCCATATTCCAGTTCAGCTTTATCTCGCCCTTAACGACTACTGGTGCGCCGCCTACCATACTCGTAGGTTTGCTGCTTCTAAAACAACTTGTTAACCATGAGCAGCGATAGTTAACAATGTGGAGCTGGTGGAGGATTCCGAGACCTCGACCTAGGCATTACAAGTGCCTCGCTCTGCCGCTGAGCTACACCAGCAAATAAATGGCACTAACGTAGTTCCCACGCCCATATTGTTGCTATACTAGCGCCTTTCCATCTCGTCAGCTATGGTACTGAGAATGGGGCTGGCGGAAGATATAGGACTCGAACCTATAACCCTGCGGTTAACAGCCGCATGCTCTACCATTGAGCTAATCTTCCATACATGAGCAGTTTATACGGTGATGCTCAGCACCGTGCCCATAAGAGCGCCAAAGGAAAAGCGAGCCTGATGGTACTCCCAGTCGGGAACGATCCGACATTTCAACCTTGAAAGGGTTGCGACCTAACCAATTAGTCGATGGGAGCATTTGGTTGCGAGAGGGTAGATTCGAACTACCGATCTTCACCTTATGAGGGTGACGAGATGACCACTTCTCCACTCCGCAATGGTGCTCCGCCCAAGGATCGAACTTGGAACCTCCCGATTTGGCGTAAGAAGAAAGATTCGAACTTCCAATCTCTATAGCTAGACTATAGCGGGTTACCATTCCCCTATTCTCACATAAGTCGGGTGCTCTAACCAATTGAGCTAGCGGAGCAAATTGCCTAGCGTTTCAGGTACTTTTTAGGGTTGTTGCGCCTCGAAGAGGGCTGTTTAGAATCAAAGCTTCGATATTTGGTCAGTTCCCCATTCACGCATAGTCCATTAGTACCATGGGCTATAGGACTCACTTCAAGTGGCCGAATTCACATTTCATATTCCCTACCCTTGAAGGATGTTTACCGTACTTTTATACCGCTGGCACACATCAGGCGGTCTATGCTGTCTTTCCAAGCTGCCAATCAATTCCTAATCAGTTTATTAAGTCGTATGTCATTGATAACCAGTAGACTTTGGTAGCTCTAAAGAGACTCGAACTCTTACGCCGAAGCAATGGTACTTGAGGCCATCGTGTCTACCAATTCCACCATAGAGCCATATTACTCTCATGAGTAATACTTATCAATTTTATATTTGATAATTAATTCATTTGCTCTCATATAATTTCTGCCTTTTGCTGTAAGCCCAAGCGTTAATAATGCTTGCCTTATATTATCGGCTTCACGTAATGCTTTTACAAATTCTTCTTCAGGAATTATTCTATCTCTATTTTTTATGTTTTTCCCTTTATATGTATCTGTCATTGCATGACAATTTGGACATAACAATTGAAGATTCTCTAATGTTGAATTTAATTCGTCTCCATCTTTATGATGGGCTTCTAATGGAATTGGTTTGCCCATCCATTCTTTTAATCCACAACATTCACATTTTCTACCTCTTAAAGCAATTATTGCATCAAGCATATTTGCGCTTCTAATCTTTTTTCCATATATAAATCTTGAATAGTCAAAATTATCTTTATTCCATCCTTGGAATGTAAAATGTGATATATCTAAATCTAATTGATTTATCATATCCTTCATTATTTGTATTTTACTTCCGCACTCTTTATTATATCCACATTTTCTTGCTAATTCTGAATAACTTTTGCTTTCTTTAACAAATTGTTCTATTTCTTCTTTAGTAAACTTTTCCCATTTTTTCATTAATGAATCACCTAATTCTTTAATTAGATAATTCTTAAGTATCTTATTGAATTTTTTATAAAGAATTACTTTTTTATTTATGTGGTGCTGGATAGGGTACTCGAAACCCTACGCTTTTCAGCAGCGGGACTTAAATCCGCTGTGTCTACCAATTCCACCAATCCAGCATAGCGTCGGGCAGCTTTTTTACAGTGATGCCCAGCACTATCGGCATTTTATTTGGTGATTGCTACCATCCAGCCTTGTGGATACCTAGGGCCATTGAACTTGAAACCGCAAACCATTCGTCAAGGATTTTGTAAAACTTTGTGGGCTCAGTGAACTATGCACGTCTTAGCCCTCTTTACAACTTTAACGTTTGACCTTTGACGAAAAATAAACTTTAAATCTTGATCTCTAAACTTTGATATTTAATCTTTAAGCTTTACAGTCATTATTAGTATTAAAAACAATTTACATTTGTTTTTAATTTAATAACTATAGCATGTTATTAAATATCTTTTACTTTCTTAGTAAAGATTCCAATTTAAAGACCAATTTTTTCATTATTTTACATCAATGTATCGGTCAAAACCATCGAAGCAAATCCGTTCTAGGTTTTCGGATGGCAGCAATGTTTATTACTTAATACTCGATGTCGAGTACAGTAATGGCATTAGACACGCTAAGAGCAGCATCAACCTCGGTGAGGAACTCAGACACCTCAGTATCGAGACCATCAATAACATTCTTAACACCAATGGGGTCAATAATGTCATACTGATTATCCTTGATGTACTGAGCACGAAGGTTCTTCATTGCGTCAGAATCAACAGCCATCTTGGAATCCTTGGGCTGTGCCTGAATAACACTTAGAACATACTGTTCTGCTCTCTTCTCAAGAGGATCACCACTGTTTAGATCGAGCTCATTCTTAGCTCTAACATACTGAGTGGAGATTGCTCTCATGAAATAATCCTTGAACTCCATTCCATGATTCTTCATCTCAATGGCCTCAGCAACGGTGTACTCGGTGTCTCCCACCTTAACCTTGGTTACTGCATTAGAAGCAACAACCGCTCTCTTGATAGCATTACGACGAGCAATGAGATCAGAAACCTTCTGGAAATCAGCCTGCATCTGAGTCTTAAACTCATCAATGGTCATGCCGTGAATCTTCTGATTGGAATGCTTGTTAGCAACAACGTAAGTGCCGCTAGTAATCGCCTTATTGATGCGATCATCAATAATCTTGAGCTCAGCAAGAGCCTTGTGGACAGTCATGTTCTCCTTAGTCATAATCAAATCTCCTTTTGAACTTTAATTTTGTATTGTTATTATATCACAGAATTTCTTGTTTGTCAAGACCCTTACTCAATTCCATAACCAAGTCGATTATGCATTGAAAAGGCTGCAGTGGTAAGATCATTAGCGAACATGTCTAGCTTCTTATCAAGCTGCTCATAGTAATGGTCAAGGAGCTTAGCCTTGGCTCTCCGCCGACCCTCTTCTGCATCGTACTCATCATCGGGATGACACACAACAACGGCACGATAACTACTGTTCATCAAATACTTACTAGGATTAAAGCACAGAGAATTAGTGTCACCAACGACCTTTGCGATCTGATTGATTGCGTCGTAAGCAGTGTTCTCCAGAACCGCCACGGTCTTCTTCTGATCAGGGATGTCGTAATACTTAATCATCTTTTTTGTCCTTTCTTGTTTTAATTTTGTACTGTTATTATAACACAAGCTTCTGAATTTGTCAAGTACTTTTTTAAACTTGCCAGAGTAAAAGTTCTTGTCTCATTCGGTGTTTTGTATTATAACACATCTTTTTGAATTTGTCAAGCCCCTACGTAACCAACCAAGGTCGAGTTACTCAACTCATTCATTGTTTGTATTATAGCACATTAATTTTGTTTTGTCAAGAGGGTGAATCTTCGTCCAGAAGTTCTTGTCTCTCTCAACTGACAGGACTTATTATAACACATTAATTTTGGTTTGTCAAGAGGGTAACTCGTTCATATAATTAATAACATCTCTTGCGTACTGATTATATCCAGGACTACCACTATTATAGTAAGTTAGAGCATTCGGCAAATCATACTTCGCCAGAAGTTCTGCCAAAAAGTCACAGCCTACTAGAAAGTTGCTATACGGATCAAGCAAATCAGTTACTCCGAGACGAGCCATGCGGTCTTTGTGCCATCTGGGTTGCACCTGCATGTATCCATAGCTCTTACCACCATCGCCCATAAGATTCTGGAAATGCGTCTCTCTCCAAATAACAGATACCGCAAGGGCCATATCTAGACCAGTTGCTTCACAAGCATCATAAAGCAACCTTTGCGTCTCTTCATCAAGAGGAATATCATACGTGGAATAATACGGCTCTTCTTCAATAACCTCTTCCACTACTCTCATTTCCTCAACAACCACATCTACAGTGTATTGCTCTTCTTTGATGCTTTCATCAATCTGTGGCTGTTCAGTTGGAATGTTTTTTGCATATGCAAAAATCATTAGACTAGATGCTACCATAAAGGCAAGCGTTGTGATTGAGAAGATTCTCATACCTTTACTAAACTCTTGCTTCATTCTCTTCTCATCTCTTAGAGTCTCTTTTGAAATAGTCTTTTCCTGTTCAATTTTCAAAAATGTCTCAAATTCTTTCATACGTCCTCCTTTATTTTTGTATTGTAATTAAAATAAATAAAGGCGACACAGTATGCGTTGTCGCCATTATCTATTATCCTGACGATTATGTGCGTAAGTTCTGTCTTTCAGGATATTACGTATTATAGCACAAAAGGAGAGCTTTGTCAAGATGTAATCAAATTGTAATATTTGCTATGTATGCTGTAATCCACAATTCAGTTTCTGGTAGCTTAATCCAATGACCATTTTCGTCTTTGCGAGACTTGTTGCGAGGCTCTGAATTAAATTGAATTACAGATTCATTATTAAATGGCTGTTTCTCGTACATCTTCTTTTGAATCTTATATGTGCCAATTTGCCCATCCCATAGCTGATAAACCTGTATACGAGGGCTCCACTTGGTATTCAGATCCATTACATAGCCATAATTCTTCTTCTCTGGCATGGTTAAATTGCAATAGCCAAGGCATTCAAATTGCCACTTTATTCTTGACTGAATTGGAGCATCAACTTTTGGAATCATTGCACATAAATCTCGCATAAGAGCATCAGAATCTGTGATTTTAAATTTCTTCGGAGTTTCAGTACAATGTTTTTCAATAATGTTTTGTGGTAATTCACATTTCTCTTTCTTTAATTCCTTACGTCCAGCAAACTTATCATACAGTTGTACTGTTCTGAGAAGAGTACCAGATGGCCCAAAATCAGAAAAATAATCAATCTTGATTAATGTATCTATTTTCCCAGAATCCATACTCTTTAAAGACTTCATTGCAGTAAGTAAATCACAGAAATTATCAAAATGTCTACTCTGAGACAACTCATATAGTTCATCCGCACAAGCTTGACTTAATCCCTTAATAGAAAGAAGAGACGGATTGATAGTATGATTTTTCTTATCTGCCACAAACTTTCTATTATCTACTCCAAACTTATATGCGCCCTCTTTAATTCCAAATGCCACCTGCATCTCCTGCTTAAGAGCCTGAACCTTATCTTTTTTACCCTTATCAGAAAATACTTGCAGCAATACCTCATAAAATTCATATGGATAATGAGCCTTTAACCATGCACAATATAAACTATCTAGAGCCATACAATAAGCGTGGGCGCTATTAAATCCATATCCGCAAGAATCGTCAATGATTTGCCAAACTCTTGCGCTCATTTCTGCGGCTTCCTCTTCTGGAATATGATCGTCCTCCATAATCTTCTTCTTAAAACCTTCAATGAATCTTGACTTTAAAGGACGAACTTTTTCTGGATGCTTCTTTGCAATGGCTTTAATAATGCCATAACATTCATCAAGAGGGAACCCCGCATAGTTTAATGTATTCATGGATTGCTCCTGATAAAGGATATAAGAATATGGGAATTGTGGAGTTTGAAGAATCTTATCAAAAGCCTTAATTCCATATTCAAAATGCTCTCTTGATTCAAACTTAGAATACATGGATTTAAATGCGGGACGAATTGCCGCTATCCATGCGGCTAACTCTGAGATATTTTGTGGTTTATACTTTCTGAGCTTTCTCATGGCGGATTCTTTTTCGCATTGATTGACACCGATAGTATAACCATTGGCATAAATATCCCAAACCTTTTTGTCTCCATCAACAAGATTACTAATCTCATTAGCAGTATGTACGGGTATACCAATACGCTTATAAATTTTATCAATAAGTAATACAACATCTACTTTGAGTAGGTCATTCTTAAGGAACTTATACTTCTCTGCAATTGCTCCATCAATAACCGTGGTAATATACTCACGTTTTGTACTCTCGCTCTTGCATTTGATTAGCCCAATTTCCTCTCTGATACTTCCCTGGTATAGAAGGTATGCGCAAGGAGCCTTATTCTTATGGTCAATTACTCCCCAATACTTTCTGCTCTGATCAATATACGGCTTGTACTTCTCATCGATGAAATCATAAATGTTGATATCGTCCTTATCTTCATCATCCGCATATTTAACCGCTTCTTCGTACTTATCGATCTGCTTAGAAATCTCATTGGCAATCTCATAATCTAGGTTTGCTGCTCTAGCGTATAGTTTGAATGCAGATTTCTTTTTTAGTGTACCAAACGCAATCATAGGATATGCGTGATCTTCTCCAAGGATTTCTTTCTGAGCCTCTGCAAAAGGCTCCACTGTGCCTAGGTTCATGTCCAAATCTGGTAAGGATTTAGTCTCTAGAATTCTTGTCTTGCTAATAAAACGCTCTGGATATAGCTTAATAGGAGACGTAAATCTATCAACCTTAGAAAATCCACAGAGAGTATTAGTAAAATAGCCAACTGCACTACCACGGCCAGTAGTTGTAATTAGGCCCCCCTTTTCAATACCACGTTTAATAATGGCATAGTCCATCAAAGGATAGTCTACCATGCCAGTCTCTTTATATACTGATACTTCCTGCTTAACACCATCGTAATATTCCTTATATTTGTCCTTCGGAACATTCTTCATATAATCTCTGAATAGACCAGAGATTAATTCGCTATAAATCTTGTTGCGCTCTTTTTGTGTCTTTTCAGGATATAGAGTAGGTAGTTTAATATCTTGTGTAAAAACTGGAACATTATCATAATCATCAAATGTAAGCAGAATATCTGTATTATCCATTGCTCTCTGTACAGTCTCTGCATCGAACACTCCCTGTTCTGCAAATCTTTGACGTACAGTATCATCATCTGGATAATCCATGTACCATCCAACTTCATTATCATCATACTGAATATTGCGCCCAGCTAGAATATCATCTCTTTCTACTGACTGCTCTGGATAAATATAATGACTATCAAGGCCAACTATCATCTCAATGCCGTATTTTTCTGATAACTCTTTGATATGTTTATTAAGAACAATTTGTCTTGACGTATTATGATTCTGGATTTCAAGCATAAAATTATCCTTAAAATAATCATGCATACGCTTTACAATATCATCACTATCTTCATACTTCCAAAATGCAACACATGCTGTAGTAACAAAAACATCATTTGCAGGAAGAGAAAAGATTAAATCAAGATCAATCCTTGGCTTATAATAATATCCCGTTTCATTAGCATCAGATAAAATACGATTAATGGCCCTTCTACCATTCTCATTTTTAGCAAGTATAATAATATGGTTATTAGACTTGTCTTTATTTGTACGAACAGTACCATCTTTGTTTTTAATGACTTCGCCAGTCTCTTTATCATGTTCCTCATATTCTTTCTGGCGATCCTTAACCCAATATGCTTCAGTGCCAAATACAAACTTTAAATCATATTCTTTTGCCAATTCAAATGCTTTGTGATAATAGCCTTGCCAACCATGCTCAACAGAACTGATAACCTTGTGACCAAGTTCTACTGCTCTCTTAGCATACTCTTCTGGCATTGCTGCACTATCACCTTCGCTATAACTTGTATGGCGGTGGTAATTTTGCATTATATCACTCCTTGTTATATAAAATCTTTATAAAATCTACATGCTTAGGTTTCCAAAACTGCCACCACTTCCGAGGACGCTTCTCAAAGCCAACAATGTGAAATGGATTTGACCAAAGTCTACTATCTGAGATAAATGTATCTAAAGTTGTAGAAAAAATATCACCGTTACTTAACTCAAAAGCTCTTATATGTTCCATCTCTAACCCCTCCTACATTAATTTCGTATTGTTATATCATAAATCTTCTTCTTTATTAACTATAAAGTTTTGAATGGTATTTTTTCGAATAGGATAAGAATCTACGTTAACAACATCTCTATGAAAATCACCTTGATTAAGATTATAAACATAGTCATAAGATACATTACATTTATCTGCTATATCTTTTAAACTCATATCTGTATATAAAAGTAAATTTTTAATTTCTATTATTGTATCTAATGAAAATTTAATTTTTCTAAAGGTTCTAATTGGATATTCAATATTGTCTTTACGAAAATTCTGCCCATTATTTATTGCAGTAATAGCAGTTCTTGAACAATGATATTTTTCTGCAATCTCTTTTTGTGTTAAATCTCCACGTTGTAAGTCATTAATAATAAGCTCAATTTCTTCTTCGGAAAAACAAAATGGTCTTGGATTACATAATGGATATGTTAACGAATCATCTCTCCAGACCTTCCCCTTATTTATTTTTGTAATGTGGCCACGTCCAATATCTGGAAACATATCACATACAACATCAATAGAATTTGATTTCATTAAAATATCTCTAATTATTTTTGCTTCTTCTCCACTTATTTTACATCCATTAATATGAGGAGGTTCTTCACCACCAGACATAATATTATATCCATATTCGCTTATATTGGATTTATAATAAGATATCCAATATTTTTCTCTTTCATTATAATTCTCTACACACTCAATTATTTCAAAAGTAAAATTTTCTTTCCCATATATATTCCAAGCATTTTGTAAATGAAAATTTTCATGTTTGTTTTGCTCTAATTGTCTAATATGAGATTGCCATCTTTCTTTATAGTTTTTTGTTTGTCCTATATAGCATTTATTATTTATTTGATTTGTAATTTTATAAATATATTTTTTCATTTAAATCATTCACTTTATTTTTATATATTCATTCATTGTAAGCTGAAAGAACTTATTACGTCCATAATATGGAGCAGTTAATGTTCCGACTCCAATAAACTCTCCGTCGTTATTCATAGTCTTCCATGACATATCGTTCCACTTGACTAACAAAAGTCCACTCTCGTCAATTACCTTAAGATGTTTCTTAGTAGAAAACGTACTTACTTCGTAGCTATCTGTTTTAATAAGTACCTTAACAGAAGGACAATCTTTTCCGCTAATACGATTAAAAGCATTAAGTTGTTTAATAAGCTGATCATTTACTTGCTCTGCTGTAATTTCAATATCTGCCTCAACATCAATGCTGAATTCAATATCGTTTAATTCATCTTCTATTACATTTCTAAATTGTTCAAATTTGTCTTTATTACAAGTAAAACCAGCAGCCGACTCGTGACCATCACAACGAGCAAGTTCTGTATTATTTACCATTCCCATAAAATTTGGAATTCCAATGGATCTCATACTGCCTGATATTGTATCGCCGTAATCTCTAACAACTACTAGCGGACGTTGAAATTCAGAAAGTAATCGATTTGCCACTAAACCTGTTATATCTGCATCTGTTTCATCAATAAAAAATATCATAAATTTTTTATCTAGTTGTTTCTCTCCTTGCTCCATGAGACTTGGTAACATTTCATTAACAATTTCATTTTGTTCTTCACGACATGCTTTAAGTTTTGGATAAATTTCATTAATTTCATATTCATCTTCTGCTAAAAACATTTGTGCAGATAAATCATTATGTCTGGTTCTAATTGCAGCATTAACCAATGGTGCAATACTGAATTGAATGGCTTCTGTATTAAATTGATATGTCCCTACCATTTTCTTAACAATAAGATTTTGATATTGACTTAGCCCCTTACTGACAATATAACGATTTTCTGGTTCTGCAAGGGAACATACATCGGCAACAATTCCAACTGCTCCATACCACCACAAATCATCTGCATAATTTGTCATATTCATTTCATCGAAATATAAACAACACTTTAGCACTACACCAGCACCAGACAACTGATTGTTTGGATAATCTATCGCACTACTCACAAGAACAAATGGTAAATTACTATTTAATAGTTCTACACTAGGAATATGATGATCCATTATAATTAAAGAATGCCCAGCATCAGTAATTTTTTTATATATATTAGGGTCATTATTTAAACTATCCACTACAATAATAATATCTACACCATCAAAAACTTCCAAATCTATATTTTGTAAACCATGCTCCTTTTTATTATGCACAAAATATGAGACATCTGCTTCTGCTCTTTGCAAATATTTGGTCATAATCGCTCCAGCAGCATGACCGTCCTGATCTTCATCCCATACTACACAAAATTTTTCTCCTATTATAATTCCATCATCAATAATTTCATATGCCTTATCTATGTTTTTTAATTTCTCAAATGGGATTAAGGAGTCCTCACTTGGATGCAAGAACTCCTGTAAGTTTTCTATATTTCTATCATTAAGTATGGTTTCTATAATTTCTCCATTATCCATACTACGACAATCGTATTTAGCTGTTAAATTTTTCTTCATTTACATCACCATTAATTTTGTATTGTTTTAATTACTTTCTCCTCATCACAAGCTTAAACTCCGTACTAGGATAAGTAATCGAATACTCCTCATTACCGTCCATATTGCCCATAAACCACTCAAATACGGCTCTAATTGCGCCGTCAGTTACATCTTCCTTTTTACCAGTCCACATATGTTTTTCAGTATCCTGTGTACCGTAATAAATTATATTTGTAATAGGGCTTACACCAAATCCTTTTGCCATATTAATCACCATCCATATCAAGTTCATAACCCTTGGTGACAAAGACAATATCACCCCTAGTGATACCATAAGCAGACATCGCCCAAAGGATCTCTTCTTTGGTTGGTTCGTGGTCGAAGTATACATCCTTTACGAACTCCAACTCGAAATTTCTGCGTCGAGCGAAGTAGTCTCGGGTAAACATTTCAAGAATCCATACGTCTTTCAGAATCGTATTGTTCGTGTAGAGCCCTACCGTTTGCTGAAACGAACAAAATTCATCATCCACAATTGCAGAATCATCAACTGGAAGCCTCTTACCATTTTCTGTTACAACGTACATATTATTTCTCCTTTACTAATTTAATTTCATATTTTGTACCATCATCAAAATAAACATACAAGCGTCGGCGCTCTCCATAGCCCCAATCATCCTCTTGGCAGTTACAACATTCCTCTTGACTCCATAATAGTGCGTCAAGAGAATACTCCATATCATTTATATCCTGTGGGCTAAAAATCGTTTCATCATAACATCCATGTTCATCACAAAATGCAAGATTATATTGTTTAACCTTTCTCATATTATCATCTCCTACTTTTGTTCCATCGTATCATCTCTAAGCTGAGGCATAGAAACAAAATCATATGCTGCAAGGCCATCCAACCCCTTCACTGTGGCATGTCTTCCATTTGCCAGCATAAGACTCATGAGTTCTACTCCTGGCATTTCTACTACAATAACCCTTTTGCCAGTACCAAAAGCATATCCTGCTTCAAAATTTGTACCAGCAGAAGAAATTCTTCCATAGCTTAAAGCGATTACAGTGTCTGCTTCGTCAATGGCCTTAATATCTGCCTCGAAAACTTTGCGTCCCCATTCATGATTAGGATAATCCCAAGCATTCTCAATCTTGTGTTCCAAAGGAAGATAAGTATCAATTCCAGAACTGCGTAAAATTTCAGCGGCTTTAATTGCATTAGCCCTATCAGAATTATCAAAGAATGGAGAAGCAATATAGGCACGAGAACAACAGGTATAGATATGATCCCAACCTTCTTCATAAGAAGGCATTTCATCCATGGAAAAATATTGAACAATACGATTCCAATCTAAGTTACGATTTCTGTTAAAGAATCGTTCCATACAAACTGACTTTGGAGTAGGTAAAATTACAATAGTGCGTTCAACGTTATAATCCTGTAAAGCTCGTAGAAAATCCATTCGAAAATCCTTACGCATATTAACTGCGTCATATACAAAAGATTTCCCAGCCAATAAAGTTTCCTTCATGTCTGCAAGTAATCCATAGAATACTTCTGTGGCATCACCATATCTATCTTGACTACCATAAAGTCTACGTCTTACTTGGTCTGCGCTAATATGACAGAAGTTTTTATGTGTCTTAACATAATGTTCTGCAAAAGTTGTCTTTCCTGCTGCAGGTGGGCCATAAAGAAAAATAATCTGTTGCATACCTACCTCCAAATTAATTTTGTACTGTAATTCTATCATACGATTTTTATTTTGTCAAGTCTATAGCCAATCCTCATCCATGGCATATTCGTCCCGACTAAATGCTAACTCCTGTCCCATGGTTCCTCTGTCTGAATTAATATAATCACGAACCGCTTGCAGCTTCCTCTCAAACGGGTCAATTTCACTTCTTAGAAAATCAAACTCTTCAAATGTTGGAAAATAATCTGTCATACTATCACCTTATTTAAACCTCTTCGCAATAGCCTTATCAATTAAACCGATAAAATACTGCTCATTCTCTTTATCAATCCTAGTAAGTTCAGAAGCCTTTGGAGTAATTGCAACAAGCTCTTTCTTTGCGGCAATTAAAGTTGCAACCTGATTTACGACACGATTAATAATTTCATCTCTGTTTTCTTTTAAGATCTTTTTAATTTCATCATTGATTCCATTCTTCCAGTCATCATATAGTTGAGAGTCAATCATCTTATTCGATACAGATTCAACAACATTTTTCCGTAAAAGCTCTTTAAAATCTACTGGAACTTCTTCTTCATTCCAATTATCATATTCAAATAAATCTTCGTTATTAATTTCAAATTCAAACTTCATATTATTCACTCCAATCTAATTTCTGCCCACAATTAGGACATTCATCATATTCTTCTTTAAAACTCTTGTAACATAATGGACATTGATATCTGATATCTGGAAAAGGATCTAAATCTGCAGCCACATTATACTTAATCCAATGTTGTTCTTTCTCCTCTGGACTGCCATGAATTCCAAACAGCTTTCCATCCCACAGACAATCTCTTGCTTTGTTGGCCATGTCCACTAATTCATCGACGAGTTTCTTTAAATCCTCAGCGGAATGATTGCCGTCATAATCACAACCAATTGCCCAAATATCAAATAGCCACTCATCTACACAATCTGGCTCACACATCTTACAACCAGTTTGTTCGTCAACCCAATGTTTCATAATCAATCTCCTTTAGGTTCATACATATCACAAGCATCTGTATATTCATAACACAAATGTCCAAAAATAAATGTCTTTCCCATTTCCCGTTCTTTAGGTGTCGGATGACGAACCGTACAACATAGATTCCAATCACCGCCGCCGATAAAGTGTTCGCAAGTTCCGCATTTATCCATTGTTAATCATCGAACCCAATCTCCTTTGTAAAAAATAGATACATAACTGTAGAACCATATGTTTTTTTTACAATTTCAGTAGAAACTAATCTATACCCATATTGACCCCATTTGCTCAATACATTATCAAGTTCTTCGGTAGCATAATTACTTACAATAACAACCCTATTATAAAACCTAACCATAATAACCTCCTCATTATTTTAATCAAAAATATCTGCAAAGGATTCTTGATATGCTTCATAATCCTCTACAAAACAATTATAATAAAGCTGTGCAGTACATCCATCATATTCTTTATCTGAAAAATTAATTGCCCAAATCTTTCTATTATTTTCTTCCCACAGCTTACAAAAATCCATAAGCTCAATTTCATCATCTTCAATATCAAGAATAGTAAATGCTGCTTCTAATGCACTTTCGCAATAATTGCTAATATAATAGTTGCCATCATTGTCTGTTACTGCGTGACAAAATTGCATAATCATTTTAAAAATTGCATCCTTAGCACGAAGTAATTCAAGATCCTTATCCATAATAACCTCCATCGGGTGCATCTCTCTTATAACTCTTGCAACCTACTGGATTACCATTACAACCAACTTCGTAGACGCACTTGTGACAATCTCTTACGACAACGTGTCTATTGGCTTCATCAAGTTCGCAAAACGTTCCAATCCAATGAGAACACTTTGTATTTGGAGCAGTGCAACGTCCACGTCCATATTCACATAACATAATTAGTCCCCTTTAACATCCAAAACATACTGAGAGCATTCAGCAAGACCTTTTATTGAAGCCATAGCCATGCCCCATATTGCTCCTCGTTTAAAATCTGCATTACCATTCTCGCAATTATCAATTAACTTATTAAACTCATCTGAGCCAATAAAATCAAGGATTACTCGCCCAAATTCCTTTGTATCTATAAGAATCTTTTCCATTTTAATTACTCCTTCGGTAATTCAATATATGCCCAACGGTCTGTATTCTTCACTTTATGATATCCATTTTTCCACAGATTCCAATAACCTCTAATGTAGAAAGCAACAAATACTTTCATGCTTGGTTGTTCTGTAATTCTATTAACTAATATATATTTATTTTCAATTGGTGTTTCACACATATTGTGCCAAATCATAATTAATTCCTCATTCATCATATACATATGGTTTAACATCAATAAGTTTCTCATCTATTCCTTTGGCACTTTTCATGTGAGCTCCACAATGTGGGCAACGCTTATAATAATCAAGAAGCCTATCGTAGGAATCATGTAAAGCAAACCAATTACAGTTCGTACACCTAGCAATGACTTCTCCAGGGTCTGCCATATTGTTTTCAATGGCATAATCTCGAATCCAATATGCTTCAACGATTGGCTCAGCATCGGTTACTGGCTGTTTCTTCAAAAATTCTATAAATTCTTCTCTTGTTGGGCTGATATCATCCCACTCAAAGCCAAAATTCATGATCGTTCTGTCACGGTTAATATATTCAGCCATTATAACTCCATTTCTCTACGCTGAGCATTTGCAAGCTCAAGCAAATCTCTTTTGCACTGAGCTACCTCTTCATCGGTAACAATGTCAAGTACGAACATAGCACGAGAGATAGCCTCCTTGAGCTCGTCATCGTCTTCAATACAAGTATAAACTTCGCCTAGAATATCAGCCGCTCTATCATTAGTCATTATTATTTTCCTCCTTCATATATGCTCCACATTCAGGACATCTTTTTGAATCCCAATACTCCTCAATATTCCAACCACAGCGAGAACATCTAGTTACTCCACAATCAGGATATCGAATCCATTTTGCTTTAACGTTTGGTGTAACGTCAGATAAGAGATTTTCATACCAAGCAAGACGGTCAATTACTTCTCCAAGGTCAGTGTCTGGGCTATAAATGTATCTGCCAAATTCATCTTTAAAAGTTAACCTCTGCACTTTTGATTGTACCACCTTTCAAATTCTGCTTCTTCTTCTGGTGTAGGTTCTGTATCCTCTAGCCCGAACATGCATCCAGAATCAAATGTACACCACTCTAAGTCTTCTCGTGTTTCAACCCAGTCTGGATACTTAATCCAACCATATTGGCATCCCTGACAATATTTTATTACTGGATCAACGCAACGTGTAGGTCTATCCATTTCTCAATCTCCTTTAATTTTGTATTATAATACTATCATATGATTCCTGATTTGTCAAGAGGGAGACAGTTTCCCGTCTCCCCCTATATTCATGCATACCAAATTGCATTCATACTAAATAAAATATCAGTACCTTCCTTGTAGCCCAACGATTCAAGACATTCACGAATTAAACAATCCATTTCCAAATGTCCTTCTTCTCCTGCATGGCCTCTGTTTTTATCATAAATTTCCTGTGCTTTCTTTTTAAATTCTTCAGGTGTCATAGTCTACCTCCAACTTCACTTGTGAGTTTTTCTGCCATTGATACTTCTTTTTCTGCTTGTTTACGAAGATTGTCAATATCATTTTGAACAAGTTGTAGGACTCGTCTCTTGATTTGATTGTCTTCATAGTTCTTTTTATTTTTTCTTTGAATCTTACACCAATAATAAAATTTAACAAATGAAAAGAATTTAAATTTAATCTTGATATTATTTCCATTTCTTTCTTTCATAATAGCTGCATTTAATTTTTTATCCTTATAAAGAATGTCATATCTGCTTGGATTCAAATTATAGAAATTTTTAAAATCTTTAAAAGAAAGAAATATTTCTGTTTGCGGCTCAAAATAACCTCTCTCATTAAAATAACTTTGGCAATCTTTAATCTCACAGAACCACGATATAATGACGACTAAAATTAAAATTAAAAAACAAATCGCAATTAGCATAAATACCCTCCATAAATTGTCTGTGTTGCTTCTTTTATTGCTTGCTTAGACATCTTTTCTGTCCAACGCTCGTTGCGAATTCTATATTTTACAACAAGTCCTTTTACGCCCATTTCAGACAAGACAGTTTTAAATCTTTTTGCCAAAAAATCTGAGGACATTTCATTGTTATCTACGTCCTTTTTGTAGCTTGACTTTGGAACTGATATAAAAAGTTCCAATTCATCTGCTGACTCATTTACTTTGTCAATTTCAACTCCAAATGACATCCATGTGATGTAAGCTGCTTCGCCAAGTCCTCTCATAATTCATCCTCCACAATTGTTTCTTTTATGTTTTCTTTTAATATATTATCAAGGATTTCCTTTCCTTCATCAGATGGCGAAGACTTATCAGGAAGATCCAGGCATTCAGTCCAATCAAAATAACTTATTTGTAAATCACGCATAACCGCTGCGTTTCGAAGTGTCTCCATGTCTCTCTTTGTATTTTCTAATGGTAAGTTATTATCAAGCATAAATATAACCCTTTTGGGATTCAATGATAAAATCATTTTTGCCTGATATTCAGATAAACTATTGTTCCCCAACGCCACCGCATTATGATATCCATAGCTTGCGCATTGTAGAACAGACTTCTCGCTTTCAAATATCATTACAGTTTTGCCGTACATGTCGCTATAATTATTGCTATAACCAAAAAGTGTTTTACTCATTTGGCATGGCACAAGATAAAGATATTTTGGGTCTTCTTTATTGTCCGTTTCATAATTTCTTCGGCCCTTTACACCCATAAGCGACCCATGTTGATCACGAATTGGAATTGTAATTCTATCTGTCTCTGGATCATACCCAATGCCAAAATCCATTTGCGTCTCAAGCGATATGCGGTCACGTTGAAATCTTTCATTTGGAAATTTGAGATATTCATCCAATATAGATTCATCATATATCAGTGGTGGAGCATCTTCTCTATGTATAATGTTTTCATAGATTCCACCAAACAGAAGACGGCGATTTGGAGGTCGCCAATCATCTGAAAGGTGTAGAATCTTTTTGATATTGATTAATACTTCTATAAATTTTACGTTTTTCTCTTTGCATAGCCAGGAAATAATGTTGTTGACTTCGCCATGTGCATAGTCTTTTACAAAACACGGGTCATTGTTCCGAAGTCTAATAGATATATTTAAACCACTATCTGGATCGTTACTTCTTGCAAAGCGAATCTCTTTTTTATTTACTTTTATTTTGCCGCACTCATAATATTCAAGGAGCTCGACAATGGCATCTGGATTTTCGTTTAGTTTTTGTAAGATTTCGTTAATCAATCATTGTCAAGCTCCTTTCCGTTAATTTTGTATTGTTATATTATCATAGGTTTTTTAATTTGTCAAGATAGGCAATACCAGTCTACTCCCTTGCTTTCCCCAACTCCATAATTCTCTGTATAATTTCTAAGAGCTCCAATAATATCTTTGCTTAAATCTATACGGTCAACCAACTTAAATGTCTTTACATATGGATCAAACAAAGTTAAGTCAGCGGGTTCAATACAAATTCTTTCATCTGGATGAAATCCACCTGGCCTATGACAATAAGAACTCAATAGCTCTGTGGTTTTAGCTTCTGCTTCCTCAAATGTGTTTCCGTTTATAGCCCAATGCTCTTTACATTTAGCACATTTATAATAACAAACTGCGTTTACCAACATTGAATAATTATATTTTGTTGGAAGCTCTTTTACTAATTGCAACTGACGACAATAATTAAACCACAAAACAATCTCGTCATACATAGATAAATCTAAATTGTAGAAATCATCTTGCTTTAAAATTCTTGTCAATGACAATATTGTAGAAACATCTTGATAATGGTTTTTTATTTCCGCAGCAAGTTTATCATCTGTTAGAATAAAAATACGCACACCATTATTATAATATTTCTGCACAACTTCCATTGTCCCACCATTTTGCATCAAAAGAGCAACTGGTGCAATTTTCTGTAATTCTATAATATGTTGTATATATTTATCCCAAGTGTTTGGAATACTACCAAATAAATATAATGCTTGTCTTGTACAAAAAGATTCTTCATTTGAAAAACATGGCAAGTAAAAAAACTTAATATGTGGTATTAAAATTGGATTTGCTTTAATCATTGGAATAAAATCCGATGCAAAATTATATGGCACTTCAAATTTATTCATATACTTCACCCCAAACTTATGAACCATTCACTGTCTTATGAGTAGGTCTGCATCGAGCCGTCTCAAAGAAACTACAGTAATCACCATCATACCTTACTAAATAAGCAACACCAGAATCTCCAGAATCAATACCTCTTCTTGATTTTTCTACAAATAGACAACGATATACTTTGTCTAAATTCGGTGTATATGTTTTTTCAACCCATTTGCCTTCTTCGTTCTTTTGAATTCTGAATGGTTTAAAATCAATATTTGAACCAGGAATCAATTCATCTGGATAAACCTTTCTAAATAAAATCAAATTAGAAAGCACTTCCTTAACTGCACGGCTATTACTCAAACAAGATGCGTCCATCCACAATCTGCCAAGAGAATTAATTGCCAACTGAATTGTCATTAATCCAATAACGTCATATCTCTTTGCAATGGCATCCAAATCCTTGCTGTCTACAACTAGCTGAAGCCAAAAATTATCATTAGTTCCATTAGAAGTTGTAATCTTGAATGTATCTACTAAGAATGTTGTAATACCATCTCTTTGAATATGTTTTTTAATAATACGACAAGTTAGTTTTGAATCTGCATCAGACAAGGCAACCATTTTAATTTGCTTTGCATAATTCTTGCGCCAATATTCTCTTGCTTTTTTAATCATCTCTTTATCTTCATCAGTAAGTTTCCCACTTGCTAATTTCTTCTTTGGAAGCTTTTGATAATCAAAATAACGTGATAGAATCCAAATCAAGAAACCAATCTTCATGTCTGAGATTCCCATTTCGTTACTTACAATTAAAATCTTTTCTCCCTTACTGACAAGTGCCATAAGAATGCCAATCATAAACGTTGTTTTGCCAACACCGCTGTGTGCTCCAAAAGCACTTAAAGTCCCCTTCTTTAGACCAAGGATATTGTCAGACAAAAATGGGAAAATTGAAATTTTATTTCCGTTTGCATCCAATCCAGCTTCTGCAAAACTTACGCCAACCTCCTCTCCGGATTCAAGACCATCAATAAATGCCTCATCAAAATCAATATATCCTTCACCAATAATTTTGTTTGAAGATACCGTTCCAAGTACGCTTAATTGACTTTCATAAAAATCAAGAACTTCTTGTGAAGTAAATTTTTCAAACAATTTATATGGAACAACTGATTTGCCGTTTTCTAGAGTAACTGGTTCCAAAAGATTAAATCCCTTATCCGCAAGTTTAAGACAAACATTGCTTTTATTTAAGTTATCTAGAAAAACATCAAAGTTTTTATCGTTACAAGCATCGATTACCTTTTGTACTGCTTGCCATCCACCAAATTCTTCAAACTTTTCCTTTACTTCATCTGTGGTATTCGTTAATACAGTAATCTCATCCGCAACAGTACAACCTCTATCTCTTAAACTCTTTAATATCGAGAATAAGAATCTGCCATCTTTTGTGATATAATCAGTAGCCTTTAGCATGGAATCATCAATAAGAAGCAAGTCACCAGCAATACATCCAATTGTGTTTCCCTCAATTTCTCTACGTTTCTCTAATAGTGCATGGTCATATTTTTCCCATACTCCAGCAATAAAATCTTGTTGAATACTCAATTAGGTCACCTCGTCTTCAAGTTCACTTAACCCTCTACGTTTCTTTTTCGTAGAAACCACAGGCTCATACATTTCATAGTTTACAGTAATTTTTGTAGGTTCTGTTTTCTTTTCTACTTTATAATCATGTAGGCTATTCTTCAAAATCGCAGACAAATAACGAATACGAGCATATTCTGTGCCATTTGTCCGTTCCATTTTGCTTTTAATGTAATCCTTATTCTCTTGCAAATAAGCAAGGATCTTTTCATCGTTGGAAAGTTTATTCCAAAGAATCCATTCCGTAAATAAAACACTGTTTTGGACTTCATAACCAAATATATCACACAGCTCATGATATACTGCGTCTCTCTTTGTTTTTCTTTCTGCGGCAGCTTCCTTTGCTTTTTCAGCATCTTCTCTTTTCTTTTTTTCTATAAGATATTCTTCTTCATTACAATAATAAAAGCCTCTCCTTGTTGTATCTTTATATGCTTCGCTTTTTTCAATATATGTTCCGCAACGTCTGCACTTTACCTTCACGTTATCACCACCTATAAAAAAATAAGGGGAGGTTGCCCTCCCCGTTATCATTAGGCTAGAGCCTTTAGGATTTCCTTTAGAGTATTCTCGTCATGAATATCTGCAAGCTTAGAGCCATTTAGGATTCCCTTAATAACCTTCTTAGTTGCTGCATCTGCATCCCTAAACTTTGGACGAATCTCTGCCTTTACAGCATCTTCATCAAAATCACTGTCGATGTCCTCATCTTCGTCGAATAGGTCAAAAGGTGCCTCGTCTTCATTTTCAACCTGCTCGTTGATCTCTGGAATTTCTTCATCTAAAACAATTTCATCGGTATCATCTTCTTCAACAGGCGCTGGCTCCTCTTCTACCTTAGACTTTTTGCTAATTTTCTTTGCCTTTGTAGGAGCAATATCTGTGGCATTACAAGTTTTACTCTTCTCCATACCGTCCTCAATAATCTTAATAAAATCCTTTGCCATATTTGGCTTATCAAATACTAGATATTCAGGTACAGCACCAAAAGCAAATCTGCCACCAGCATCAATCTCAGGAGTTCCACGGAAATATAGCTTACGAATCGAATCAGTTGCATATCTCTTAGCGTCACTTCCCTCACCAACGGTTTCAATGTTACGATCAATCATACCAGTAACAACAACATCAAAAATGTCACCTAGAGCTGCTTCGTATGCTGCAGATAGATTGCTTGTTAGCTGCATATAACCCTCATTATCTACGTTTGCCTTATCCTTAATATTCTTATACTTGGAATGACCTAGCACCCATACCTGGATTCCAGCCTTACGAATTTTGTCAAAATAATTCTTCATAAGAGTGGCCGAATACTGTTCTCCAGCGGTGTAACCACCCATGGCTGCTTTTACAGACTTTACTGGTTTCTGAGGGTTCTCAATATTATGCTGACGAATAGTTTCCTTATCAAATAGAGGAACAAGCTCATCTGCAACATCAAAGCCAACAATTTCAATATGATGTTCAGTTCCCTTACCTTCAATCAGCCACTTCTGAAACTCAACAAGATCCTTATATGTGTCTAGATGAAGAGTATTGAGATTGTCTAAAAGTTCATCGCCGTGTTCCATTCCAATTTCCGCAAGGCATCCGTAAGTTGGATCTCCATACTTCTCCATAATTACATCTCTAAATAGGGTTGACTTTCCGAACTTCTTTACAGAACGTATATAAATACTTACGTTTTTTAAGTCTGGTTTAATTGTCTTCACAGTGGGTTTATTAAAAGCCATATTAATTTCCTTCTTTCATTAATTTTGTATTATAAAGGGATAAAATTTATTATCCCTTAAAGTTCATCTTCCTCTTCTGAAAATAAATCGGTATTTTCTTCATTCTTTGCCCTAGCAGGAACCATATCATTCATCGTATAAATAGTCTCCGCAACTTCCTTCTTATGGGAGCTAATACGGTTAAAAGAAAACTCCTTTACCTTATCTCCAACTTTATTTCCACCAAGAGCCTTGAGAAGCTCATCAAGATCAAGTAGGCCACAATCTACATCTGCCTTGTCTTCATCGGACAAATCATCATATGTCAGTGTGCTAATTGCAGCACCATCTACAATGTCTGCAATCAAACCGATATTCATAATTTCTCCATCTCCATTTAACTTACGCTTCATTACTTTTGCCTTATTAACATCATGTACTGCAAGAGTAATTGGACAAAATCCAATTGTCTTTGTTCTGCTATCATAATACTTAGAAAATCCATTAATATAAGCAGTCTTTGTTTCTTCAATATCAGAATCATCTACTGGATTTGCACCAAAGTGAAAATCAACATATAGTTCTGCACATGTCTTATTATCATAAGGAATTTCAATCTTATTTACGACATAAGTACTATAAAAAGATCCCTTTTCATTATTATATGAACGATCAACTGTGCCAGAAATACGGAAAACTGTGTCCTTTACCTTGTCACTAGCCAGGACTTTCTTCATAAATTCACAAGCGTCATAAGTATCAAGAAATACATGGCGACGCTTATTGCTCTTTTCGAGCTCTACCTTAGCTTCATCAACACTAGAAACTCCTGCGGTTTCCATGTCTGAATCTCTCGCCTTACCATCTACAATATTCTGTAGTGCTCTGCGAATAGTGGGATCACCTAGGTCAATAATTGTCTTTCTGTAATCAGGAATTTGCTTAATATATTCCTCATCAAATCTCTTATCCCAAGGAATCTCAATCTGCTCTCCTTTGATAATGTTACCGTTTTTATCCTTTTTACTAGCGGTAAATGTCTTGATAACATTACGGCCAGTATTCATCCAGCGACCGCCACTCATATTACACAAAATTCTATTAGTGCCAGATAACACATTCCAGTTGACTTGTAATACTTCCCAACCGCTATCAAAAGTGCGATGAGAAATAGGTGCCCACTTATCTGTTTCTTTAATTGCTGCTAGCTTACCATAAATAACAAAACTGTCCATAATTGTATTTCCTTTCATCCTTTAATTTTGTATTGTTCAATATAAATAATAATTTGGGTCTACATTTATATCCATATAAATAAATCTATCTTCTGGATTTTCTCCTACCCATAACTGTTTCGTATCAGTTTCACACCTATTACAATATAGTCTATTATATATTTCATCTTGATCGATTTTATATTCCATATCTATGTAGTGAATCTGTCCGCATTCTGTACATTGAAAATAGTGATTTTTCCTCATAAACTTCGCTTCACGTCCAGATCGACATTTCGCTTCCTCCCTTCTTACGATATAATAAGAGTACTCGTTTAACTGTGCTCTTATTATACCATACAAAATTATTTTTGTCAAGCCCCCTTGACAATCACAATCGTCATGTCTTTTCCTTTAACAATTACCTTAGAATTTTCAATATTGTATCCAACAACCTCATTATCCCCTATATAAATCGATTGTCCTTTACAATGAAATCCAAAACCTTTTTGTGTCTCTGGATCAAACTTCATTTGAATATGTTGACTACCAAAAAATCTGTGCTTCGTATAGATATCAACATATTCTCCCCTCATTTGTTCTAGCGCATCTGTTAATTCTATCATATCTCCCGCCCCTTTTACATTAGTTATACAAATATATTAACATATTTACCCATGATATGCAAACGTTTGTTTGGTAATTTCCTGTAATATCTTAATTAATTTTGTACTGTTCCGTTTTAAAATATAAGCAATACAATCAAATATATTGCTCATATTTCATGCAAATATTGTCTACCCAATAATCACCAAATCCATATTTCTTGGCAAGACTTTCTCCTTGCTTAGTTTTTAAAAATTCCCTAAGCCCTAAATTTTTCTCTTTCATACCTAGTTGAAGATAGTGCCAAAGACCACTGCTTTGGATATTCTTCATAGTAAGTCCTGGAATATCTAAATAATCTCTAAACATTTGTATTCTGCGGTAAAAGTAACGAAATCTACTATCTGGTGTATCAACTCCACGTGCATTTGCTCTTTCTTTATAGATTCTCCCTTTGCCATTTACTTCGATTATTTTAGCAGATTCTCCATAACTCATGATCTCTTCTTCTGCAAATGCTTTTGGGAGAAGCTCTTTTAAATTATTAGTCATTTTATACTCTTTTCCATTAACAAATAATATATCCCCTTGAACACATTCTTGTGAAACAGAGAATATATCATTCATACTTGGCCCAGCAATTCCTTCCCATAGAAGTTCTACTATTGCCTTATCTACCCAATTAAGGAGTTGTGATTCAATGTCATCTAAATCTTCTCTTGTAAGTAAAATTTTTGCATCTTTGTCTACAAGCCCTACCATGTCTGCCTTTTCAATTAATTCATACGCATTGTCGTTTCTTATAAAACGAGAATAATGTTTAAGTATGACACAATAGTTCAATAATGAATTAATTGATTTTGCCTTGAATCTAGCAAACATATCAATGATTTCATCTTTTGTAAAATCTGATGCGTCTTTACCAAATTCTATTTCAAATGGTTCCGTTTTTCTTAATATAGCATAGAGACTAGTCTCTGCTATTACTTTGCTTCTTAAATATTCTTTTATAAAACTTTCTTTTTGTTCTTGATTATACATCCCCTTCGTCACTCCTTATGGTTACATTATAACAATACAAATTTAATTTGTCAATTATCATTATACCAGATCGTCCAAAATTTTGGCTGCTCTTAGTGTTGATTCATTATCAACTTCTGTATAAATTTTCGTGGTTGCAATATTAGCATGACCCAACTGGCTTGATACCAGATAAATATCTTTTGTCTTTTTATATAAATTCGTTGCGCATGTTGCTCTAAGTTTATGTGGCGTAATATTTTTATTGATATTCTGAGTATATTTTTTCAATAAGTTTTCAACGGCAGACACGCTAATTCTATTTTTATTACGAGAAATAAACAATGCGTTTGTTTCTATATCTGGATAAAATGCATCTTTATCATTAATCCATGTAATAATCTTTTCTCTTAAATTTTCTCCAAAATTAATAGTACGATATTTATTTCCCTTTTCAATAACACGAATTGTATTATTTGTAAAATCAATGTCTTCTATATTAATTTGAGTAATTGCAGAAACACGAAGCCCAGTTGAAATTCCCATGGAAATAATACACAAATCTCTATTTTTAAATCTGCCCTCACTACTTGCATTAACATTATTAATACAAGTTTTAATTTCATCTTCTGTTAAGTAAACAACTTGCTTATCTTTTTTACCAGAAGGTCTAAAAGTTTGCTCAATAGGATTTAAAGAAATAAGATTATTAGATTTTAAAAATGTAAAAAAAGTATTAAGAGCAGACCATCTAGTTGCTCTAATACTATTGCCAATTTTAATATCTTTTCCGTCACTATTTGTTCCAAATTTCAATGAAGACATATACATATTAATTGTAGATGACGTAACATTTTTATAAAAATTATGCGTCTTTTTCCCATTGGTGCAATACATCATAAAATGAACAACATAATTAATATAATTTTTAATTGTTGTATACGATTTATCTGAAGCCTCTAAATAATAATAAAAATCTCCAATTACAGGCGGAAGAGATTTCAATTTCTCTTGCATTTTATCTCTTTCTTTGATTTCTTTTTCAAGTCTACCAGTCATATGTTCCATTTATTTTTACTCCTTAATCTTCATATTTGTAAAAATAATATACTTCATTTGTTGAATTCTTCGGCATGTTCTTTTCACAATAATCTTCAAGAAAATCTCTAATGCCCCAAATTCGTGCATCCTCGTCGTCTGGATGCCCTTCTGAAACAATGTCGATACTTTTTAGCTCCACCTGTGATCCGTCCATTCGCTTAATTAAAATAGAGTAATCATCAGAATCTTGAAAATCAAAATGAACTTTACCAACTGTAAAATATTCAGAAGGCTCCTCGTTGTTATCTTCAAGTTCTTTTTTATCTTGAGTTGAAAAGTAATATTCTTCATATAGTTTTGCTTCATCTACGTCTGAAGCGATTTCATCAAACGTGGTTCTAACTAAATAATTTTCGTTTTCTTTCATACTTCAACACCAATTTCTTTCCAGCTATGATATAGCTTTTTAATATTGTATCCATATTTATCATTCATAATTTTTGCATAATGATTCCATGGATAATCATGCGTTTTGCAAAGAAAGCAAGTGTGCAAAATTTCGTGTGCCAAAACATCCTTGATGTATTTTTCACTTGCGAATACAAGTTTGTCAGTGATATGGATTTCATACTTTCTAAAGCACCAATTGCAAAATCCCACTCTATTTGTTACTCCAGCATCAATATATACTTTTCTTTCGATAGTTTCATCAACTGGAATTTTTGCTTTTAATGCGTCGTTTATAACTTCGGATAGCATTCTATCCAAATCATTTTGTTTATATATAAGAATCAACTCCTTTAATCAAAATATACTCCTTCTTCTTCCTTTTTCTTATGTCTCCATTTAAAAAAGAAAATTGTTACCGCAATCCATCCAAGCCATGCATCCTTGAAGATAATCAGCAAACACATAATAAAAACGTATAAAATCCATCCAATCACAATTTCTGGCATATCAGAATCTTTCACGTATTTCTTTTTTGCTTCCATTTCATCATTCCAACTAATTGGTAGAATTTTTACAATGGCTGCAATAAAATCGTCTTCTTTAAACAATACCATAGTTGGATTTTTAAAACCATATTCAGGACATTTATCGATTATAACACTAACTTTATTAAATTCTAATCTTCCACTAAATTGTGCTGTTACTTCTTTGTTTTCATAATTCATAGTAAAACGAGTACCCCAATAATAACGCTTTCCATTATAATCGAAATACTCGTTCAGAATTTGCTTTTTCATTTCTGAAGTCACTTAATTTCCTCCATCATCTTCTTAATATTTACTTTTCTATCCTTACGCTTTGCTTTAGCTCTTTCTCTCTGGGCCCACCACTCATGCTCCTCATTCTTTTGCAGATACCAGCAATTTTTTGCCAAGCATTCTTTCCCTCTAATTTGCTTTACTGTCATGTGGCACTGATGTCTACGACAGTAGCCAGCGCAATTTTCTGAGCAAGTTCCAAATAACGTTTCCACATACTTCTCCTTTTCTTGGATTATACCAAATTAATTTTGTTTTGTCAATGTTATGCTGCCATTCTCTTTTCAAATGCAGCTTTATATTTTGCATATGCAGCAACCTCATCATAGTTTTCCTTTTCCATAATATCCTGTCTCTCGTTCTCAGTAAGAATCTTAACAACACGAATTGCACTTGTGATGATCCACGTCCCACGAGAACCTTCCTTGAACCAATAGAATCCATTTTCAGGAACTCTATCAATCATACACTTACTGGGAAGTTTAGATACCTTTTCTCTATAATCATTTGTTGCGTCATATTCGCACAAGCACCAAACACGTTTCCATCCTTTGTTTCTTCCCTTATAAGGCCCAAGGTCAGAACCATCATAACCTCGAAGCCAAGGTGCATCAGGAACCTCCATTCCTAAATGCCAGCCAGGTCTTTCAGCGAAACCCTTCGTAGGAAGGTTCTCAGCAGTGACCCATTCACCAATCTTGGTTTCCTTATTCTTCCCAATAAAAAGAGGATACAACTTACCAGTCGTATCCATTTCAAATAATTTATATCCATATCCAATTTTCATATTAATCTCCTTCCAATTTTAACGATTACCATTTGCCCATACACAGGCTTCTCTTAACTTCTTGCAACTATATACAATGTCCTCGACTTGTGTCTCACACACATCATACCAAGTCTGGATACGCCCAACCTGTTTACCTTCATAATCTATATGCTTTTCTCTTGTTTTATATATGTTATATTCACCATTTGTCTTTACTATATCTGAACTAATTATTTCTTTTTCCATAATTTCCTCCTCATTTTTGCAAAATCTTTGCAAGTTTATAGCAATCTTCAAAACTCAAATGCTTAGTTGCCTTGTAATATTCTCTTGCAGTTTTGAATGTTTTAATCTTACGTTTCATCTTACGAAACGGCTTGCCAATAATGCTCTTCATTTCACACAACCAGCAAACTTCCGTAGACAGACTATCATAACCATCAAGTGTATAAAAGTAATCCGTATACACTACATTTAGCTTGTGCCACTTGCCACACTCACTACATTTATATTCCCAAACACTCCACTCACGGGAGCTTTTAGGAATCTCTTCAATCATGTAATCATAATCTCCATAATCATTTTCCTCTCCTTGAAGCACAGGACTTTTCCACCAATTATTCATATTCAATCTCCTTTCTTGTTCACGAGCTTTAGCCCAGAAGACAATTTATAAACAGATTCCTTTCTCTTAGGTACTTGTACAGTATTCTGATACGCAAAGAACTTAACATCAGACCTATGCTGTAACAGTGTTTTAGTAAGCTTTACAATCCTCGACGCTTGTGCTGCGTTGAGATTTGCCATCCCAATAATATGATACAAATCATCTCTGACAAGCTTATCAGAAGTTTGCTGTACTTTTCTGCAATCAAGAATAGTTGTATTAATGTCTTCAATAGTCATTTTGCTAAAGTCTTGCGAACATGCGTTATATACAGACAAAGCTCTCTCACATTTACTGATCTGATCTGTGATACTATCAACAATGATCTGATAATCTGAATTTTTCATAATTAATTTCCTTTACTGATAGATGATTCCAATCTTCATATACGTTACGTCGGTTCTATCGTTGAACCTATTGAAGATTGCTGCAGTCATTCCATCATCGTCAATATAAGCATTCGTGTCCCAACCATTCTCTTCCTTGTCAATACAAACCTCTTCATTGAACGAATCTCTCAGGAACTTCTTTGCTTCATCAAGCGTATCGAACAAACGCACTGGAATCTCATCATCAAACGTGTATTCAAAAATAACTGCATAGTTTTTCATAATTAATCTCCTTTAAAACCAGTCACATGCATCACTGCACATCCATTCATACAAAATTTCAACATTCTCAAACATAGAGATATCCATATCTTCTCCGCCATACGATACACTAATGATTGGATCATCAAAAGAAATTGCAACATCAATATCATCGCTTTCACAAGCAGCAAGAAAATCAGAAGCCGTATCAAATTCCCTTGTGATAATCATTCCATCTACATTTATCGTTTTTATAATAAATTCAAACATTTTACTCTCCTTTACAGTTTCAAGATTTCCTCAAACAGAGCTGCTGCTTTCTTATCTTCTGTATCATAATATACAATTCCCTCATGATAGCCGAACTTTTCTGCAAGATAACCAAGTTTTGCTAGCTTCTCGGCAACGTCATAGAAATAATATTCCAAATCCTCTGGATCTCCCTCTACTATGGTTTCTAAAACATTAAAGAGTTCATGTGCAGGAAATTCAACTCCATCAATAATATAATATCTTCTGGGAACCATCTTAGTAATCATAGAAATCATTACTCTCTCCCTTTCAAAATCTCAATCACATGAGCAACCATTACATCATCAATGTCAATATTCCTATCATACATTTCCATTAGCTGCTCACAATATTCAATTGCTCTCTCTACGTTATTCATATTTTTCTCCTTAAATCAGCTCGTCTTCAATCACGAGAACGTTTACTTTTTTCGTATAAGCTACGCAACCATCAAGCCCGATACAACCATCATGCTCAATAATATCAAAGCATGCATCCTCACCAAACTTACTCCCAATTCCATTTCGCCACCAGCCAGTGCTATTGTGCCAGTGGCCATGCACAATTGTCTTGCCAGTCTTATTCCCAACTACTGATGCAATGTCAAATGGATTTCCCCACATGGCCTTGTCCCATTTGCTTTGAGGAGCACATCTCCAATCAGTACCGCCAGGAATCCAACTGTGAACAAAGATATAATTCTCTGTCTCATAATAGTTTACAAGCAAATCCATATACTTTTGATACTCTGGATCATCTCTAAGCTCACCAAGAATCTGTGCATGATTCATTAGACCAGCGTTTTCCTTTGTGCAAAAATCATACGCTGTATGGGCAGTACCATTGTGAATGTCATGGGACAAGAAACACTTTCTCTTGATGGCATCTTTCATAAGCTGCTCGTGGTTTCCCTTGATTAACACCTTGTTTGGAAGACTATTCAAGAACTCGATTACTTGCCTTGGCTGATTACCCCTATCCATGGCGTCACCACAGTTTACAAATAAATCCGTTTCTGGATTAAAATTTACCTCCTTAAGAGCGGCCATCATTTCATCATAAAATCCATGAACGTCGCTCACTGCTACAATTCTCTGCATCAATATTCCTCCCCATAATTTTCAATACCCACAGCGGTTGCATCTCCACAAAAATTGAAAACAACGTCGCTATAATCTCTGTCGCCAATTACAATGGTTCCATTCGTATAAAGTTCCTCTGCCTTATGCAGAGCCTCCACATAATTTTCCGCATTAATAATGACCTTTCGAGAAAGAAGTTCCTGAATTCCAATAACGTATTTCATTTTGTCCTCCTTAATGTTCATAAACTGCCACAATATGTCCATTATTTCCACTAAAACAAAGTCCACACTGGTCGCAAGTCACACCAGTTTTACGTCCCTTCTTATTTACCGCAGGACAATGAGGAACATTCTTCAAACTCTCATCAGTTCCATCGTCGTAGATGAATCTGTTAAGACCTTCGAGGTTATATCCCTCAGTATTTCCGTTCCACTCAGAAATATTACAGATAAGATTTTCAGGAAGCTCTCCGCACTCCTTAAGATATTTTTCCATGAAGTCGAAACGTTTAGTGTAGAAATAGAACCTCACATTCGGCATTTCAATTGCCAACTTAACCATGTGAAGAAGATAATCATACGTCTCGATTTCCCCGCTTGAGTGATATCTAAGAACTTTTGCCTTCTTCTTTTCAAGATTCTCTCTTAACTGAGCAAACGTACCTTCCATGTCATGTCTCATAATAAGCGTATTCTTCGTAAGAGACGGAATACAAGTATTGTGATAACGTCTGGTATTTTTTACGGCATAGCAGTTCCCCTCACATCCATCGCAACAACCGCCACAAGTACCTCGTACATTAGTCAACTGACCCTTGTCCTTCGTGCTAATCGGTGCATCACCAGGAAGTAGATTAAAGGCTAACACACCCTTACCTAACTTGCTGTTTCCTTTCGCTACTGATATAGTCATTTCTGGTTCATAATTCATTTGATATAACATATTTCATTCCTCCATTATCTTACATTATTTTTGTATTGTTGTCAATAGAAAAGACGTAGATTACTCCACATCTTCATAAAACTCTGCTTCAAAGATTCTATCGTCTACATCATCAAAGATGTTATCGCAGTTCATACAATAAAAGTTTCCATCATAATCCAGTACAAATATTGACCCAAGGTCAAAATCGCTTTCAAGATAACATCCACATTTGCAGCAGTCTGCTCTATGTGAATGATATAAATCTAATAATTTGTCTATGTCCATTTACATTTCCTCCTCGTCGTCTTCTGTAATATACTCTACTCGAATCGCAACAATTTTCCCTTCCTCATTATGTGCAGTCCAACAACAATAACCGCCATCTCCATATCCAGAAGAAGAAGCAAAACCAAGACCATCAATGGTATTTCCGTCACTAGTTTGAATCGTTGGCCAACTTAAATTTGCGTTTTCGCTCCATTCTCTGTATTTTTTTAACTGTTCAGCCATATCTTCGGCGTTATAATCCCAAACGAATGCTACATAATTTGGATTTTTCTTAGTCGTTATTGTGAGTTCACATACTCTCCAATACCAATCGTCGTTTACGTGTTCAGCTTCATTATCATCACTATGATATTTCTTATAATATTCATAATCAAAGATACCAGCCTGACCGCTATCAACGCCAACCTCGAAGTTTTCCTTACTGTATTCAAGGAACTTCTTCATATAATCTGCATGTACAACTTCAATTGCAGAAACTCGCCTACCCCATTCACCTTCATCGGAAGTTTCTACCGTACACTTGTAGTTGCCTTTCAGCACATTGTCAACTACACCTTGGCACCAAGTATTCATTCCATAACATGGATCAGAAACCATTACCTTATCATTAAGAGTTATAAAACCTTTATCGTTAATTTCAATATTATTCATTTCCATTCTCCTTACTTATAATTCACAAAAATTACATTTGTATCGGACATTTCATTTACTTTTTCGTCCCACTCGACAGACTTAATTTTCTTCGCCAGAAGTCTTGTCGGAATGAAACTCTCCTTTACGGAAGGAATACACCCGCCTTCATTATCACTAATGCTCCAATCTTCATCTTCCATGCGAAGCACATACACCAGCTCGTTCAGAGACATCGGATTACTTTTTGCAATCATGGGATGCTTTGCAATAATAGCGTTAAGCTTTACAAAAAATTCAGATTTAGTCATGTTAATCTCCTTTCTTTATTTAGGGAGATTTCTCTCCCCAATATTACCAACTACTATGATAGCAGATTGCTTCTGTGCCAAAGTCCGTTTCCGCAAGAACTCGTTCAAGGACATCAATCGTATAATTGATATCCTCCATGTAATACTTATCGTAATCCGTACTACCGAAGAAGAAACCGCTCTGAGTGGGAAGAATTGCGGCAACTTCATCTGCATTTACAATCACTTCACCGTCCTCATAACAGTTTTTCCATTTTCCATTCTCAAGAATCTGCCCATTTACAACCTTAGACTTCTCAAGCACAGCAATTCGCTCAACTTCCTTACACTTATAGAGCAAATCTTCGAGCTGCTTTTTACTTACATCATAAGTTCCACAATCATCTACACCATGCTGAACATAATCAACAAAGTAATTGTGAATTTCATTTGCTTTTCTCCAGTATGCAACCTCAGTAAAAATGGTGTCGTAAGCAAAAGTATCATCTTTGTCCCAATCAAAGCGACGAATATATTTCTTTTGCTTATAAAAATCAAGCAAGTCAGTACGAATTTTGCTTTCGTCACCGCCGCACCATTCTTCAAAAGTACAATTATGACCGTTCTTTTTCCAATCCAGATAATTTTCAATCATGTTAAAATCATTTGCAGTAGCATCCTTGTAACGAGGATACTTATTCAAGTACATATCCAAACCCATTTTTAAATCCTCCTTTAAGCAATCAATTCATAAATTTCATTTCCATTGCGACAAACATAACCAGGGATATCTTCAAGATTTGCAATTACATCGTCGATATCTTCAAGATCAAAATCTCCAATCTCTCCGACTTCTGGAATGTCTTTCAACGTAACAGGTTCATCTTCTCTATCAGTCAACTCTTGATTATACTCATCAATATCACTGTAGCGCCAGAAGACTTCATTATGCACAGTCATGTCATCGAGGTTGATAACAATATCTCCCTCACTCCAACTCTGCATATCATCCATTTCCTCTTCTGAGATGCCAATTAGACCTCGATTTCTATTGATTACATCCGTCTTAAATGTCTCATTTGGATACTTAGAAGTGATGTAATCCCATTCTTTACCGCCATATCCGTTACTGATACCGCCACCATTCTTCTCGCAATACCTAATGAAGTAAAGAATTGCCTCGTCCTTACTCTTTGTCTCCATTGGAAACTCTGCCATCATATCTCTTACTTCCATTAGGGCTGGAATTGTATATGCACTCCAGTGAAAGTACATCTTACACAAATCCTCTCCCATACTATTTACTGTAACAATTAATCTTTGTCCCATAATAAATCTCCTTTAAATTTTGTTTTATTTATATACTCAAGAACTCCGTAAGCTTTCTTTAGCAGTGTCATATTATGCTGCGTTTTCCTGCGATAGCAGGTCAGTCATCTCCGTTAGGAGATGAATTACCTGCTGATCCAGGAATAAAGGCAGCATCATTGAATCAAGTTCCCTTATATATAATGGCGCTTATACCAAAACGTACTCTGCATTTCTGTAGATATTTCTTTAACTGTGTCATATTCTGATCCGATGGATGAATATACAGCGGATTTGGCAGACCGATAGGCTGCGAAATTGGCTGTATAGTCATATCTATGGATCAAGATTGAATTGAAATGCCTTGTACTTTTGCAGTATCTATCTGCATTTAATTACTTGTTGTAGACTTTGCTCATTGCCTTAGTAAAATCGAAGTTGTTGTCTGCAATTACCTTTTTCATGAAAGCAAACATTCTCCAACCTTCACCCTGATATTCATTGAGTTTTTCCTTCAACACCTCCATGTTTGCGTCTACACCATAAATTCCGATTGTAGGATACACGTCCTCAATAGTACAATGATGAAACATAATTAAGTTTTTCAAAGTGTAATATGCACCCTCTCCCTTATAAGCATCAATCCATGCTCTGCACTTAGGAGTATTATAAGAAATCTTAATCATTTTTCTGTTAAACGCACTCAGAATCTTATACAACTCTGTATAATTTCTTGCGGTTCTCATCTTAGAAATCTGAACATGAAGTGGCATATAAACCTTCTTGTCCAAATCTTCACAGAAGATATTCGTACCACGAACCTTCTTATAAGGAACTCCCTTACAGTTATAGGTATTAAGTGTCTCGATGTGTGCTCTAAGCTTCTCAACATAATCCTTACAAGTCTTTGTAATCACCTCTCTAGTGAAAAAAGTAGCTCTCTCTTTGAAGGTATCAGAATCTCTTACTTCAAGCTTGCTAAGAACCCTTACCTCTTCAAGCATCATCTTGAACTGATAATCATATCCATA
>OIYR01000094.1_pt1 | contig 52472 bp, 79 predicted proteins | sample 1588221 | NCBI WGS metagenome assembly OIYR01 (sample SAMN03283292) | human gut metagenome | biome: human-associated habitat; material: feces | host: Homo sapiens | place: Peru | collected 2012
GTTGGCGGCAACACCTACGGCGGCGCGTCTACTTCGGCGGCTGGCTCTCAATTCAGCTTTGGCGATATCAATGTTGATATCAACAACGGAAACGATCCAAAGGGCTTGGAGACTGGCGTTAGAATGATTTTCACCGAAATGATCCAACGTGCATGCTCGCAAGGCGGGGAAGTTTACAAATTTGTTAACAGCAGAGGGGGCTGATAATGGCACTTGATGAATTTACATGGTGTACCCAAACGCAAGGAGGCGGCGGGGCCATGACGACAGAGAACAACGATCGCGAGGTTTCTTTTGGCAACGGCTACAAGCAAGTTGCATCATCCGGCTTTAATACCGTGCGGCGAGTTTATACGGTTGTTTACGCTGGCACCGATTACAAAAAGGTGCTGGAATTCATGCACAAACACCGCCTAAAGCCTTTTCTTTGGGTGGCTCCCGATGGGGTTTTGGGATTGTACCGGGTGAAAAGTGGAAGTGTCGGATCATCGCCAATTTCCGCAACCGTTCAGGAAGCGAAGGCGACGTTTGAAGAACAATTTACATCTATGCGATAATAAAAAGGCTCGCCGTATGGCGGGCCTTATTTGCATTAGGAGAAAAGATTATGGCTAATGAGACTAGTTCGGCATTCGGTAACTGCCTGCAAAGCCTTTACCCCGGCGAGATTATCACGCTGATTGAGGTTGACGGTACAAGGTTTGGTGCTCAGATTTACCGATTCCACAACGAGAATATCGCCTACACGCCAGAGGAGTTAATGCAAGCGCGGAAAACTGGCGTGTTGCCAGCGAAAGATATTACCTTTCGTGGTGAGAAATACGGGGCGCGGCCCTTTGGCATTACGGGGATCGGCTTCACCAGTAACGGCAAGGCTGACAAGCCGCAGTTAACGCTGTCAAATATTGATAGCCAGGTTTCTGCGCTAATCCGGGCCTATAACGGCATGATGCAAGCGAAGGTTACTATCTGGATCACGCAAGCCGAATTACTGGACGCTTCCGGCAACGTGAAGGATGGCGATTATCGCAAAATGGTTTACTACATTGAGCGCCCGAATTTCTGCAACCAAAGCACGGCACGATTCGATCTAACGTCGCCTTATGATATGGATGGAATCATGATCCCGCCGCGAACCTCGCAAAGCGTTTGCTATTGGGCGCAACGTGGTTGGTATCGTTCCGGCAAGGGATGCGGGTATAATGGTTCGAGGATGTTCGACAAAGACAACAATCCTGTAAGCGATCCCGCTCAGGACTATTGCGCCGGGACTGCTACGGCTTGCAAACTGCGTTTCGGAGCGGATCAGGAATTGGATTTCGGCGGCTGTGCCGTAGCATCACTACTAAGGAAAAACCAATGATTAGCGCAAAAATTAAACTTGAGATTATGCGCCACGCGCAAGACGTTTACCCGCATGAATGTTGCGGCGTGGTCACGCAAAAAAGCCGGGTGCAAAAATTCCATCCGATCGCCAACGTTCACGCAGACCCTGAAAATCATTTCGAAATGGATGCGTCGGATTACGCACAGGCGCTTGATAGCGGGGAGCTAATCGCGGTCGTGCATTCGCACACCGGAGACGGCGCAACGACGCTACCGAGCGCGCACGACACATGCATTTGCGATGAAATGGGTGTGACCTGGATTATTGTTTCCTTGCCGGAGGGTGATATGCGGTTTGTTGAGCCGCAATCAAGGCCGCTGACTGGTCGCCCCTGGTCGCTGGGTTCATACGATTGTTGGGGTCTGGTAATGGCCTGGCACAAAGAGCACGGCGTGATCCTGAATGATTTCCGCAAGCCTTACGAATGGTGGAAGCCGGAGCACGGCGAAAACTTATACCAGGACAACTATTTGAAAGAGGGGTTTGTTCCCACTGGCAAAGAGCCGGAGCCGGGCGATATGGTGATTATGCAATTACAATCTCCCGTCTGGAACCACGCCGGAATCTACTTGGGCGACAACCAATTGCTGCATCATGCTTTCGGTAAGTTGTCGCGACAGGATATCTATTCTGGCTGGTATCAGGAGCATACGGTTATGGTTTGCAGACATAAGGAGCTTAAATAATGGAGACTATCAAACGAATCAAGCTTTCTGGCTCGCTGGGGCGTCGTTTCGGCGTCTTTCATGAGTTAGCCGTTGAATCATACCCCGAAGCAATCCGGGCGCTCTCAGTGACGCTGGAGGGCTTTAAAGACTATATGCAAAGTGAAGTTGGCTCACGAATGCGCTACGCTGTTTTTGTTGACGGTCGGAACGTGGGGCATCACGACGAAAAAGCTTGGCAGTGTGCAAAGGAGATCCGCATTATCCCGATCCCGACAGGTTCAAAATCTGGCGGTCTTTTTCAGGTTGTTTTGGGTGCGGCCATTATGGCTACTGCGTTTTTTACTGGCGGTGCATCGCTTGCGGCTATGGGGGCGTTTGCCTCCTCCGCGTTCATGATGGGCGGCGCAATGGTTTTGGGTGGCGTTATGCAAATGATTTCGCCACAGCAAGGCGGGGCCAAGTTCGAAAGCCAGAGCGCAGAAAATAAACCGTCCTATGCGTTCGGCGGAGCGGTGAATACCACGGCGGCGGGATACCCAATCCCGTTACCATATGGAGATCGAACCGTTGGCGGTGCGATATGGAGCGCCGGGAGCTATTCAGAGGATAAAGCATAATTCATGGCCCGCCTTGCGCGGGCTTTTTTGTGCCCGTATAATGGCTAAACCAATAAACAGCACAAAAGGTTAAAACTCATGATCAAAAATGTGATAACCGGGAGTAAGGGCGGCTCCTCCAAGTCGCACACTCCAAAGGAAATGGAAGATAACCTAATCTCCATTAACAAAATCAAAATATTGTTGGCGGTTTCTGATGGTGAGTGCGATCCTAATTTCTCATTAAAAAACCTATATCTCGATGATGTGGTTGTTCAGAACGAAGACGGATCATTTAACTATGAAGGGGTTACGGCGGAGTTTCGCCCCGGCACTCAGGATCAGGGCTACATCCAGGGCTTCACTGATAACTCAAGCGAAATAACCGTTGCTCGCGAAATCACCACCAAGACGCCTTTTAATATTTCAGTAACCAATAAAAGCCTATCGGCGATCAGGATTAAAATGCTGATGCCGCGAGGTGTTACCAGTGAAGATGATGGCGATCTGGTTGGCGTTAAAGTTGAGTACGCGGTTGATATGGCGGTTGATGGCGGCTCATTTAATCAGGTTTTGAGCGACGTTATCGAAGGTAAGACGACGAGCGGTTACGACCGAAGCCGCCGAATCGACCTGCCATCTTTTAATAATCAAGTGATTTTGCGCGTTCGTCGTGTGACGCCTGACAGCAAAAGCGCAAAGGTGACGGACGCAATCAAGCTGCAAAGCTACGCGGAAGTTGTGGACGCAAAATTCAGGTATCCGCTGACTGGTTTAGTTTACGTTGAATTTGATTCCGAGCTATTCCCGAACCAGATCCCGAACATCTCGGTCAAAAAGCGCTGGAAGCTGATAAACGTCCCTTCGAATTATGATCCGGTTAACCGCACTTATTCCGGCTCATGGAATGGGACATTCAAAAAGGCGTGGAGCAATAACCCGGCCTGGGTGCTTTATGACCTGATTACCAATCAGCGATACGGACTCGATCAAAGGGAGCTTGGGGTTCCGCTTGATAAATGGGCGCTTTACGAGGCCGCGCAGTATTGCGATCAGATGGTTCCAGATGGCAAGGGCGGGACAGAGCCGCGCTATCTGTGCGATGTTGTCATTCAGAGCCAGGTTGAAGCGTATCAGCTTATCACGGATATTTGTTCGATCTTCCGTGGGATGAGCTTTTGGAACGGCGAAAGCCTGTCAATCATCGTTGATAAGCCTCGCGATCCGTCTTACGTTTTCACAAACGATAACGTAGTTAACGGGGAATTTTCCTACACGTTCGCCAGTGAAAAGAGCATGTATACATCATGTAACGTTACGTTTGATGATGTTCAGAACATGTATCAGCAAGACGTCGAGCCAGTTTTCGACACCGAGGCCGCCTTACGCTTTGGCTACAATCCGACAAGCATCACCGCGATCGGATGTACTCGCCGCAGCGAGGCAAACCGCCGTGGGCGCTGGATCCTGAAAACGAACTTGCGCAGCACTACGGTTAACTTTGCCACTGGCCTGGAAGGCATGATCCCGACTATCGGCGACGTAATCGCGATTTCGGATAACTTCTGGTCAAGCAACCTGACGCTCAACCTTTCCGGGCGCGTGATGGAGGTTTCCGGCCTGCAAGTTTTTGTGCCGTTTAAGATTGACGCGCGGGCGGGTGATTTCATCATTATCAACAAGCCGGACGGTAAGCCAGTTAAGCGCACGATCTCAAAGGTTAGCGCGGACGGGAAAACCATTGAGCTAAATATTGGCTTTGGTTTCGAGGTTAAACCGGACGCCGTTTTTGCGATTGAGCGCACTGATTTGGCTTTGCAGCAATACGTGATCACCGAGATTACGAAAGGCGATGGCGACGAGGAATTTACCTACAGCATAACAGCCGTACAGTATGACCCGAACAAATACGACGCGATCGACTATGGCGTAAACGTTGACGACCGCCCAACAAGCATCGTTGACCCTGACAACATGGCAGCGCCGCAGAACGTCAAGCTATCCTCCTACTCCCGCGTTTTGCAGGGTGTTAGCGTGGAAACAATGCACGTTTCATGGGACAAAGTGCCTTACGCGAGCCTGTATGAAATGCAGTGGCGCAAGGGCAATGGTAACTGGCATAACACGCCGCAGACCCCAAACAAGGAGATCGAGGTTGAAGGCATTTATGCGGGTAATTATTCCGTCCGCGTGCGTTCGGTTTCAGCCTCTGGCAGCGCGTCCCCGTGGTCTAAGATCGTTTCCGCTTCACTGACTGGTAAAGTTGGCGAGCCTGGAGCGCCGATTAACTTAACGGCCTCCACCGATGAAGTGTTTGGCATTCGGATTAAATGGGGCATGCCGGAAGGTTCAGGCGACACCGCTTACATTGAGCTTCAACAATCAGAAACCGGGCAAGAGGCATCCGCAAGCCTGCTAACGATGGTTCCGTATCCGCAAAGCGAATACTGGCACAGCATCCTCCCGGCTGGTTATGTGAACTATTATCGCGTTCGCAGCGTTGACAGAATCGGCAACGTTTCGGCCTGGACTAAGTTTGTGCGCGGTGAATCCTCAATCAACATTGACGATATTGTTGAGGACATTTGGAACGACATTAAGGAATCGGAAGGCTTCAAGGATCTGATTGAGGACGCCATTGACACCGGGATCGCAAACTCGGAAATTCTGAAAGACGCCACAACATCGGCGCTTGATGCAGCTAACAAGATCAAAGACCAAGCGCAGGCGGTCATTGAGAATGCGTTAGCAACCGATACTAATCTGCGATGGACGCGCGTACAGAACGGACGCAGAAAGGCGGAAATTGGCGAGTCGATGGATTTGATAGCCGACGAAAAGCAAGCGCGTATAGAGGCCGTTAAGAAGCTTAGAACTGAGTTCAATGATGGCATTAGCGCAGAGATTACGAAGGTAACGAAATTAATCTCAACGGAAGCGGAAACGCGAGCCTCAGAGGTTAAAAAGTTACAGACGGAATTTAACACTGCGATCGGCAAGACAAACGCAGCAGTAACGCGAGCAGAGGAAGCGATTAGCAAAGAGAGCGAAGCGCGGGCAACCGCAATCAGCAGCCTTGATGCGAAGCTAACCAAAGCCATTAATGATGCGAAAGTTGAGCTAAACGCCAACATTCAACGAGTCGATCAGGCTGTTACCGATGAAGCAGGGGCGCGTGCTCAAGCTATCGAATCGCTGAAAGCCGAATACAAAAAGGCGATTAGCAACGCGGTAGACGCGGCGAAAACCGAGCTTAACGCCAATATCAACCGAGTTAATCAGGCCGTGGCCGACGAGGCAGGAGCCAGGGCGGAAGCCGTTCAGGCGCTGGATGCCAAATTTACCAAGCAGTTAGGCGATGCGAAAACAGAGCTTAACGCCGGGATTAGCCGAGTAGATAAAGCGGTTGCAACCGAAAAGGAAGCCAGGGCGCAAGCGATTAGCGGTTTGGATGCGAAGCTAACGAAACTCGTTGGTGACACTAAAACCGAAATTAACGCCAATGTAAACCGGGTAGATCAGGCGGTTGCGAACGAGGCGGAAGCGCGGGCGAATGCTGACACCACGTTGAGAACTCAGATCGGAAACACTAACGCGGCGCTGGCTCAGAAAATGGATTCATGGGTGAATGCGTCAAGTGCTGGTGTGATGTACGGTGTAAACCTGGGCCTCCGATACAACGGCAAGGAATACAAGGCTGGCATGAACCTTATGCTGGTTGGCGAGGGCAATAACGCCAAATCGCAATTCCTGTTTAGCGCTGACAGGTTCGCAATCATCCCGTCGCTGGAGCGTGGCGATCTTAAAACGCTTCCGTTTGTCGTTGAAAACAATCAGGTTTTCATGCAGTCGACGCTGATTAAAGACGGTACGATCACAAACGCTAAGATTGGTAATTTCATTCAGTCGCACAATTGGGATGGCAATAACGGCTGGTACATCGGAAAGGATGGCACCGCTAACCTGATGAATGCGAGGATTCGCGGCCACCTGGAAGGCAATAGCGGGACATTGAACAACATCACAATCAACGACACTTGCCGGGTGCTTGGGAAGGTGCAGGCAAATCAGATTGAAGGTGACGTTGTGACAATGACGGATCGTGTTGATAAGAGATGGCCTGGGTCTGGCAACACTTCGCCTGGCACTAGATACACGATAGCAACCATTCAGGGGATGCCGTTCGAGCGGCGCATGGTGTTTACTGGATCCATTGCAATCATCCAGACGTGGCGACAGAACGTTACCATTCGAGTTGACGAAACGGTAGTTTGGACTTACGACTCTGGAAACGATGGCAAAGACTTTGAGACGAGCATATTTTCGATCCGCATTCCGGCGTCGGATTATGGCAGGACTCACGCTATCACGATCCAGTGGCCTAACCGTGGCGATAGTGGTCAATTCAGATTCACCGGAGTGATCGCGATGTACAAAGCAACGGGTACGATCTCGCTTGCATAACCAAAGGGGCCGCAATGGCCCCTTGTTCTTTTTGTTTCTCGGTGTTTCCGTTTTCGGGTTCCGCAGAATCGCAATACGTTTTAAAACAGAAAAAACATACAAATCCCCCTATAATAGATAATAAAAACAATAAGTTAGTTATTTATATCTAATATTGTTTTTTTATTGTTTCTGCTGTTTCGCTAGTAATAGGGTTGTCTTGCTGTTTGTCTGTGTATACGTTTTATGTATTTGGTGTGTGTATTTGTGTATAGGGTACTCCGCAAAACTCGAAACGAGGAAACAGCCAAAAAACAGCAACCAATTTCAATAAATATCATGCACTTACAAACTCAATCTGTTTCTTCTCACCTTGGGAACGTTTAGGAAACAGAAAAAACAGCAATAGCTATTGACTAAACGCAGAAATTAGCTACAATGCACACACACCAACAAGAGGAGCCGACAATGAGCGATAACGTATTCAAGGTTTACACCAGCGACGAACTAACAAACGACGCATATCACGACCCTAATTCATGGTGCGCGGAGTATGTGAGCGGTTCAAGCCTGGCGGATATCTTCTCAAGTTGCCCGGCGGCGTGGAAATTCAAGCAGAGAGAAAACAGCAAGGCTCTAACTTTCGGCACGCAGTCGCACACCAACTTTGAAAGCCGCGAATTGTTCAATAAGACATATCGCAGAGCGCCAGCGGCGGAGGACTTTAAGGATCTGATTACCAGCCAGACGGCATTAGCCAGCAAGTTAAAGGCCTTTGGCCTGAAAGGTACAACCGGGAAAGGCTACCCGGAATTGCTGGAGATGATGGTGAAGTGCGGAGAGGATTTGAATGTGCTTTGGCTTATCGAAATGATCGCAGAAAGCCAGGCGCGGGCCGATGGAGTGGAGCTTGTCCCGGCCAAAGATTACGACGCTTGCGTTAAGATGCGCGAAGTGCTGGAAAGCATACCGGAACACAACGCATGCATGAACAGCCCAACGGCGCAGCGAGAGCTATCAATTTTCGGCATCATCGACGGCGTAAAAGTCAAAGTGAGACTGGATCACATCGACATTTGCAAAGGCGTGTGGGCCACCGTAAAGACCGGAGAAGATCCAGAAGGAAACCCGATTTACGAGGCTGTGAAATACGAAGAAGCGATTGTTATCACCGATTACAAAACCACGGCGAGCGCCAATCCTTCCGAGTTCGGACGCCTGGCGGTGAATCATGGCTACTTGCTTAAAATGGCGTTGCAGCATGATCTATTTAAACGAGCGTACCCGGAAGAGAAAAGGCCCGTAGTTGTCCGACTGCTGGCGCAGGAGAAAAAGGAGCCTTTCTTGCCGCTGGCTTTCCGCATGCGACCGGAGCACTTGAAGATCGGGCGATTGCAGTATATGAGCGTGATCAAGACATTCGCCATGTGCGAGGCGCACAACATCTGGCCCTCATACGCAAACGGCGAGCCGGAGATTGATCTTGACGTTCCTGATTGGTTCACCCGCCAGTACAAAGAATTTTTATAGTAAATAGCACAAATAGCTAAACAAATGAAAATCGGGGTGTTATAATGCATCCCGTAAGTTAAACAAAGCCATTAAGGAGATTTGCTATGAACACTAAAGAAATGAACGAAGCACGCGCAGAAGTTGTAAATCACCTGGGCGTATTTATTGCCCACCTGTCACACGCATTGCGCGATTTCGTTATGCCACTCGACCCAACCGAAGGCCCGGATGAAATGGCATACATCCGCCGCGTAATGGATGCTGTCGATAACGTGGTTCTGGTTGCGACGCTGCGAGAAAATGACAAACAGGCAATTGAAGCGATCAAAGAATCCTCCGATCTCATGATGGAAAACCTAATCAAGTTCCACACCGAAGGCGAAGTTAAGCACTAATTAAAACAAGGGAGGCGAAAGCCTCCCAACCAATCAGGAGATAAAACATGAAGCTTTCCGAAAAGTTCGACGAGGTTTTGCCAGCGCTGCATAAGGCCCGCAGCATGTTCGTCAAGGTGAAAAAAGACAAGCAAAACACACACCTAAAAAACAGATATGCGACGCTTGATAGCGTTCTTGATGCAATCACCCCGGCGCTAACAGATAACGACCTTATGCTGATGCAGGATATGATCGAGAGCGAAGCGCCGAACAGAATCAAGGTCGAGACGACCGTTATTCACGTTTCCGGCCAGTGGGTTAAATTCTACGCGGAATTGCCGATTGTCAAAAACGACCCGCAAGGCGTTGGATCTGCATTCACTTACGCTCGACGCTACGCAGCCGCCGCCGCATTTGGTTTAAGCCAGGCAGACGACGACGCGCAAATCGCGGTCAAGAGCGCACAGGACTGGAAGCGCGACATTGATAAATGCGAAGATCTGGAATCGTTGCAGCGCGTTCTAAAACAGGCATGGAGCGCATGCGATCCGGCAAGTAAGCAGGTGGTAAAAGAGCATTACGAAAGCCGCAAGGCGCAGATTGAGATCGGAAGCGCTCGCGGATTCTCCCCGGCAGCGCCACGCCAAAACCTGGCAACCACGGTTGACCAACCAGCCGCCAAGGCGGTAGAATCACAGCCAATCACCGATTTTGAATAATTAACAGCGGGGCGGAAACGCCCCGATAAGGATCAGATAATGCATGTAATTACCGGAGAAATTCGCAAAGAGCCTCGCGTTAAAGCTGGTGCAAACGGCACGCTGTACATCGTCGAGTTGTCCGAGCGATACAAAGACCGCGATCAGCAGTGGCAATACACCAATTACACTTTCTTTTTCAACGCCAAAAGCGAAGGGTTAAACGGCTGGTATCAGGAGGCTTTCCAGGTCGGCAAGGTAATCTCCGTTTCGTGCGAAACGCTGCGCATTGAGTCGCGAGAGTACGAGGGCAAGGTTTACAACACGCTCCAGGCTGGCGGATTCGCAAACCTGATCTTTAGCCAGCGCGGCGGGCAGCAAGCACCACAGCAAAGCCAGCCACGCCAGCAACCGCAATCGCAGCCACGCCAAAACAGCGAGCCGCCGATTGATTTTGATGATGATATCCCGTTCTAAAAGCAAAGGGGCCAATTGGCCCCTTTCTCTATTCCATCGTGCCTAAAACGGCGATAACTTTTACGGCAATCCTTTTTGCCAATTCTATCTGATTGGGATTTAACTTCCCTGTCGTCATGAACGACAACATGCCGCTCATACTTCCCAATGACTTAAAATCTTGCATCGCAGATTTCATTATGTCACTTCTGGAATGACCCTCATCAATAATCGCGTGCGCTCTTTGGGCCAATTCCGCAACAAGTTTATCGATCCCGTTACTCATCTTTGATTACCTTTTGTTGTGGTTGCTCTTTTGGTTCGTATTTTTCTTTTCTGGCCGACACAGGCCAGGGGCTAATGCTTTCCCGTTCCGTTGCTGGCTGATCTGGCTCAATGCCAAGGAACTTGCCAACAAATTCATTAACAAATCCGGCGCTATCGCTAACATAAACATGCATGCGGTCAAGGTCGGCTTGTGTTATTGAGTTAGGCGATATGATGATCTTTTGGGGGTGAAAACCGATATACATCACATTAACAGGCCGCTCAATCGTTCCCGGAGTTGGCGCTATTACTCCCATAATCCAGCAGTAATGAACACTTCCATCTCCAATAGGTTCACATCCGGCGTTTAGCCAATTCACTTTGTGATGAGGAAAGAAAGTTGACGAGTCTGTTGCATCGCGACGTAGCGACCAGTTAACGCCACCAATCGTAAACATATTGCGCGGGCGCATGCCGTTAAACTGAGTCACTCCGATCCCGTTGGTTTTAATGTTTTGCATATCGGTTCACCTTTTTTTTACATGTTTTTCATTTTGCTAAGAGCGCAGATGCAAGCAGCAGCAAGATCCGTTAACTCTTTTTCAATTCCGGCGCGTGATCCATCCGCTTTCTTTTCCATAAGCTCGGAATATTCCATTTCAACGATAGACATCATTCCACCTGGTTGATCAATGTAGGCGTCCCACGTTTTAGGGTGGTCTTCCATTCTGTGAGCAACCTTTTTCATTGCGTGATGATGTTTGTGATCCAGTTCTTCATGCTCCGAATCACCACCACCAAACGAGATGCGAGCCATCGTAACGCGCGGTAATTTTTGCCGTGGTAAATAAATCTTCATAATCAAAGCCCTCGTTAAAAGCGCCCGAAGGCGCTTTATTTTGACGCATTAAGCAACCGGAGGAGTCGCCGGGGTCGGGAGCTTGTAGTTAATAAGCTGGTAGACCTCGTTAATGCGCTGGTTCAGTGCCGCAGTCTGCGCAAGCTGGCTGTTTTCAAACTGTGCGGTTCGTAACTGATCTTTCAGGTCACAAATCAACACGGCTTGAGCCTGTGCATGCTGATCGCGAATCAGTGCGCGGGTTTCTTCCGCCTGAGTCTCGATAGTGCGGTTGGTCTGGCAGCAACACGACTGATCGCGGAGTTGCGCTTCATACGCCAGGCGCTGGGCCTCGTAAGACTGTGCGCAAATGGCGTTGCCGATCGTGCTTACGCCGGATGCGATCGCGGTGTTAAGACCCGCAAAGCCCTGGACGTTAGCCAGCATCGCTTGCGTTCCCTGACTGGTCAGACCGTTAAAGGTTGACGCGGCGGAGCGTTCGATCGCCATGTTGGTAGTGTTCTGGCCTTGCAGCATTTGCATTCCCAGGTTGTTAACGCTGGACTGGATACCGCTTACGCCATCCATCAACGCACTGGCACCAACGCCAACCGCAGCACCAGCGCCATCGTAGGCACCACCCCAACCGCCACGGCCAAAGCCATTGCCGAACCAGGAGCCGATCAGGCCACCTACGGCACCACCAATGCCAGCCGCGCCAGCATCACCACCGAAACCGCCAGTTGGTAAAAGAGTCATATCAGACATAATAATTTCCTCGTATTGAAAGTTTATTTAAAGTGTGGCTCCCTGCCACGCCTTCAAATTTACTCCTAACACCTTGATTTTAAAAGTATATTTTTGTCTGGTTATGTATGATAAATGTAATCAATTGGCACTTTCTGGCGATAGCCTATGAAATTTATGGGTTTTTTGGCGGGCAAAATTGTTATGAAAAAAAAGGGGCCAAACGGCCCCTTCGGTTATACCAACAACACTTTCACCATTTCGCGAAGCTCCGCGATCTCGTCTTTCAGCGACTTGATTTCAGATTTCAGCGTCTTGATCTCGTCGTCCTGCTCCTGAATGGTTGTTACCATATCGGCCATGATTGCCGTCTGGTCAACGTTGAGAATCTTAATCTTCTCGCCGTTAACATCCATCTCAGCGCCCTGGAACGTGTAAAGCTCATCAACCGTGTCGGCTTGTTGAGCAATAAAACCACGACGCACGCGGCCATCACAGACCATCTTAAACTCACTAACACCAAGTTTAAGAATGCGATCCCGCGCCCCTGACGCTGGTTCTGCGAAATCCGTTTTAATTCGAATATCCGAACCTGACGTTTGAACCGCGCCAGTTGGGGTATCAATTGCGCCTCCAGAATTGAAAATCCATGCGTCGGTGCGACCAAATCCATCAAGGTATAGAACTGTGCGGTGGACTGATCCCACAACCTCCTCTATGTACATGCTAGACACCGCGCCGCGAGCGTCACCGTAGGCACCTCGGCCCTGCAACATCGACTGCACAGGAGCACCAGTTACAAGAGTGCCAATGCTTGGATTCGATGGTGCAACGTTTCTAGCCATTACCGCTCCCCATGCGTAAAGGTGTCGTTTACACATGAAAGCACCCTCTAGGGTTAGCTCGCCTGATACGTTTTCAATAAGTCTTGTCGTGTAATCCGCGCTTGAGTTATTGAAATGAAAATCAATGTACGGCGTTGCGTGGGTAATTTCTATTCTTCCTACCGTAATCCCACCCGATGCAACAAAGTTCTTGGTAGCAATCTGATCACTAACCGACAAATTACTAACCGATGCGTCCCCGGAGGCAGCAAATGCGCCGTTAACGGTTAATTTTCCGCTTCCGTCGATAGTAACCTGGCCGTTTGATGCTGTGTCACCATTTGGCCGTAAATACATCATTTGACCAGCTTTTGCGCTAATGATTGGTGAACCGGAAGCGTTGCAACGGATTGCCGCACCTTGACCAAATGCAAATTTGGTATCTCCACCACTTGCAGACGTGCAAGAGATCTCGATCCCGTTGTCCGATGCCGTAGCGCCAGCAGGTCGTAGTTGAACCTGTCTATCAGTGCCACCGGAGGCCGACAGAATCAAGCGACCCTCGCCACCTTCGCGAACCATTGAGCCGCGACCAATTACGATCCCCTTGTCACTCCCCGGTACTTTTGATGCAGCGCCGCCACCAACGCCAAGGTTTCCGTTCAGAGAACCAGCTCCGCCAACCGCAAGCTCACCGCCAGAAAGGCGACCGGATGCGCTTAACGTCTTAACGCTAACGTCTTGATTCATGCCGCTAACAACCGACTCACGCCATGCAGACCAGGTGCCATTGCTGCAATAACGAGTGAATTCGCGATTCAAGTCAGAGCTAAATAAGCGCTGGCGGTTGGTGAAATCTGTATCACTCACTTTGCGGATCGACTCAACGTAAAGGATGAAGTTACCAGTTACCCCGCTCGGCTTGTTGGTAATGTTGTTACCGCCACCCTGACTGGTGCACTGATAAACATAAATCGCCCCAGGATTGTTTTTCTTGATCATCAATGTGTTTAGATCAAGTTTCTGGTCGTTGATGCTCACAGGCTCCCACATTCCAGCAAATCCGTTGGTGAAATTCATCAACCCGGCGACAGAAAAACCAGCATCCATCATCTTTCTGGTCACGATCTTGCTGTTTTGCTTCTGGTCGGCATTTTCACCAAAGGCAATATCACCATCAACATCAATTCCTAACAGCTTCTGATTCATGTTGTTTAGCTTGAATCCAATAGACAAATTTGAATCAGCATTGCGAACCAGGACTACCGGAGTGTGCTGCTTACCGCTAACTCGAAGGTTTGTCGAACCTGTGTTCGTGTCGTCATTGCTTACTTCTGCCGTCCTGGACGTTAATTTGTATCTAATGTTAGCGTCTCGCGCTTCGATTCGCCCGTCGTGGCGCACGATAAAATCGCCACCAGTCACACCGCCTTTCGTTTTCGCCCGGATATGAACCTCTCCGAGTGAGTCGGTGTTCTCAGGTGCCCAAATAACGCCGCGCTCCACGCCGTCGCTATTCTGAAACCACAGATGTGCGTTACCTCTCGTGGATTTTAACCTGATAGACGGCGTTTCTTTTTGGAGTTCAAGATCGCCCGTCATGGTGTCACCAGCTTTTTTAACCTGCGCGTCGTTAGTTACATTGCTCAGTCCAACATCTGATTTTGACGGCTTATTTGCCGTGCCGTAAAGCTCATTAACCTTGAAGGTGCCGTTGTTCAGACCAGTATCATTGCCAGCGTAAATCTTAACCTTTCCGCTTGCATAGTCGATATTCACAGCAGACCAAGTATCACCGCATCGCGAGAAAATGCCGGAGCCGTGGCTATAAAAGGTCGCCGTGCTTCCGGTTGGTCTATCTGCGCGCCAGAATTGACCGCCTTTATTTCTCAGGGCTTTAAAAACCTCTACGTCACTCATTAGGCCGTTTGTAGATGGGCCGTTACCACCTAGGCCAAAAGCTCCGACCTGCATCACGTTACCAGATGAAGTGCCAACATCCTTATAAGCCGCAGTGCCAAGGCCCAAATCTGCTTTTGTCGGCTTGTTAAGCTCATCGTATACTCGAATCGCCTTGCTCTCCACCCAGCCAGAGGGTGCGTTTGCTTGGATAACGTGACCGCTTGGAATATAGAGATCAACTCGCGCGGTTTTTGCCAGAATCGCAACCTTTACACCAGTGATGAAAGCACGCTGATAAGCCCAAATCTCAAAGAATCCATCACCCTTAACAACCCCGTACCGCATTTGGTTATCGTCTGCAAGGTTAGGGTCGCCAAGGCGTCGAATCTGCATAAACTGGCGAACGTTTGAAGCGGTTATTGCGGTTGTACCAAGCCCACGCGCTGACGCATCAAGAAAGTCAACCGAACTTTGACGCGCTCCATAGTTGCCGCCATTGGTGATCATTAGCGTAATGTGGCAATCTGTTTGACCCGGATCCGTCACCTTTGCGATCTTGATATACTTAGCGCCTGACGATGAGTCGGCGGGCCAATTATATTGGGTCAGAGGACTGGCAATCGCAGAGGCTTTATCAGCGTACTCTTTCGCTTTGTTCTCGCTGTTTTTGGCGTTTGTCTCGCTGGTCTTCGCCGCGCTCGCGGAGTTTGCCGCCGCAGTTTTTGAGTTTGCCGCGTTAGTTTCAGAGGTTTTAGCCGCCGTCTGACTTGCCTTTGCTGCGTTCTCGCTATTCTTGGCCGCATTCTTGCTTGCTTCCGCCGCCGCCTCGCTTGCCGCCGCTGCAACCTCGCTACCTTCGGCGTTAGCCGCGCTTGTTGCCGCCGCGTTCTTGCTGGCCGCCGCTGCGTTCTCTGACGCCTTGGCCGCCGTCTGGCTTGCCGCCGCTGCGTTCTTACTTGCCAGCGCTGCCGTCTCGCTTGCTTTCGCTGCGTCCTGGCTTGTTTTTGCCGCATTCTTGCTTGCCGCCGCTGCATTCTCGCTGTTTTTTGCGTTGGTTTCAGAGGTTTTTGCTTTCCCCTCTGACGCTTTGGCGTTTGTTTCGGAGGTCTTCGCTTTTGCGGCTGCATCCTTCGTCTGATTGGTCAGATCTTCCAGCTTTGCAAAATCAAAGCCCTGCAAAAATTCGATAAAGTGCGAAAACTCGCTTTCTTTGCCCTGGTAGTAGCGCAGGGTTTCGGCTACGTCTTGCGCCAGACCGTCAACGGTCAGTGAGTCATGCAGCAAGATCACATAATCTGTACGCGCAACGACTGCGCCGCCAGTAGTGATTGCGCGAATAGATGTATCACTAACAACCTCAGTGATAACGCCGAGCTTAACCGGATTGGTTAAAAACATGATTGTAGCGCCAGCGCGAATGAGCGTTAAATTCTCACGCCATTTTGTGCCGTATCCAGTAATGTAGCCTTGAGCGTCCATTGACGCCTGACCTTTGCGATAAATAGCCATCTATAAAATCTCCTAAATAGCACGTTTTGTTAATGACAGGGGTAATTTTAGCATTGCGCAAGGCATAAAAAAAGCCCCGCAACAAAAATCAATGCGGGGCCAAAACCAATGGAGATAATACAATGAGGGTCACAAGAGGGATTCAGGTTTGTAAAGCTTTCGCTCTATCCCTCGCTTAAAATTATTGTCGATCGGGATCATTACGTCAAGCCCCCTTTCTTCTGCCGCTATCAAAACATCGCGATCCGTTGTTCTGCAAACCACGCGCATTTGTCGCGGGCCTTTATAGCGGTGGGCCACCATCTCAAGATTATACTGGCTAAAGCACGTCCAAACCTCTTGCCCGGTTGATAAATGAGTATGCTGTGCATCAATCCAATCAACGCAAAGGTAAATCGTCTTGTCCGTCTTACCAGTCACGGCAACCGATCCCCTTGTGTAATCTTTGGCGTAAAAGCTTTGCGTTGCCTCGCCATCAATAAACAGAATATTACACATCTCATCATCAACGCCATCATCATGTACGAGCATGCACGGAATAGCGTGTATTAGCTCCTCTTCCGGCGTGCCAACGTTTTTTACGCCTACGGAATACGATTCATCATCCGGCGGGAAAATCCCCTCAAAAGTGCTTAGAGGCGTTCTGTCTGCCTTTATTGTTCTTTCCATTACAGCAACGCAGTTTTCATGCGGAGCCTGTGCGCCAAAGTTGTAGCCAGACGAACGGGAAGCTCGTTTATTTGCCTTGATCACATACTCTTGCGGAACCTTCCCAAGAAATCGACCCAGGATGTTAATCACTTCGCTGTAAGGCTCCCCGGTTAACTTCATCATCCAGCCGATCCCGGAGTCATTGCCGCATGCGTTGCAGATCGCGCCGCCGTCGCCATCCGTGTTTAATTTGTCAGTCCAGCGGAAACGGTCTTTGCCGCCGCAATGCGGGCATGGTTGGTGCTTTTTGTTGAATACGTCACTATGCAAGCCGCAGATAGATTGCAGCGCGTCGCGCCACATCCCTTTCATGTACGGCAAAACATCTTCTTTCTGATACATCATTTGCATATTGATTTCTCCAAATAAAAATCGCGTGCATGGAATCTACCACACACGCGATCGCGTCATTTAGCTTTTTGTGCTGTCCGCAAAATCAGACTCCTTGACTACGCGCAGCATTTCGCGGCGGTCACATTTGCGGTTAAGCGCTTTGCCGTTCGAATCGAAACGCAGATCGGGGCGACAGAATGAAGCGCGATAGCCCTTGCAACCCTGGCGCTTGTAGTCGCGGTGTACTCGTTCGGCACCGCTGGCGGAAATCATGCCACGCTTTCGCCATTGCTGGATTGTCTGATGGGTAACGCCAAGGCGGCGGCACATTTCCGCTTGAGTTCCGTAATATTCGCGGATAATATCCAGTCGCGCCCGCAGACCTGCCCGCACTTCATCTTTTAGCACATAGTAACCCGTTTTGCGCTTGCGTGGCTTTCTGTCTTTACCGCGCCGGGTTCCGTTGTTGCCGTTGAGTGTGCGCTTGTCAATCTTTCCGGTTGATACTGCAATGCGTGGCTCTTTCATAAAAATATCTCCTATAGCACTTTTTGCTAAAAAATTTCGTTTTGAGGCGTTTATTATAACTGCAAACGAACCAACGTTAAAGGCTTAAAATGGCAATTCCAAATATCAAACGGCAGATTTCCACACTTGGCGATGCAGTCATTAAGGCGCTGCAATCACGCTTTACGGTTGGCGATATCGTGCCTTACCCATATCAATGCGTCGCGTACACCGAGATCGCAAAACGCATGAAGAATTACGAGCATCCTTTCTTTGTGAAGGCGTCCGTATCCGCTGGTAAAACAATTATCTTCGCAATGGTAGCCGCGCAGTGTAAGCGCATGGGTCTGAAAATGATGGTTCTGGCCCGCCAGGCTGAAATTGTGGATCAGGATTCAGAAGAGATTAGTAACTTTGGCGTGCCTAACTCCATCTATTGCGCCGGACTGAAAACCAAAAGCGCATACTTTCCGATCGTAGTTGGTTCGGAGGGGACGGTTTCGAATGGTCTGTTTAAAGCGCTTGGCGACTACGCACCGCACGTTATCGGGATCGATGAATGCCACCAAGTCGATTGGGAAGATTTGGCGGAGGCGATCGAGAACAATGAGCCATACGAGCAAATGACCACGAAAAAAGGCGCGTTTGTCCTGAATGGTGACGGCTCCTATGTTTTCAACCAGGACGGCGAGCCAATGAAGGGAACCGGGCGCAGCCAATACACCGTTATCATTCGCGAAATGCAGCGACGTTGCAAGGAAACCTACGGGCATGAATTGCGCATTTTTGGAATGACTGGCTCGGAGTTTCGCGGCGTCGTTCCAATCCTCGTTGAAGATAAGCGCGTTCGCGGATTCTGGCGTGAGCAGGTTACGAACATCGACACCAACTACCTAATCGAAGTTGGTTCCGTCGTCCCTACCAACTTTGGCAATGTGGATGGACTGGGATATGACCTATCAGAGTTCGAAGCGTCAAGCGAGGACGGCGTTGCAGATTTCGACCTGAAAACCTTAAAGGCGATGGAGGAAAAAATTCACAGCGACGCCACCATGACGCAAAAAATCATGGCTCGCGTGCATGAGATCTGCAAAGACCGAAACGGGGTTTTGGTAACATGCGCCGGGGAACGTCACTGCAAAGAGGCGGCAGCAGCCTTGCCACCTGGCACAACTTACCGGATCATTACTGGTAAGACTGGCGAGCAGCAGCGCAAAACATGGCTCCGCGAGGCTTTCGAGGGGAAAGTTAAATACATTTTCCAGGTTATGGCCTTAACCACTGGCGTTAACGTGCCGTTTTGGGATACGTCTGTTATTCTGCGTAAAATCGGATCGTTAACCTTACTGATCCAGTTGCTGGGGCGCGGAATGCGACTGCTTAAAAAGTGGCACATCGACCAGGGTTACAAGAAAGATGATCACCTGGTGTTAGACTTCGCCGGATGCCTTGATGAGTTAGGCCAGCTTTACTTTGATCCAATACTTGAGCAGGCGCAGTATCAAAACCGATTCTCGACGGGTAAAGATCCGAAACACTGCCCGATTTGCGGGACGGAAAACAGCTTCCACGCTCGCCGCTGCATTCACACCGACGCAGACGGCAACCGCTGCGAGCATTTCTGGACTTCTCGAACCTGTGAGGATCAGAAAGACCCGCGAACCGGAAAAATTATCGTTCACGGATGCGGCACAAAAAACGACGTGGTAGCCAGGGTTTGCAGACATTGCGATGCGTCATTGGTTGACCCAAACAAAAAGCTAAGTGGAAAGCACTACACTAAAAACGATTGGTGTAATGTGAAATCCTTCCGGGTGGATATGACCAAAAACCAGAAGGGGATCATATTCTGCTATGAGCTTGAGGCACACGGCGAAACGTTCAAGGCTTACGAGAAGTTTTTCCCTGAGTCTGACAGCCAGATCTGCAAAGCTAAATGGCGTCAAGCGGCGCTGGCTCACATTGTGGATCGCAGGATTGCAGGGGTAACGGCAAGTTATCGGAATGCACGCAAAATCATGGGGAATGCACATCACATAATGGCCCCGGTTCGCGTGACGCACCGCAAAAATGGCAAAGGTGAGGATATCATTTATAAACGGGAGTTCTGATCATGATTGATAGGGGTGATTATCTGGAATATTACGAACGAGATCCGGCAGACACGCGCAAGGAGGATGCGCACCAGGTTGATTGTGTGGCGTGGTTGCGCCACCACTACCCCCACTTGCTTTTCTGGCACACTGTGAACGAGGGGCAAAAGACCATCACCAGCGCATTGCGGGACGAGCAAGCCGGATTGCTTAAAGGCGTTTCTGATTTCATTATCCTGATTGGTATCAATGCGCCCTACCCTTTCGCGGCTATAGAGTTGAAGCGGGTCAACAAATCAGGCAAAGGGAAGGCGTCACCAGTCAGCGACGAGCAGAAAGCTTTCTTGCGTTCCGTTCGCCAGCGCGGAGGGTTCGCAGCCGTGGCCTACGGGTTCAATCAATTTAAGCTGGCTATATATGATTTGAAAAATAGCACGAATTGCTAAAAGCCACTCGCGGGATTTTGCTATATTCACCTCAACGAAACGAATTGAGGGAAACAAAATGAGCTTTGTACTTAACGCCGCAGATAAAACAAACTTCTGGATTGTTTGGGATAAAATCGACGAGGCAATCCCGACCGGGAACAAATACCTAAACAACATGGAAATGCACTATTGCGAAATGCGCAACATGGAAGCGGAAGGCAAAACAGCGGAAGAAATTGCAAAGCATTTTGGATATGAAACCCTGGAGGCCGTATTTAAATCAGTTGCCAACCAAGCCGAGGAAGATTTCGAATTGAGATCGTTTGGATAATAGCACTAATTGCTAAAACGTTGGGAAAGGATTCCCGTATATTACACACATCGAAACAAGACGGAGACAAACAAATGAAAAAGCTACTTGCTGCTGTAATCTTATCAACCATTGCGTTAACTGGCTGCGATAATAAAGTGACTTACGATTGCGGTGACGAGAAATTTGTTCTCAAAGGCGGGCGACTTATATCAAATGGCTACGTCATTGAGCATGAATTCGATAACACATACAAGCTCGAAACCTGGGCCGGAACAATTCGCTACACGCTGTTAGATAATGGCATTGATGCTCAATTTGGCGGCATGAAAAAATTCAAAGAGTGCAAAGTGATCAAGTAATAATATTGGAGATTATACAATGGCTAAAGATATTCAAGACAAAGACACTCACGACGCATTTATTACTTTTGAGCAGTTAGAGCGCGAAAACTTTATTACAAACGCTCTTGTAACTGGCGGTCACTATCAAGCCGTGAAGCCTGATAAATATTACCAGGTAACGGGGAACCGATATGCGGGAAGCAAAACGCCGGATGTAGTCCGCGACCTTTGGGCCACCCCTCGCGAGGTTGTGGAATATATGGAAAGCCGCTATGGCAAATATGATCTCGACGCGGCGGCGAGCGAGAACAATAAGGTTTGCGATAAATTTTACAGTAAAGAGACAAATTGCCTAAAACGCTGGTGGGGAAGCAAAAAGCACGTTTGGCTCAATCCTCCATACAGCAATCCAACGCCGTTTATTAAAAAGGCAATCGAGCAGATGGAGCACGAAAACCAGATCGATATATTACTTCCTGCCGATAACTCAACCGCCTGGTTTGTTGAGGCGCAGAAAAGCGCAGCGGAAATTATCTGGATTACTGGCGAGGTTTGGGAAGAGGGCGGCGTAGAATACGCGCGCACCGGAAGATTAGCGTTTATTTCTGGTCTGACTGGTGAGCCTGTAAGCGGGAATAATAAAGGTAGCGTTATCTTTGTTATGCGCGAATTAAAAGAAGGCGAGCAACAACAAACTCACTATGTTGGAATCAGCGAGATTTGCCCGTCAGTAAAAAACAAAAGAGCAAAGGCAAGGGGGTAATATTATGAGCATTCGTTTGTCACCACAAAATCAATGGGATCTCTTTGTCGGCATGGTTTGCCGATTGCTGGCGGAGCACGAATATAACGGGAATATTTACGAGATGGCCTCTTGCCTTGATATGACGTTTGAAGAGGTTAAGCTAAAGCCGATCTGTATGTGGCGCGAGTATATCGAGGCCGAATTGCTGGAATACAAGAGAAGCGACGGCAAATACGAGTTCAACTCAAACTTCAAATAGCACGAATTGCTAAACATGCCCCGCGAAAGTGGGGCATAATCATTTCAACGAAACGAAAGGAGAAAGCCATGAAAGTTTACAACCAACGCGCAAAACGAATCGCTCACGAAATCGCACGCGAGGCGGTAGAAGGCGGAAGCAAAAACGGATTCAACTTCGATTGGGATTGTGCAATGGTATTCCTGAAAGTTGCATATGGCTACGCTTCAATTGACGAGATGGAATGCATAGGGGCGCAGTATGAAGGTTGAACAAGGCCGAGAGGCCGTTTGGCAACACGCCAAGGAATGCGGAATGAGCGAGGACATAGCACGAATTGCTAAATTCTTCGACATAAAGGATGTTAGTATTATCGGCAACGGCAAAATGACTTTCTTACACGAAAGGCCGCGAAAGGTGCATAGGGTGCCAGCGGTGCCGACCGGGAAAACCGACGTTAAGGCGATGATTGCCGAGACGAAAGAAGTTAAAAAACGTTATAAGAAATGAGGATTGTTATCATGTGGCGCTTGTTTGCTTTACCATTTCCCGTTATCATCGCGACCGCGATTATGTACAAAATTATCATGTTAGGAGCTTAAAAATGGCAGTAGCAAAAATGACAGATCAGCAGTTCAAAGATGCACGCGCAGCCGGGAAAACTTACAAGCAGATCGCGGAGGAGTTCGGATTGAACATCCGCAGCGTTGAGCGCCGCGCGGCACGCTTGGCCCGCGCCGGGGAAACTGACATTAAAGGAGCGCCAGGCTTTGCGGTTGTTCGCGAGTCTGTTTTGACCAAGGCGAACGGCGAGGAGGTGATGCGCTGGACAATCACCAATAAAGACAAGGAGCAATTAGAGGCTCTAATGCAGGCGGCGATGGAGGCTTTCGCGGAGGAGGTGCCACGCCTTCCGGCACAGGAAGAGAAAGCGCAGGACTATTCCGAAACGCTGGCGCTATATCCGATCTTTGATATGCATTTAGGCGCAATGGCCCATAAGCACGAATGCGGCGAGAATTGGGACACCGCAACGGCGGAGCGGGTAATGAACGACTTTTTTGATTACTCAATCGAACGAGCGCCAAATAGTGAGAAAGCTGTGCTCCTGATTGGTGGTGATATGCTCCACAGTGACGGACTGGAAGCGGTGACGCCAGCAAGCGGGCATGTTCTGGATCAGGACAGCCGATACGCAAAACTTGTTTATGTTGCAATTCGCGCCACTCGCCGGGCGGTTTCTAAAATGCTTTCCAAGCATAAAGAGGTTGAGATCCAGATTATCGAGGGCAACCATGACCAATCAGGCATGATTTGGCTTCGGGCAGCAATGGCGGCAGCATACGAAAACGAGCCAAGGGTTTACGTTGACGTTTCCCCGCGCGTTGTTCACCACACGCAGTACGGAAAGACCTTCCTGGCATACCATCACGGCCACACTGTGCGCAAGCCGGAAACCCTTTTGATGATGTGCGCAGCAGATTGGCGGGAGGATTTCGGGAACTCGAAATCAATGTATGCTCACGTAGGCCACTGGCATCACCAGACCGTAACAGAAACCAGCTTGGGGATCGTGGAAGTGCATAGCACTATGGCGGCCAAAGACGCATACGCCGCGCGTGGTGGCTGGCGCTCTCGTCGTCGGGCGGCGGTAATCGTATACGACAAAGAGTTTGGCGAGGTCGGGCGCTTTATGTTCTACCCTGAAATGATGGAGACTAAATAATGAAAGTTCGCTGCATTCGTAACACCTCAACCGCATTACCTTACATCGTTGGCGCGATTTACCGGGCGGTTGCAATTCCTGGTGGGCTGTACGAGATCCGCGACGGCCAGGGTAGCGCGATACTTGCACCACTTGAGGGGCATTATCTGACCTTTTTACCAATAGAAAAATAATTTAATTCAATAGCTTATGGGGCGCTGTGATTTAACAGCGCCCTTTTTCTATTATAAACTTGCGCAATCCCGGTTAACATGTAATCACCCATTAACAAACTTTTTCGAGGTGTAAAATGAAAGACTTTCTAAACGCTGCAACCGCCGGGACTGGCGGATCTGCTTTAACCAGTGCCGCAACAAGCCAAATCACTATTGCGGTTATCAGTATGGCCTTCATGATCGCGTTTGGTGCTTGGGGCGCTTATCTCCGCTGGCGGGATAGCAAAGCACTACGGGAAGCCCTGGAATCAGGTGACTTTAAACGGGCAATCGAGATCAGAGGTAAATAACCGATGAGGTTAAAGAATATGGTTATAGCTGGCGCTGTTAGTGCCGCTCTTGCCATAACTTCGCCACTGTTAGAGGAGATAGAAGGGATCCGGTTCAAGCCTTATAAGGATATCGCGGGCATCTGGACAGTTTGCGCCGGAATTACTGGCCCTGACGTGGTGTTGGGCAAGACTTACACGCAAAAAGAATGCGATCAGTTACTTCAAAAGCATATCAAGCATGCTGCAACCGCAGTTGATAAAGCGGTTAAGGTAGAGATTCCAGCATCAATGCGGGCGTCTATGTATTCGTTTACGTTTAACGCTGGCGTTGGAGCATTTCAGAAGTCAACAATGCTAAAGCTCATTAATCAAGGCAAGCTATACGAGGCATGCGACGAGCTTTGGAAATGGACTTATTACCGCAACCCGAAAACGGGTAAGCGTGAAAAATCTAAGGGGCTGCATAACAGGCGAGCCGTTGAATTTAAATACTGCGTTAAGGAGTTACCGAAATGAACGATCAGGATTATGAACGAGCTAACAGAATAACCGCTATCATCTTGCTGATCATGTTGATAGTTGCCGCTCTATTGCTATCCGGTTGCTCGACGTCAAGCGCTCTGACTGGTTTAGTCGGCAGTAAGCCGGAAATCACAGCGCAAGCCGGGGCTGAAAACGTAAAACAGACCGTAGGTGTGACGGCAAAGCAGGACACCAGCAGCAAGCAGGAAACGACCTTCAAAGAGTCAAGCGTTGGGAAGGTTGACACCTCCAACAAAAAGCAGGTAAGTAATTCAAGCATCCAGGCGGAAATGATAAAAGCGGATAAGATAGAAATCAGTAACGGGCGCGATGATTTGTACCCTTTCCTTTTCTGCATTGCTTGCTTCTTCACCGCCGGATTCCTTAGCGGGATTCTTTGGAGCGGGAGAAAAAATAAAGGAGCCTAACGGCTCCTTTTTTCATTCCATCAATCTTACATTGACCAGCAAAACCCCGTCCTCATCATGCAAGTTGTGCTCCTTGGCCGGATTGGCTCGCATATCGCTATACAGGATCGTTAACAGCGCACCAATCATCACCTCATGAGATACCGAATTTACGGCGCAATGCCTCGTAATCGTATTGATTAGATTTTGAGCTTCCAAATAATTCATCGTCGCTTAACTCGTCCAGGTGAAACAGATCGTGGATGTATTTATTGCTTTCGCCTTCCAAGCTGTACAACTCGAAGTTAAAAGGCCTCTTGTGCGAGCCGTAGCACGTCGCTACGCCCTTATTTAAGTCAAGGTAGCCCAACGTACACATTCGCGGGATAAACTCAAGAGAGACGCTTGAGGCGAATTTACGAGGGGTCATATTTGCGGCCCTCGCGAGCCGCTCGCATTCCCGATGCTTAAAAACAAACCTTGCCAGGTGCTGGCGGTTAAACCAGTCGTAACTTTCACAAAATTTGTACAAATCGAGAAGAAACATTTTAACCCCCCAGCAAAGCCGGATTCACAAACACACGGCCATTTGCATTACAAACATAATTCAATTCTTCGAGACGAGGCAACAAGCTTTCCTCTAACCGCTTCATTACGCCAGCCTGGCCGACGAACGGGCGAACCTTGCGAATTGCCTCATAGATTGCGCGTGATGTTAACACGCCCTTGTTTGCTTTGCCCAGGCGAACAACCATATCGACAACCTTGTTTAATTCCGCATCTTCGCCAGCATGCCCGGAAGCGTTGGCGGCGCTGATGTATGTTTTGCTCAACTCATGGAACATAATCAAAGCCTCTTGCATGGTTTCCGCTTCAATCTCGCGTGATTTTTGCGGGTTTCCGCTTTCGTTAAACCAGTTGCGGATAACATGCAGCACCGATGCAATGCGGATCACCTGCTTATCCATCTTACCCAATGCGCCGCGCAGCATTGTATGCGAATACTTTCCGCCGTCTGCAAGATGAGGCTCCATTTCCTGGCGGGCGATGTTCAGGCAACGCATTGCTGATTTGCCGATCGTAAGCTTAACGCCCTCCTCCGTCATGATGTTATGCACCAGCTTGTAATAGTTCGCTTTCAAACCCTGATCCACAGGCTCAAAAGTTGAATCCCCGTTGTTGTCGATAAAGCTACGGCGGCCCAAGAAAGATTCCTCGCGAACCAGCAAGAAACGCTCACTAACACCGATACCGCGTGCGCCAGCTTCCATGATGCCGTTAATCGTTTCATCCTGCGCAATTACCGCCATGCATCCCAGCGCTGTAAAGCTCATGTTGTTTTCTGCGTTGGCACGCGCGATTGATACGTGGCCCGCATCCCATGCTTTTAACACCAATTCGCTGTTTGTTTTGCGCTCACTGCTTGCATACGTCAAGCCCAAAAGGCTGTTAATACTGGTTGCCTCATCGGAGATAACCGCAAAGTTGCCCTGTTTGTTGTTAATCTTTGCCAGGCCTTCTGGCGTGGTATCGGAAACCGGGAAAACAACATCACAGAATTTTGCGATCTTCTCCTCCAGCTCCTCCTTTTCCTCGTACAAGGAAGCCATATCCGATCCGCTGCGCTCCTGCTTCATCTCCTTCTCCAAGCCCTTGAGCTTTGCGATCAGCTTTTTGCGCTCTTTGCTGCGTTGCTCGTTAATGCGCTCAACCTCGCAAACCATCGGAGCTATCGCCATAGAGTTAATCGCTGATTTACCAGTGGACGGAGGCTGGCTGGTCACAACGTAAAGCGCGGTTGGCTGATCGGTTCCATGATATTCAACCGTAAAACGACCAAGCATCGCGGCGGATACGCAGCCGATAAAATGCATATAAGCGGATGATTCCGGGAATTGAACGGAACGCGCCAAGCTGCGAGATAGTTTTCCTACAACATCAAAATCATTACCCAAGGAAATTACCGGGTATTTATCATTCCCTTTGTTGATATCTTGAACATCACCCCAAAAGCTTTGCGCACGATTGTAGCCGTTCGCGATAATCGCAACCCGAACCGGGGAAACGCCTTGCGCCTGTGCGGTTTCGATTACTTGTTGAGGGGAAAGTGTAGAAGTATCAAAAAACATTTCAAAATCTCCTTAGTTGTTGCCCTGTATTATAGGGCAACCATCTTACAGCGTTTTAGCAAATTGTGCTATTTGATCCGCTCGACTTTTACCAGCAGCCGATCGCCTTCTATGCTCCTGCATTCCAGCGTGTCACGGTCGAACCAGAGCGATTTGTGGAACGTGTGACCAATCAGCAGCATTCCCGGCCTTTCTCTCACCTGGTAAACAGTCTCACCAGCGGCGAATGATGAAACATGGCTTTCAAGCACCTTAAACCGATTTGCAAGCATGCCCTTTGGGATGTGTCGCGTGTAGTCCATCATGAATATTTCGCCTCGAACAGATAAATTCCAGCGGCGGAAAATCCGACCTCCTCGCGGTAGAGCGTCCAGCGGTCGCCGTCCTCGTCGAACACATAACCAGCAACCCCACCCAAAACGCGCCCTTGCTCGATCTGGTAGCGCTTGTCGGCCTTAAACGATTTCTTAACCTGGCTGGAATGGTCTACCCAGGTGCATTTGATGGTTTTGGTCTTGATCTCGCGGAAATCTTTAATGTTCGCCTCTTGCCACTTGCTGCCCTTTGCCAGCTCGCGAACCTGGAACACTCCGCACGCCTCGAAAGCGATCTCATCTTTAATGCGGGCATTCATTAACTTGTTGTCAGCGTTGCGAATAACTTTCATCGTTTAATCTCCTTTCGTTTGGTGTGAGTGCATTATGCCCCAACGAGCGCCGGGGCTTTTAGCAATTTGTGCTATTTCTGGTTCGCCAGCATAACAGCTTTAGCAAAGCCGCGTGGCGTGAGGGAGCGGATCATTTTTGTTCGCGATGATTTGCCGCCAAGCTTGGCCCATCCGGGATTGCTATCACCTTCTGGCAAAACCTGGTTGGGTTCTGGCATCACAAAGCCGTTACCAGTCCAAAGGCATGTTTTTTTGCTGTACGCATCGCGGGGAGGGATGATATCCGGGAAAACCGGGTGCTTATCATCTTCCGGGAGGTATCCGCCGTATGCGCACGGATGGAATACGTGATCCGGCTTGCGCCATAGCGAGGAAAGCACGCTAACCGGGTTTTCTATCATGTAAGGCACGCCGAACCAATCCGCGATATTAGCCGCGATTTTGCAGGTGTTAGCCGCCTTGATTTGGAATTCAGGATCTTTTTCTGCCTTCGCTTTAAAGTGGCGAGCGCCGCTAACAGCCAGATCCGTGCATGGCGGGTAGGCCATTATAAAATCTGGTTGGCCGTAAACCTCATTGCGTGCCTGAAACTCAAAATCGCTATCAATCCAGGCGTTAACGTAGGTGATGTTTTCATGCGTTACGCGCACTGACTGGTAATCGCCGTGGTCGCCTTCATCGGCGTTAAAGCAGATCACTTTATGGCCCGCTTCCGCCCAGGGAAGCGCAGCAAAACCGGAACCATCGAACATAGAGAAAATCAGCATGTTATCACCTCAAAACGGGAAGCAGCGGGAGCAAGACGGGTCGAAATTGCAGCCGCAATCATTAACAATCATCGTTGGATCTGCAAAGAAAGCGCCGGATTCCTGATCCATATCCATTCCGCCCAATGCCTCATCCAGTGTTAGGAATTTATAGGCGACTTCAAGCGCCGCCTCTTTGTTTAAGCCAGCGGCCTCCGCATCGTGAAGCCGCCCAAAAAATGCATCTTGAACCATCATAATAAACTTCTCCAAATCTCATCAAACAGCAGGAACGCCATTCCACCTATAAGCAAGCAATCCAGGAAAATAAAGACCGCAATCAGTATCTTGATTAGTTTTTCAACACTACTCATTATTTTACCCTCCCGCCCTGGAGCGGGTGATTGGCCCGCCCACCAATCAGGACATTACCGCCAGTTGATTATATAGATTGAGTTCGCTATTAGCATTGCTTTCAGGTCTGCGACGTTTGCCCGCGTGAGCTTATCGCCTGGAATGGTTCCGACAACATAACCACCCGCACGCTTTGTAATGGTCACTACGGAGAAGCCGGAAGCCCGATCCATTTTCACGGTGACTTTGCCGTTTTTTTCCAGGTGAGCCAGAATCAGAGCGGTTTTTGCTTTCATTTCATTTTTCCTTGTTTGTTGAAGTTGGGCCTATTATATCGGCTGGCCCTCTCGCCGTTTTAGCAATTCGTGCTATTTATCCTCATGCGGGTATATTTCGACCCGTATCCCGATGAAGGGATAGTGTGCCAGATCGCACGGCTTATAAAGTTGCGTCGTGAACCAGCGCTCTTTCTCCTCATGCCAGCGGAAAACCTTGCCACGCCGAACCTGGTAAATAACGCCGTTCTCGGTGTTTTTGTAAATCACTTTATCCATTCGCCACCTACAATAAAGTTTGTGAAATGATCCTGATTGATAATGCTTGAGCCGCCAATGCCTGGATTTGTCGCGCCGGGGTAAGCCTTCTCATAATCCGCTTTGCGATCGTCAATCCATGCCATGAATCGCGCCATGCGTGCGGAGGTTGTGCCTTGCCATGCCTCTTTACCCATGTGCTCAACGAAAGCCAGGAAGCGAACGTTATGGTTTGGGCTTTCTGCTTTCGCCACGTCAACCAGGCGGGTAAAGTTCTCTTTGTTGACCTTAATCGCCACCATATCGCCATTGAAAATCATGGCCTTAAAGGTCGGGATATCCATGTTGGAAGTGCGGACGAGTTCGCCGTTGCTAACCTTAACTTTGCCTTCGCTGATCCAGTAAGTGTGGCCGTTGTAAGTGTTGGTGTATTTCATTTTGCAATCCTCATTTCGTTTCGATGGGGATAATATACCAGGTTTCCCCACCGCTGTTTTAGCAAAAAGTGCTATTAGTTCCAGTAACCGTGACGTTTTGCGCGTTTACCATCACCGCCGTAGTGGTCATTGGCGACCGGAATAGCCCACGCCTCAAAAAAGATAACCAGCCTTATGACCATTGCAAGTTACCCACCGCTTTCTCCGCCTTGACAATCCCATGCAGCGCTACCAGAGTGTCATGCAGTTGGCGATACTTTGTGATTGTGAACGGTAGTTTGTTGAACGCCTCGCGGCTTAACAGCTTGTGACGCCCTCGAATGAACTTTCCGCCGTAGCCGTCATAGTTGCACAGCATGCGATCGTATTCCGTGTCGTAAATGTTCAGCACGCATTTGTCGCCGTGCTTTGTGACATACAGCTTTAACCCAAGTTCGTTGGCCCGCTGGCGAATATCTTTACCGATGTACATTGCAATCTCCTTTGTCGTTTGGTTGGCCTGCATTATGGCAGGTTCGAGGATTTGAGTTTTAGCAAAAAGTGCTATCCAGTCTCTGACTGGTAATAAAAAACCGGGCAACGAGGCCCGGTATACGATCAAGGAATAACTTTCTCGTCAGCCGTAGTTGGGGCATCAATCCCAAACACAGTTGACAGATTTTCGCTGGTCGGCTCATGGTAAACCGTAATGCGCAAATCCTGGCTGATAACCCCGCCGTTGAGGCGCTGGCTAACATCAAAGTCGCCAATCGTCACACCAGCACCATGCTCGATTTCGTCCGCCAGGCGGCGCAGTTGCTCCACAGCAATTTTAACTTCTAACATAACATTAACTCCTCTTTGGTTGATTGCGTTGTGCATTATATCACTTGCTAATTGCGCTTGCCAGGAATTCAATCACCAGGCGCAAGTGCTTTTCGTTCTTAATGGTCGCTGGCAATTCCTCTTTCACTTCCTGGCTCAGACTCAGAGTGTCGAAGTAAGTAAAGGAGCCGTCGGCATTCATGATGTAGCTCAAGTCTGGCTCGCAAGCGTCCTCGTCGAAGTAGAACCACAGGCGATCTTGTTCCATCACCTCATCACCCTCGCAGACGTCAAGAAAGATGCCGCGCTTCTGTGCAAAGTTGATGGTGGTTTTGCTGATTTTCATTTCGTTATCCTCAGTTCGTTTCGATGAGTGCATTATGCCAAAACCGATCAGGAGAGTTTTAGCAAAAAGTGCTATTTCTAAAGCCGTGCGCGATTTATGCGTTGTTCATATCTCGTACACTGTCATTTTGACAATATTGCTCAAGGTGCAAAGCGATTGATTGATTGTTGCATTTTTAGCAATGATTGTGGAACGGAAGAGGGATCAGACTTGTTCGCGTGTCTCCATCCTGGCGTTTGCAGCGGTCAGTGTAGTTAACTGTTTCACGGTGTATCAGGTTTTACGGTTCCGCAGTTTTCCGCGCGTTTTCGGCGTAGCGGAAACGAAAGAAACATTTTAATCACCTATAAATACCCTTATTAATCAATTAGTTAGTTATATATGTATTTATAATGTTTTCTATACGTTTCTAATGTATCAGGTATTTATGCATACCCCCTTTGTATTCTCTATATGGTTATTGATTAAATATTGTACTATGGCCGCTGGCTTTCTTTATTATGAGGGGTGCGCCAAAGTACCCCTCCGCAAAACTTGAAACAGCGGAAACGCGAAAAAACAAATTTTATTTGCAGTGTAATCAATGACTTAATCGCGAAAATGTAACTTTTCCTCGAAAAAGCGTTGTCTGTACAATTTGTACATGTATAATGTGTTTCATCGCAACGACCAAAGGAGATAACACTATGTCAAATATGAGTTTTGGAGATCAATTGCGGGCCGCAGCGCTCATGCTGGCGAACGGTGAGCGTGACGAAATTTTCATGAGCGACTTTCAATTGCAGACCGCTTCCGGTCGCGAGGTAATCCATCCGGGGCATCTCCGAACAACGATGGGTCGAGCGGTTCGCCACCTGGGCGGCATCAGTGTTAAGCGCGTGAAGGCGGACGAGGAAAGGCCGGATGGCTATGTTGTGACGTTCGTCGCGGAGCCAAAGCGCAAGATCTTAACCAATGACGACGCCGCAGCCATTGAAGCCAAGGCGGTTGCAAAGTTCGCAAAGCGGATCCTGTCCATCATGCCAAACGTGATGCACCTGGAAGGCGAGGAGCGAGAAGGGGCGATAGAGGGCATCAACCTTTATCAGAAGATGATTCGCGAAATGGTGGAGGGCTAACGATGCATAAATGCGTCCCGTGGTTGCTGATTGGTGCAATCTTCTGTAGCGGCGCTGGCCTGGTGCTGCAACTTGTGGCCTTGATAATGATGATTTGGGGGTGATTATGTACGCTGGCGAGTTGATTCTATCCATCATTGTGATCGTGTTTTTGATTATGGTGTTCATCAAAGACTAAACAGCACGAATTGCTAAAAACCTTTCAGGGGAATGCGCTATTATTCCCCTACACCAACAAACGAGGAAATAACGATGAGAAACTGCAAGACCCTTAACGAGCACGACGCTGGCTATGTGATGGTTTGCATTATGTCAGATATTCCAGCCTTCCAGGTCGGCAAGCGATACGCCACCGAGAAAGGCTCCATTAAGTTTTTCAGCCAAGGTTGCCCGGATATCGGCGGCGGCTTTAGCCTCAACTATCAGCGCTATCGCTACTACGGCGTTGAGGGAGCAAGCATTTACGCGAAGTTCATCATGCTCAAGGATAACAAAGGCCGCTACGTTAAGCACGACACGCAGCCGCGCCACGTTCAGAAGCAGCGCCGCAATGGGAAGGCCGACAAACGCCGCTTCCGTCGCTATGTGCGCCAGTTGATGAAAACGCAAATGTCACCGCTTGAGCGCAAGGTTTTTGGTCGTCTGTCTCGTCGTGGTCTGTAAGGAGAATATTATGAAAGAGTTTATGAAAACTATTGCTGTTTTATCCCTGGTTGGTGCTGGTGCTTACCTGTCAGACGACACGATCACAAGCTTCATCTCGTCTGCCCTTATCCTTGTTGGCGGCTACCTGGGCGGCTACCTGGACGGCTACAAGAAAGGCCGCGAAGATGGTAAGCGCTACATGCTGGGCGAATAGCACGAATTGCTAAAACAGCCGAACGGGGCTATGCCATAATAGCCCCATCGAAACGAAACGAGGAAATCAAAATGGTTACATTCATCGTGTGGGAACATGAAAACAGCGAGCCGCAGATTCGCGTAATCCCAATGTCACTGGCCTGGAATCTCGGCAACAAGGGCGGCTTTTACAAAGCGCAGATTATCAACGAGCAAGGCGTGATCGACTATGAGTTTAAAGCGTGATGTGACCTACAAAAGCAGGTTTGCGGAACGCTGGTGGAGGTGGGACGGCCTCCACGTTTGGACGCGCGGCCTGGGCGATTACAAATGGCACCTCGCTTGTGGCTGGCCTCAGCCGGAAATGAGCAAGCGGGATCTGGAATACTACGTTAACAAAGGCGAATTTGTGGAGGTATCAGAATGATCAAGTTTGAATTATGGGGTAACACTTATCGCGTGCCAACTAACGGAGGCATTGCAATCATCGACCTGGACGGAACATTGAGCGACGGCACGCACCGCTTGCACCTGCTGCCGACCAAGGATTTGCACCTTACGGAAAGCTGGAGCGAATTTAACGGGGCGGCCATTGGTGACAGTCCGATCCAAAACACGATTGATGTGGTCAATGCGCTTTGGCAATCAGGCATGGGCGTTATCATCCTGACTGGTCGTTCCGATGAGGTGGAAACCGACACGATGATTTGGCTTGACCGCTACAAAGTGAAATACGACTACATGATTATGCGGCGGGCCAGCGATAACCGCAAAGACACGGTAATCAAAGAGGAGGCCTTGCGGGCGATTGGCCTTGATAATATCGTGTGCGCCTTTGACGATTCGCCGAACGTGATTAAGCACTTCCGCAGCCTTGGGATCACGACCTATCAGGTAACGGAATACGACAAGCCCCATTCGCACCTGCAATCGCATGGCGTGGATGAGCTAAAACAGCACTAATTGCTAAAACACGAAATCGGGGTTGCGGTATAGTGACCCCACCAAGACAACAAAGGAGAAACATCATGATTTACGCGGTTATCACCCTGGCGGTTCTGGTTCTGATTCTGTACGTGTGCGGTTGCTTCCTCATGCGGGCATTCCTGAAAACGGCAGACTCGACGGACAAGGATAAGCTCTATCCTGTGTTGTGCTGGCCTTGGCTCATGATTACCGCCGTTGGCGAGGTTATGATTTCTGGCAAATTTGAATGGTGAGGCGCGGAATGAATATCAAGATGTGGCATAACGGTTACACCTACAATGTGCAACTTCGCGGGAAATTTTACTACTGGTGCGATAGGGGCCAGGGCCGCTGGTGGCGTCGGACGTGCCAGGATGCCGCAAAGTATGAGCGCGAGGTTGAGGAGCGCGAGGGCCGCATAGAGTGGGTTAAGCTGAAAGTCACCGATGGCTTGCCCGTATAGCACGAATTGCTAAAACAAACGAAATTAGGGCCGCTATAATGGCCCTACAAAGCAACGAGAGAGGAGCAAAAATAAAATGAAGATTTACACGTCCGCAAGCGAAAAATCGTTCTACATCGTGGAGAGCGGCCTTATTTACTTCAATGATGAGCCGGAGACGACTGGTGCTATCGTTTCATCGTTCAACCATAGCCACACACCGGAGCAATTCGACAAAATGATCAGGCGTTGCGGCTGGACTGTGAGCCATGCTGATTCAGAGCCGGAAGAGGTTACAGTGTGGCAGATCACAAAGGCCGACGCACTGAAAGCGGTTGGCGTCACCCTGGCATTTGCAGCACTGTTTATCGGTATCATGGCAATTTAAGGAGATTGGACAATGGCAAAAATTATCGTACTGAATGCACCGCCGCACAGCGGCAAAGACACCATCGGCGGTCTGGTTAAAGATGAATCACCCGTACCGCTGCGCATGATGAGCTTCAAAGCGCCGATGTTTGAGATCGCACTTGCCATGCTCGGCCCGGTTAAGTATCGCCAATTCATTGAGGCTTACAACGACCGGAGCCAGAAGGAAGAAGCGCAAGACTTCCTGAATGGTAAATCCCCGCGCCAGTTTATGATCTGGATTAGCGAGGACGTGATTAAGCCGCGATTTGGTAACGGCTACTTCGGCAAGCGGTTTGCCGAGGATGCAGAGCTAAACGATATCCCTATCATTTGCACGGATGGCGGATTCCCGGATGAGATAATTGAACTTATCAGGGGTGGGCATGAGGTCAAGCTTTGCCGACTGCATCGCAAAGGTTACACCTTCGACGGTGACAGCCGGGACTATATCAGGATCAGCAGCGCCACGAACAACGTAAGCGGCTATTGCGAATACGATTATTATCTGACCGACGGCGACCCGATGCTGACAGTTAACGAGATCATTCGCGATCACCTCAATAGCACGAATTGCTAAAACTTCCGCAAGGCCATTTGATAAAGTGGCCTTATTGAAGCAAGGCAACCAATCAGGGTAAAGATGAAATTTACGAGGTTCTTTGATGTTTCTCATTACCACAAGCGAGCAATGCATATACACGCCGGGCGTTAGCATTGACGCGGTTTCCGAGGGCGATAAGCTGATATTGACAACGCGCGACCTCGAAGGCAAAATGCTACGCAAAATCGAACTGGCCCGCGATGAGGCCGAAACACTGACCATCAAAAGGAGTTAACCATGAAAACCAATCGTAAATACCTGGCCCGCTCGTTTACCAAGATCGCAAAGCGCTGGGAGGACAGCAAAAAGACAACCGAAAACCTACGCAAGCACGGCTACAAAAACGCCCGCAAGTGGGGCCGCGAAATGGCTAACATGTACTTTGACGAACGGGCGAGCATGTGCGCCGACTCGCTGGCGGAAATGCTGGAAGAGGCCGCGCTTTGTGACGCACCAATCACTCAAGATGATTTCGACTACTTCGCATTTGAGGAGATCTCGAATTGGTAAGGATTCGCACTGACTATGCGGAAACGCCCTGGATAATTCCGGGCAAGGTGTACGAGGCGGAGGTTTCAAAGATTAGGCCGACGCTTTACACCTTCATCGGGGAGTTAGGCTCCCCGGTACTAACCGAGCTTAAACATTCAATTCACATTGGCGGCAAAGATTGGGAGATTTTAGAATGAGCGACTACGTAACACCGACTATCACTTGCGGCAACTTCACCAAGGGCAAGCACTACAAAATCATGGCGGAAATCTTAAAGGTGCGCGTGCTTATTGAGGACGATGCAGGGCAAACAGCAATCGTGCGGATTGATGGCAAACCATCATCAAAGCTTGACTATAACGGCAAGTTTCATCGCGTAAGCTTTGAAACGAGCGACGCAAACAGCATGGCCGGGGCTTATCGCAAGGAGCCGATCCAGAATTGCGAGCCGTTCGTGTTCCGTGGTGGTCGGCTGTATATCAACAAGGCGAAGATTGGCGAGACGGTCATTCATAACGCAGTTGTTAAAAACTCCGATTGGCAAAACAGCAGGCTTGTATTTCAGCACAACGGCAAACAGCATGACGCGCTGGCGCTCCTGGAGCGGAACGAACAGCTTGAGCGAAACATTAACGAGCTTATCGCGGCTAATGAGGAGGTTCGCAGAATCCTACGCTGCCCTGACGGGTTCGATATTCGCAAGCAAGCGCAAGTCGTCCGCACTCTGGCCGATGCCCTGCTGGATATCACCAAATAGCACGAATTGCTAAAACTCGGTTGGGGTAACTTGCTATAGTTACCCCATCGAAACGAAACGGAGATAAAACAATGAAAATCAAAATCACCAAAATCGACACTCTCAACGGCGACGGCTCAATTACCCTTGAGCAATGCGGCCTGAAAGTTGGCGAGATTCTTGAGGTTGACGGCCATTTCAATGACGGCTCCTATTGCGCAATCGCTCCACGTAACAGCGAATTTATCGAAGCGGGCGACAATATCAGCGTGAGCAAAGACGAGTGCGAGGTTGTAGAAGAATGATCCAGATTAACCTGTCAGATGAGCAAGCAAAACGTTTATTGAGCGCCCTTGGCTGGCGCGTTTCTGGTGGCAACTTGGCTTGCGTCATGGTTTCGGAAGAGGTCGCGAAAGAGGTTTTCATTCAGCTTGAGAATCAGGTTGAAGCAAAAAGGAGAGAGAAATGATTTACTTGCACCGCTACCGCATCGCATCCGGGCATAGCTACAAAGACCGCGTTACGGTTTACGACGACTTAGAGAAGGCGCTTGGACAATGCAGGGTTATCGGCGGCAGCATCCAGGCTTACGCGGCGGTCGAAGATCTGGAAGCAAGAGAGCAAGCCAAAGAGGTTTTGCTTGATGAAGTTGCAGATCTGATTGACTGCATGAGCCACAGAGCGCCAGGCTCGCCGCGAGAGCTTGAGCCGGGTTCGCCAGGGTGGGATTGCTACAAACTGAATCGGCTTAACATCATTCGCAACCTGCTTGATGAAATTTAACGAAAACGCATAGTGTTTAAAGCGCCTCAGAGCGATTCTAAGAGGCGCAAATTTTAGGAGTGTGATTCTATGGGTGAATACAAAAAACCGTCGCAGTGGTGCGCAGAGAAGCAAAACGAGGCATTGGAGCGCGGCGACACTGAAACAGCTATGCACTATTTCGAAATGTACAACCTTTGGATCTCAAGAGGGCTTTAATAATGTTTGGATTGAACGAGGCACACTGGAACATCGTAAAACGCGCGGCTCGCGGACTGAATGAAGCGGTAAGCAAGATGGAGAAGAAAGACCGCCAGAACGACAAGATCATGATCGAGGTTATTACGAAACACCATGAGCCTGTTAAAGTTCTCATCGACCGCTACAAATTTGTGTGGACTGCTGGCTATTTAGCCGGGCGAGTTGGTCGGTCTGGCGAGTACGAGTGATTTAAGTTGACGGCACGTTCGCTGATTGGTAACATCCAAAACGTAAACATAAGAGGCCCGAACGGGTAACGCGCGGCGCGATTGTCGCAAAATCTAAATCGGCTATGCATGGCGATAGCGGCGGGAACCGTAACCCGCAACCTCTCAGGAGAAAGCAAATGCAATGGCGAGTTAATTTAACCATCCGCAAAATGGGTATGCAGTGCCAAAGTTGCAAACAGGATTTCGAAACCGTTGTTACTGCATGCAGTGCGGAAATGGCGGTTAGACTGGCGAAGGAGTATTCCGGCGCTAATCAGGAAACACACCAATTTTCAATAAACTATGTAAGGAGTTTACAATGATGATTTTCCTTGGCTTTATCCTCGGTTTTGTTTTCGCACTCATCCTGGGCCGCATTGGCTCCCATCATCTGGCTCGCAAAGGCCATTACGCATCGGCGATTTACGATAAAGACAAAGACGTTTGGACGGTTCGCGGTCGCTTCCTGTGCATCGCTGGCAAGATCGGAAATCGACTCAAGCACGAAAACGGCGAAGGCGTCAAATATACGTGCTAAAACCAACCCCGCTAATGCGGGGTTTTTTATTGTCTGCGGTTTGGTATAATCACTCCTCGTAAAATAGGAGGTGTAAACCATGAGCGAAAACAAAGTGCATGAGGCGTATAACTTCAAACGCCTGTATAACAAAAAATACGGCGATATCATCACGCTGAATCAATCCCACCGCTACACGCCGGAGCAGGTCTTTGACATGGCGATCCGTTATTTTGAGTGGGCGGAATCCAACGCGCTAAAATCTGCCGAAAGCTCCTCATTCCAAGGTCGAACCTATCAGGACGAGGTGCGGAAGCCGCGAATCTTCACCCTCAACGGCTTACGCCTGTTTAATAGCTGGTCAAAGTGTGCGCTTGATAAGTGGCGCAAAGAGCCTGGCTTTTGTGACGTTATGGAGTTCATCGACTCTGTGATCTATGAGCAAAAATTCCAGCTTGCGGCCAACGGCGTAGTTAGCGCGAATTTCATCGGTAAAGATTTGGGCCTTGATAACGCACCGCAAATCAACGTTAGCGCCACCGCTGAAAACACCAGCATTGACGCAGTGACGGCGGAAGAGGTGAAAGACGCAGTTATTGACATTCTGGAGAAGATCTAATGTTGATATGGGAAGATTTGACGCCCGCGCAAAAGCGGGCAATCAAGGAGGTTAGCCAGGTCTCTTTTGAGAAGATGATCAGAATCTGGTTCCAGCTACTGCAAGGTCAGAAGTTTTTAGGTAACTGGCACTTCTCCCTGCTGTGCTGGAAGGTTGAGCAGATCATAAAGGGCGAAGCTCAAAACGTGATCTTCAATATCACTCCCGGCTCAGGCAAGACGGAAATTTTTTCGATCCACATGCCTGTTTACGCCATGCTGCAAAGTAAGAAGGTGCGAAACCTTAACCTTTCGTTTAGTGATGGCCTTGTGCAGCAAAACAGCAGCCGGGTAAAAGAGATTATCGGATCCCCTGAATTCCAGGAGCTTTGGCCCTGCAAGCTGGCAAAAGCGAGTTCGAAAGATATCACCGCGCTTAACGAAAACGGCAAGGTATGGCTGCAACTCAATTCGCGTGCTATCGGCGGCCAGGTTACAGGTCTGCGTGGCGGGTACATGGACGACTTTTTTACTGGCATGCTGACGCTTGACGACCCGGACAAGCCCGACGATATGTTTTCCGCCGTGCGCCGCGCGTCGATTCACACGCGACTAAAAAACACCGTGCGCTCACGTCGCATGAAAGACACAACGCCTTGCGTAGTGGTTCAGCAGCGGCTACACGTCAACGACTCGACCTGGTTTCTGTTAAATGGCGGGATGGGTGGTATTGATTTTGACGTTGTGAGTATCCCGGCGCTGGTTACGGAAGAATATCGCGAAACGCTTCCTGACTGGTTGAAACCCGAATTTGATCGGGACGTGCTGACAAGCGAGCCAGTATATATTGACGGCGTGGCGCATTACTCTTTTTGGCCCGCGAAGGAGAGCGCCGCATCACTGCTTGCGCTGCGCGAGGCTGACTTGTACACGTTCGAATCTCAGTACCAGCAGCGCCCGATCGCACTTGGCGGTAACGTGTTTAAAACGGAGTGGTTCCAGTATTACGGCGGCGGCGAGAAATGCACACTACCGAAACCGGATCGCTTTGAGTACACGTTTATTACTGCGGATACTGCGCAGAAAGTCGGAGAGTTAAACGACTATACCGTTTTATGCTATTGGGGCATTTACAAGGATCGCGTTTACTTTATCGACGGTGTGCGCGGCAAGTGGGAAGCGCCGGATCTGGAAACGCAATTCGTTGCCTTTGTCAATCAGTGCTGGAAGCGCAATAAGGAATGCGGCACGCTGCGCAAAATCTACGTCGAGGATAAGGCAAGCGGTACTGGCTTAATCCAGGGCGCGAAAAAGAAAATGCCGATCGATATCGAGCCAGTGCAGCGCGATAAAGATAAGGCAACCCGCGCTATGGACGCCGCACCAGTCATGAAAGCTGGGCGCGTTGCTTTGCCGGAATCGCATCCGATGCTTGCGGAATTGCTGGCCGAAACATCCGCTTTCACTTTCGACGATTCGCATCCTCATGACGATATCGTTGATAACCTTGTTGATGCTGTAAACCTTGGCCTCAACCTGGCGGACGATCCGGTTTCTCGCATGAAGCGGTTAGCTGGCTTGAAGAAATAGCACGAATTGCTAAACGCATGTATAATCAAGGCTGGACAATTCCAGCCTTTTTTATTATGGGAGAAAGTTATGAGCAAACGAAAAGTAGTTAAGGCCGATGGCTATAACGAGATCTTTAAAGGCGATAAGAAAATTGCAACGCCTTTCTTTATGCGCAGCGCCGCGCATGCATCGCTGGCGAGCTTTTATGAGGCTGACGGAATCGCGAAAAAGATTATCGACGTGATCCCGGAGGATATGGTTACACCGGGCTTTACCGTTGAAGGCGTAAAGGATGAGGCGGCGTTTCGTTCTCTTTGGGATGAGAAGCGACTCAATGCAAAAATCATTGATGCACTGTGCTGGTCGCGCTTGTTCGGCGGCTCCGCAATCGTCGCCATTGTTGCAGATGGTCGCATGCTAAAATCACCAGTCAGAGAAGGAGCGGCGCTTGAAGATATCCGAGTTTATGACCGCTTCCAGGTTCGAGTTAGCAAGCGGGAAACCAACGCTCGCAGCGTGCGCTATGGTGAGCCTGTTTTGTATACCATCTCGCCGGGGAACGATATTCCAGAGTTTGAGGTTCATTTCTCCCGGATCTGCATTATCGACGGCGAGCGCCTACCGAACGAGCAGCGCAAGCAAAATGATGGTTGGGGTGCATCCGTGCTTAATCAGCGCCTTGTCGAAGCGATTTACGATTACAACTACTGCGAGGAGTTAGCGACGCAGTTACTACGCCGCAAACAGCAAGCAGTTTGGAAGGCCAAAGGGCTTTCGGCCATTTGCGACGACGACGAAGGCGAATACGCAGCGCGGTTGCGTTTGGCTCAGGTTGACGACGAGAGCGGCGTTGGACGCGCGATCGGCATTGACGCAGAGGACGAGGAATACGAGGTTTTAAACTCTGACGTTTCCGGCGTAGCGGAATTCCTGGAGAAAAAGCTTGATCGCATTGTCTCGCTGTCTGGCATTCATGAGATCGTGCTTAAAAATAAAAACACTGGCGGCGTTAGCGCAAGCCAAAACACAGCGTTGGAGACTTATCACAAGCTGATCGAGCGCAAGCGCAAAGAGGACTACAAGCCGATCCTTGAGTTCCTGCTGCCGTTTATCATCACGCAAGATGAATGGTCTATCGTCTTTGAACCGCTGGCAGTTCCGAGCGATAAGGATCAGGCGGAAGTGCTAAACAAAAACGTTGATTCTGTATGCAAGTTGATTCAAGATCAGGCCATTGATACCGAAGAAGCACGCGACACGCTGCGCTCTATGGGTTCAATTCTGAAACTGAAAGACACCGACAAAATCAAGCTGCCGGAGCCGGAGCAAGAGCCGGAGCCAGGCACGCAAACAGGAGCTAACCAACGATGAAGGTTAAAGGGATCGTAAAGCAATGGCGATTCCCGGAGGCAAGCGAAAGAGAATTGGCCCGCGATATAAAGCGGGCTGTTTCAAAACTCGTTGATTTAATGCGCCGGAAAACGCACGCAATGAAATTTGACGCCACAGATCAGGAAATAACGGACGCGCAAGCAGAGATAGAGGATTACGCAAAAAGCCTCGTTGCTGCGCTGATTGGTCTACTTCCCGCGCTGGCGTTGACAGTCTACAAATTCAACTCCCGCCAGTGGGTTAACGTCGCTAAATCAAGCGGAGGCGCAAAGAATCCAGCAGTTATCCTGCTTATTGCTGCCGGGGCCACGCAATCGGAGCCGTGGTATCAGGAATCCCGCGAGCAATGGGAATCCATGAGCGCAGAGGCCTTTAACAAGCTGTTTACCAATATCATTCAGGATTGGGCCGGGAATGTTCGGCAAGCGAATTTTACGGACAAAACAACCGCTCAGGTAAACGAATTGGCGGAAAAGCGCTTTGCCGTTTATAGCTCTTGGGCCAGCAACCGCGCAACGGGAATCATTGGATCTTGGAATAGTCGCCTCATGCGCCAGCGCCTGAAAGATGCAAACGTGACGCATTACTTTTGGCATGGTATGCTTGACGAGCGCGAGCGATTGCAGCATTTGCAATGGGAAGGTAAGCGCATTGCACTAAATGCAATACACGATTTCCCCGGCGAGCCTTACGGGTGCCGATGCTGGGCCATTCCTGATTTTAACAAGATAGGAGAATGAAATGAAAAAGGTACAACGTTTTGATAGCGTGCAGGTGAAAGCGCATTTTGACGAGCACGGCTTTTTAGTGGATCGGCCTATTGTGGCGCGAATCGGCTTGCAGGTTTATCAAACTCCTTTCGGCGAGCGCCGGGAGTTCCGCCCCGCCTCCGAGGTTTTCAAGGCTGACTCCCTGGCGACTTTTAGCGGCAAGCCGATCACTTTGGGGCATGTTACCGTGACGCCGGAAAACGCAAAAGACGTTGTCGTTGGTGCGTGCGCGGGTGAAGGCGTGCCGAGCGGGATCGGGGTCGAGGTTCCGGTTAGCATTTACGACAAGCGAGCGATTGACAGCGCCAAGGCCAAAAAGACAGCGGAGTTATCCGTGGGCTATAGCTCAATTGACATTGACAAGCCAGGCTGGGGTAACAACGCGACGGGCGAATATTTCTTTGATGAAGATATGCCGGAAGGCTGGAAGGCTGATTCCGCTGATTGGGTAAGGTTCGACGCCGTTCAGACCAACATTAGCGTTAATCATATCGCCATGGTGTTCAAGGGTCGCGCTGGTATCGCAAAATTAAACCTTGATAGCAATCAGGATTTCCCCTATGATATTGATGAATTTTCTAACAAAGAGGATCAAATTATGACCGTTAAAATTAAACTGGATGGCGCGGTTGAGTTCGACGTGCCGAAAGAAGTTGCAGCATATATCGACACTGTGAAAGCTGATGCACAGACCGCTCAAGCCAAAGCCGACGGCCTGGAAGCAGAGCGCGACGCCCTACAGGCAAAAGTTGACGGCATCCCGGCAGAAATTGAAGCCGCCGTTGCTCAGGCAAAAGCAGACGCAGAAGCGCACGCCGAACTGGTGAAAGTTGCAGAAGATGCTGGCGTGAAAACTGACGGCCTGGACGCCAAAGCAATCAAAGTTGCTTTCGTGAAAGAGGTCACTGGCGCTGACATTTCAGAAAAGGCGGATGCTTATATTGATGTTGCCTTTGATCTGGCGAAAGAGTCTGATAAAATGGCCGCACAGCGAACCGCTATCAAAGGCGACGCTAAAGAAAACATGAAAGAAGATGGCGCGGATTTAAACCCTAACGCCCGACTCAGCAAAGCAAAATAAGGAGAAATAACGATGGCTATTAACGCATCTTATGTAAGTGAAATGGCGGCGGCACTTCCGGGCCAGGTTTCCGACACTTCCAAATACAATATCGACGGCGCTTGCGTTCTTGATGGTGATGTTGACGTTCTGGTTGGTGTTGCGGTTGCCGTAAAATCCGTTGAAGCATTCCAGGGCCACAAACTGATTGAGCCGATGGCTGCGGGCAAAACACCTTACGGCGTGGCAATCCGTTCCCACTTCCAGACCACCTCCCCAAATGGTCAGATGATTTATGAAGCTGGTGGCGGCATTAACGTAATGACTTCCGGTCGAGTGTGGATGATCACCAAAGACGAAGAAGCCCAAACCTTTGGCGCGCCTGTCAAACTGGACACCGACGGCAAAATTAAAAACGCTGGCGCCGTGGTGACTGGCTGGACTTATGCTGGCGGCTTCACCAAGTGGGGCGATACCTATCTTGCAGAGGTTCAATTGCACCAGCTTTAATTAGCTGATATCCTAAAGGCTCCTTTTGGAGCCTTTTTTATTGGAGAAAAACTATGGCTGATTATGGCGTTTTAATGGGCGCTCAATGCCCCGGATGCTTGGGTGACTCAAGCGTTTACAATATTGATGGAGCTTGCTTTGTCTCAGAAGAAGCAGAGAGCATTATTTGCGGGAAAATTGTAACCGTAAAAAGCATTTACGATGGGCAGTACAAAGAGATCTCAGATCGATTTACTGCGAAAACCCTTGCTTATGGCGTTGCAATGCGTTCACACATTGAAACATTTGTTGACGACGAAGGCTACATGGCTTACCGATCTGGCGATCCAATTAACGTTATCTCCAACGGTCGCGCGTGGGTTCTGTCTGAAAATATCAACTCACAACCAACTTTCGGCCAACCAGTTAAAGTCGGCGCTGATGGGTTCGCGAGTGCTAACGGCTGGGAGGTTGCTGGGTGGATTTACACAGGCGGATGGCAGAAATGGAACAGCCTTTTTTATATGGTTGAGATCCAGATTAACCAGAGCGCGCCACACATCCACGCCGGAGAGCGGACGCTGGTTAATGGTGCTGTTTTGACCACAAACCTTAACAGCCCGCAGGCACCAAATAAGTATGTTACTGTTACGGTTGAGGTTTCGCCACGAAGTGCGGATGATAAAACTGGGACTTGGCATGTTGATAATGATCAGTGCGAGATTCTACCGCTCAACGATACGCAAGCCCGACTGTCAACAAAGAACGAAGGCTCTAACGAAGTGCATGTTACTTGGGCCGCCAATGATGGCAGTGGGACTCAGGCAATGATTCCGTTTACTTTCTTGGCTGGAGCCTCGGCAGTAGCAGAGGAGCTACCATAAAAACTTGTTGCACGTTTAGCAAAAAGTGCTTATCATGAGGCTGTTATTAACTAACAGCCCTTTTAACAGGAGTTTTAACTATGACTAAAAAATATGATTCTTTCGAGGCCGATGTTGTAGCCAATCACCTGATGGCGCGAGGAGAAAAAGCAGATGCAACCACCGCAGGCATTTGGACTGCACAGGAACTGCATAAAATCAAGTCTCAGGCTTACGAGAAAGATTATCCGGCAGGTTCCGCGCTGCGCGTTTTCCCTGTTACTAACGAGCTTTCCGACACCGATAAGACCTTTGAATATCAGACTTTCGATAAAGTTGGCCTGGCTCAGATTATCGCGGATTATACCGACGACCTGCCGACCGTTGACGCGCTGATGAGTTCCGAGTTCGGTAAAGTGTTCCGCCTGGGTAACGCATTCCTGATTTCCATTGACGAAATCAAAGCGGGCCAGCGCACTGGTAAATCCCTGTCGGCCCGCAAGGCGAACGCCGCACAGCTTGCGCATGATATGCTGGTTAACAAACTGGTGTTTAAGGGTTCCGCACCGCACAAGATCAAGAGCGTTTTCGATCACCCGAACATCACTAAGATTGTTTCCAAAAAATGGATTGACAATCCGCAGGGTGCAGCAACCAAAAAGCCAGAGGTTGCAAGCGACGAACTGGCCCAAGCTATCGAAAAAATCGAAACTCTGACCCTTGGTCAACACCGAGCGACTCACATTCTGATCCCGCCGTCTATGCGCAAGGTTCTGACCGTTCGCATGCCGGAAACCACCGAAAGCTATCTTGAATATTTCCAGAAGCAGAACGGCGGCATCACCATTGAGGCGATCGCGGAGCTTGAAGATTACGATGGTAACGGCAACAAGGCCGCTCTCGTTTACGAGAAAGATCCGATGAACATGAGCATCGAGATCCCGGAAGCGTTTAACATGCTCCCGGCGCAGCCTAAAGACCTGCATTTCAAAGTGCCTTGCACCTCTAAATGCACTGGCCTTACCATTTACCGACCGCTGACCCTTGTGTTAATCACTGGTCTGTAATATTATTGGGGAATCCTTCGGGGTTCCCCTTTTTTTTATTGGAGATTTTAAATATGTCTAAAAAAGATACTGTAACCTTAATCAATACCGCCGTTTGCGTCATTTTTATTGACGAGGAAATGCTAAAGCCTGGCGATCAGATTGTTGTTGACCGTTCCAGCCTTGAGCGTTTCGAAAGCCTGATTGCTCGCGGAGAGCTTACAATTGATAATTTCAAAGAAAATCAGGAAGTTATTAAGCGTTCGAATGCCAAGCGCAAAAAAGACCCCAGCGAGGGCAAGAGTCGTGCCGAGCTTGAGGATGGCGGCGAATTTTAATACCTGGGGCGCTTATGCGCCCTTTGTCATATCTGGAGACTGAAAAATGCTAAGAGATATTGATTACGTTTTGCTTGAGATCCAGCGGTTAGCGCCGCCAATGAAAGCCGTTGATGTTGAGGTGATTGTTGCGTGGGTTGATCTTGCATCCGAATTTGTAAGCCCTTCGCGTTTTGGTGATGCATATTACAAAGCGCTTGCGCTGTATACGCTTCATCTTATGGCGCTTGATGGCGTGATGAAGCAGGAAGGGGAAAGCGTGGAAAGTTATTCGCGTCGCGTTGCGTCATTCTCCCTGACTGGTGAATTTTCGCAGACGTTCGATCGCGTCTCCGCTGATAGCTCAGGCAAAACGATCAGGCAAACGCCTTGGGGAAAAATGTATGAGCTATTGCTCAAGAAAAAAGGCGGCGGCTTTGGCTTAATTAGCGGGTTGAGAAAAAGAGCCACCACCTGCATTCATAGGATTGAGCGATCAAGCATACAGGAGCTTATTGATGGGATAGCGCTTAACAGCGGTCGAATAAATTCACTCGGTGAGTATTTGATCGGCAAAGAAGTTAAAAGGAGCGACCAATGAACTACGCAGAAATAAAGCGATTGGCGAGCGCCGGGATCGCATTTTTCAGCGACGGCGACGGCGAATTTAAATGCATCATCCAGGCTGGCGGCGTTGATATTGTGGGCGGGGTTGAGGTTGAGAAACCGGAAATCACAACCACGATTAAAGGGCTTGTGCGGTCTCCAAGGGTTCGCGAGGTTGACGGCGAAACAATCCGAGTAACGGATAAATTGGGCGTCTTTAACGGCGACGTTGAAATATTGAACGGCTACATGGTCGAGATTGACGGCGAGCGCTACGTTGTGACGGAAGCAAGACCAATCAGGCAAACGAGCACAACGGTAGCCTATCGCCCGATCTTACGGAGGGTTGCGGTTCATGGCTAACTATTCGATCCGAGAATTTCAGGGCAAGATTGACAAATGGATAGAGGCCGCTGGAGACGGCATTGTTGACTGCGTAGAGATTTTTGGCGGAAAGGTTCAGACGGCGCTTGTTGAAGGTTCGCCAGTGGACACCGGGCGCTTTCGCGGTAACTGGCAGGTGACGGCAAACGCTCCTCCACTTTACGCGCTGAATCAATACGACAGGGAAGGGGGCAAAACCATCGCGGAAGGTAAGCGGGCAATTCACGCTATCTTGCACGGAGGCGGCGCGGTTCGTTCAATCCATTTTTCTAACATGCTGATTTACGCTAACGCGCTTGAATACGGGCATTCTAAGCAAGCCCCGGCTGGCGTGGTTGGCATTGTTGCAATACGCTTGCGCTCATTCATGGCGGAGGCGATCAAGGAGTCGAGGGCGAAAAATGCATTATGATCTGATGGTCGCGGCGCGTAAGGCGCTCGCAGAGGAATACGAAAGCGAATACCCGATCGCATATGAAAACGTAGAGTTCAAGCCGCCGAGCAAGGGCGGCATGTGGCTTGCTTTCCACTACACCGAGGCCGAAACGGTTTACGCTTCGCTTGATAGAAAATGCCGCTATTACGTTGGCATGGTTCAGGTTAACGTGATCTTTGCGCCAGGCGTAGGCACGGACAAGGCCCGCAAGCTTGCGAAAGGGATTGCTGATTTTTTCGAAGATGGTAAAATGCTTGAGACTGGTTATATTAACCGTGGCGGTGAAGTTCGCCCGGTACAAAAGAGCGAAACGGGCTGGCTTGTTCCGGTTCGGTTCTATGTAAGAGCAGAAGAAAAGAGGAAATAAACTATGCATCTTCCAAACGGTTCACAGGTTTTTGTTGAGAAAACGCGCGGCTCCGCTATCAGCGTGACAGGCATCACCAACGCCCCCGAGCCTGTGCTGACTTGCTCGGCATCTCCTGGCGTGGCAAAAGGCGATTATGTGATCATCACCAGCTCGAATTGGGCCAAGCTGATTAACAAGGTTGGCCGAGTTAAAGCCGTATCATCCAACAGCGTTACAATTGAAGGTTTCAGTACCGCTGATAAAAATATTTATTCCGGGACTGGCACCGGGAGCATTTGCAAGATCAACGACTGGATCGAGATTCCTTGCGTACAAGATTTGTCTCAGGAAGGCGGCGAGCAGCAGTTTTATACTTACCAGTGTCTGGCCGACGACCGCGAGCAGCAGATCCCGACCTATAAGAGCGCGGTTTCTCTGACCTACACTTTTGCGCACGAATACGACAACGCAATTTATCCGATTCTCCGCAAAGCCGATGAATCCGGCGAGGTCAAGGTTATGCGTATGTATGTTCCGCGTGCAAAAGAAATGCGCATTTGGTCTGGTACTCTCTCGTTCAACGAGATCCCACAGACGGCAGTTAACGAAATGGAAACCGTTTCGCTGACTGTATCGCTGAAAGGTGATTTTGCGTCTATGGCGTCGAATCCGGCGTAATCATCAAGGGGGCTTGCGCCCCCTTTTTTATTTGTGTAATATCAAGCCTCCAACCAATCAGGAGAAAAGCAAATGGCTAAATTCAAACTCAAAATCGCCCCGATGCCGGATTTCAAACTACCCGTAAAATTCAAGCTACCGAACGGCGAGGAAGCGACGATTGTGTTTACCGTCAAACACAAAAAATCAACCGAAATTCAAGAGCTTTACCAGCGCGAAACCATGCGTGATGCAGAGTTTATTACTGAAATCGCTACGGGCTGGGATCTGGAAGAAGAATTTACCGAAGAAAACGCCGCCGCTCTCGTTGAATATTATCCGGCTGCGGCCCTGGCCCTTATGGGTTCTTACCTGGGCGCACTTGCGGGCCAGCGCGTAAAAAACTAAAACGGGCGGTTTACCTGTATTACCAGAAACCGCCCACTGACGAAGAATTAAAAGCGGTTGGCCTTAGCCGATCCGATTATGAAGGAGAGGAGCCGCCGGAAATCATCTTCGATGAGAGCATGAGCCAATCGTGGGATGTGTTTTGCGCTATGCAAACGCAATGGCGATCGGCTGGTGCTGGTGCTTATGGCCTTGATTACAATGTTTTGCCAATGCTATTCAGAATCTATAAAATAGACGATGAAGAAATGGCCCTAAACGATTTGCGAATCATGGAGCAAAAAGCACTTGAGATGATGCACGCAAAGTAAACAAAAGCGCCTTCGGGCGCTTTTTTCATATCTGGAGGTAAATTTATGTCGGAACAATACGCGGGTTTATCGCTTGGCGTTGACGTGTCACAAGTCACCTTCGCTGTGAAGTCGTTAAAGCAATTCAAGCGAGCGAACGAAGAAGCGGCGCAAGGTGTGAAGGATTTCGTTAACGAGGAGCAAATTGCACGCGAACAAGCGAAGCGGCTACGCGAGGAAATCAAGCGGCAGCGGCAGGCGTTCGAAAGCGTGCAAAGCACCATCGACCCGACAGCGGCGAAGATTAGGAGACTATCGGCGGCGGCTGGCGAACTCGACAAGCTTTGGCAAAAAGGCGTTGTGCCTGACGAAGAGTTTTTTAACCTTAGCTCAATGATCGAGAGCCAGATTGGCAAGCTGGAGCGAAACAAGCGGGCGTTAACCGAGGAAGGCCGAGCGGCTATCGAGGAATCGCGGAACAAGGAAAAGGCGGCGAAATCAGGCGCGGCATTCCTTGCGAGCCTTGAAGATCAGGCAAACGCAATCGGCAAGACGCGATCCGAATTGCTGGAATTGAAAGCGGCGCAACTTGGCGTTAGTGCTCAGGCGGCCCCGTTCATTCAGCAATTGAAGGCCCAAGAAAAGCAAATGGGGCTTGCTGGGTTGTCGGCGGGCCAGTATAGCCAAGCTATGCGAATGCTTCCGGCTCAGATTACGGACGTGGTAACGTCGCTTGCTTCCGGCATGCCGATCTGGCTTGTTGCGATCCAGCAGGGCGGGCAAATCAAAGACTCTTTCGGCGGCATTGGCAACACGTTTAAAGTGTTAATGTCTTATTTAACCCCGGCTCGCATTCTGATTGGTGGCGTGGTTGGCACGGTGGCGGCCCTGGCAAAAGCTGGATATGACGCTTACGATTCGCAGCGCACATTGCAAAAGGCGCTGATTATGACGGGCGGATATGCTGGCAGCAGTGCGACAGAAATCAAATCCTTGGTTGACGAGATCGCAGGTTCTACGGCGGTCGCAACTTCGAGCCAGATCCTGGAAGTCGCAACGGCGGTTGCCAAAACTGGCAAGTTCACGAAAGATGAGCTAAAGACGATCACAAAGGCTACGGCGGATTGGGTGGCAACCACTGGAGAATCGACGGAAAAGGTTCTTGGCTATTTCGAAAAGATCTCGAAAGACCCGATTAAGGGGCTGGCGGAATTAAACGAAAGCTTTAACTTTCTGGACAAAGGCCAGCTAACCTACATCGCCACGCTTGAGAAGACGAAAGGCAAGGTCGAGGCCGTGGAATATGCGACGGAGCTTTTCGCTAAAACGATGAAAGACCGTTCAGACGAGATTGCCGAAACTGCAACGCCACTTGAAAAAATGTGGATTGACATTAAACAGTGGGCGTCCGAAGCGTGGGAAGAAGTAGGCATTATAACGCTGACAGCCGGGAACATGATCGCCGATGTTGTGATGGGCGTCGTTAACCAAATCCGCTTGATCTTGGCTCAGGGCGATAAGATGATTGCGGATTTCCTGGTGAGCGTTGGCAATAAAACCTCATCGCTTCCCGTAATCGGCTCATGGTTCCAGGGGGTCGCAAAGGAACAAGCAGACGTAGCCAAAAAATCAGCGAAAGAGATCTCGGAGCTTGAGCAGCGGATTGCGGAAATTGACGGGCGGTTATCTAACCCGGCAGGTTATCGCAAAATGGTTGAGGAGCAAGGCAAGTTTGCTGGCAAGTCAAAGGAAGTTAAGGAGGCCGTAAGCAAGGAGGCCGATGCTCTCAAGGGTCGCAACAAGGAGCAAAAGGTTTCCATTGATCAGGGAACTCGACTGTTAGACCAGTATGAGCAGGACTTGATCGCGCTGCAAACTCAATTGCAGGTCTTGAAAGAGCATCGCGATATCAACGACAAGATCAGCCAGCAGCGAAAAAACTTGTGGAATACTCAGGCACGATTCCAGGTGCTGGAGAAGGAATCACAGCGACGCCAGTTAACAGCAGATGAGCGGGCCGAACTGGCTAACAAGGACAAGATTTTAGCCCTACGCGAACAGGCGGCAGTAATTGGAGATCAGATTACCAAGCAAGAGCAGTTGATTAAACGCGAGCAGGACGCAGCAAAATTCCTACGGGAGCAGGCGGCGGCAATCGCAAAAATCCAGGCCAAGGCGAAAGGTAAATCAGATCGGCAGGCCTCGCGCGATGCGGAATTGGAGCAAATCAAATCCAGTTGGCTAAACCAAGGCGGGAGCCTTGAGGATCAGGAACTGCAAGCGATGCTGGCTAAACGGCGAGAGTATTACGCCGAGGAGGACAGCTTGCGCGGTAACTGGCTGGCGGGCATCAAAAAATCCTGGGCCGAGTACGGCGAAACCGTAAACGATATTAACGGGCAAATTGAGAACATCGGCATGTCTGCGTTGAGCGGTCTTTCTGATCAGCTAACAGAGTTTTTGACCACTGGTAAAGCCAGCTTTAAAGACTTTGCGTCAAGCATCATTGGAATGATTGTTAAGATGATCGCGCAAATGGTTATCTTTAACACGCTTTCCGGCCTGATGGGTGGAGAAACCTTCTCGTTCGCGAAAATGCTTGGCGGAGGCGGTAAGTCTGCGAAGGGGTACGCAAACGGCGGATACACTGGCGACGGCGGAAAGTACGAGCCAAAAGGCGTTGTGCATGGTGGCGAATTTGTGTTCACCAAAGAGGCGACGAAGCGGATCGGTACGCGCAACCTGTATAAACTCATGCGGGGATATGCGAACGGCGGCAGCGTTGGCGGC
>OIYR01000095.1_pt1 | contig 51748 bp, 58 predicted proteins | sample 1588221 | NCBI WGS metagenome assembly OIYR01 (sample SAMN03283292) | human gut metagenome | biome: human-associated habitat; material: feces | host: Homo sapiens | place: Peru | collected 2012
ACTAACTCCGGCTTGGATAGGTTCAGAAAGGCTTACTATTATTGGCATGTTTTTATCTTTACGTGATTGCATTAGTATTGCATTATAGAATGATTGCTCAAGCAATCTACGGTTAATATAGTAACCTTTACTATACAATACGCACATTGTTAATCTACACATTTGCAACAAATCTTCTTGCTCAAGTTTGGGCCATTTAATATGTTGTGTATATGCAAGTTTCTGCATTAATGGGTCAAACAATTCACAAAGAATTTCGAGAGGCGGTTGTTTATAGCCTATAATGTATGACTCTTTAAGCGATTTATTATTTTTAATAATATCTGCAGCAATTTGTGCTACAATATCTGTCAATTTCAAAGTATTATACTGCTCATCTTGGCTTACAACATATTGTATTGTCCAACCAGTTAATACTTTATTTTCATATTCAGCATATATAAGATATGAATATATGTTTTCATAAACTTCTATTAATGGTGCTAAAAGCATTTCACACAATTCATTCGGCCGTTCGGCATACTTTTGAGAAACAAATACTTTTATAGGAGTTAACACATTCTCGTGCATAAATACCTCACAAATTATCTATCAATTTTATAAAATCGTTTATTTTAAGTTTTGTTGCTTCATCTTTTAATAATTTTGTTAATTTAATAAGTTTAGTTTTTATATCGTATTTATAAGAGTCTATTTTACTTCGAGTATCTTTATCATATACTTGAACAACTTCCCAGTGATAATCAAAATATACTTCGTTTTCTACAATATAACACAATAGTTTACGAAGCGATACCTTAGGGCTTGTCGCTCCATATAATGTTCGTAAGGTTTCATAATAGTTATTACTTATTACTACAGAAACCGTTTTCATTTCTACACCCACAAAATTCGGAGTTTGCGGCAGATTTTCCAAATCAATTTCACCGTTTTCACAAAGCTCTAAGGCTTTATAAACAACGTCTTCCATAGAACCAAAGACAGTGAGTATATTATAATATTCTTGCGGTATAATTATAGTAGCTTTAATCATCTTTGTTTCTCCGTTTTCTTTTATTTTTCCAGTTTGCACACAATAAGGGTAAACTCACGAATATACCCGCGCATAATATACCAAGTATTATCGATAACCACTTAGGCATTTTGTTTTCTCGCTTCGTCAATAAGCATTTTTTGATATTGGCTTTCTTGTTTGGCAAGTTCTTGTTCTGCAATTTTAATCGCAGTTATATCTATCATACAAGATTGGTCATTCTTAATATCATGTTTATAAGCTTTTATGATATTACCGTCTTCGTCGCGTTCTTCAAAATATGTAGGCAAAGAACCAACTTTATAGCTAAGGTCTGGGTGAGCTAGCTCAAATTCGTCGTATTTTTCAGGATGAGCTTTTTGGTCTTCAATATATGCAATAAAAGCCATTCTGTCACATACTTCAGACATCACTATTGCTTGCGGGTTTTTAAAGTTTTCCATAAATTTCTCCGTTTATTATATAAATATATTTATACAAAGAGTTAAGAAACGGGACTGGCTGTGGGGTAACCAGTCCCTATTCCTATTAGTCTTCCATCGCAAGGAGTTCTTCGAGTTTTCTCTTTGCTGCTTCAATGGACTTTTCTTTACGTGCAATCTTTTGTTCTTTAGTCAAAGGACCGCGCGGAGCACGTTCTTTCTTGGGAGCATTTGCTTTTGCTTCTTGAGCCATGTCAAGGAGTTGGTTGTATCTGTCGTAATCTTCAGGAAGAATAAAATCTACAAGAGTTTTTGCCATATTAGTTTTCCTCCACATCAGTGTCAGTCTTCATTGCGTCAAGCTGAGCTTGCATTTTAGCGATTTGAGCTTCAAGTTTTTCAGCTTTGGTCATCGGTCTCTTCTTTGCAGCATTCTTTGCTTCAATTGCTCTTGCAATAATCGCGTTGTACTCATCTCGGAGTTCTTGCGGCAAATAAGAAATGAGTTTCGCATTCGGAATTCTCGTCACGGTCGCACCAGCAGGTCTTGCTTCTTTGAAATACAAATAAACACAACCTTGCTCAGCGATTTCGCGTCTTGCTTTTGCTTTGCTATAATACTTTCTGTTCGCAGCATTCTTAGTGAGCATAATGGTTTTGTCATTTTCCTCACAAAGTTTGCAGACTGGACCTTTGTTTCCGTCCAGGTCGACAACGTGGAAACCGTCGTCTTCTTCGATGATAGTTGCAAGATAATTCTTATCTTCTACCATAGTTTTGTAATCTCCTTTTATATTAATGTAGTTTTTTGTTTTATAATAGACGGCTAAAGTAAGTTAAGTAAACAGTGTGCGTACAAGATAAGAAAGAATTTTTATGAACAAAACGAGCCTTTATTATTGTTTCTCAACTTACTTGACTTAGCCGAGAGCCTTAATTTGATAAACTATCTGTATTAGGCCTCAATGGTACCGTCGTAGATTTTTTATATTCATCTTTCATATATAATATATTCGAAAAACGAAAAATTATTACTTTAACGATTTTACCATTTGCTATTCATTTCAGTGTACTTATTCCAAGCATTTATTAGTTTTCGTGGACAATAGGCCCAGTAAATAACATCTTTGCCCGCCTTAAATTCATAGTCTTTGCCGACGGCTTCTTTGAAGTTACAATTAAAATGGCCTTTGTATACTGCCATACATGTAATCATGCCTGACGGCGTACACACAAGAACGCGGTGTACGTTATTGCCAGGAAGTTTTTCTGTTGCCAAATACCATTTGATATTTGTTGTAATTTCTTTATTCATAAATTTTTTCTCCTTTTTTGTTTGTATATTCTTTTTACAAAAGCGTGATAATCTTGACTCTGGGCCGCAAGTTCCTTACGTATTTGCGCTCGTTCATTTGAATATTGTATATATGCTTCACAACTATCGTGGCAAGCAGAATATCTTTGCTCACAGCCTTTACAAGGGCAATTATCTTTCACTATCACTGTTATTCTCCTTTATGAAGTGTACATTTTTCTACTTTATAAATAATGTCGTATTGCTTCTTTAACAATGAGCGTCTATTCAAGGTGTTGCACTCATACACGGCATCAAACTCGCACTCGTATGCTTTAATGACTTTGCCGTACTTGCCATTCGGATTGTATCTTGTTATGACAAAGATAGGTTCATCACCACTTGGAATGTATTCAGTCCATTCGTCAGTCACTCGTTTTTGTTCAATGCATGTTTGTTCCATCGAATGCCTCCTGTCTTGCGTATGATATTTTGTCGCTATCAAAGTAATCGCCTTCGAACTTGTCATCATCTACATTGAAGTTGAGCCAAGCATCGAGCTTTTCAGTGTCTACAATATAAAGGCCGTCGTCACAATCGTTAATGCGATAAGCTCAGCTTCGAGCTCATCGATTTTTTGAGCTCTGTAGCTAAGAGTAGTCAGCAAACCCTCTATAATTATTTGTTTTTTATCTTGTTGCTCGCTCATTTTCTACCTCCTTGATGAGTTCGTCGATTATTTCGGTCAATGATTTCACAACGCCACTCCACGCATAACACGAATAAAATCCGTACTTCTGTTTGAACTTATTCAGTACATCGATTTTGGCTTGTTTGACGTTCTTCTTATTTTCAGGGCAAGATATGCACTCATCTTTCAAAGACTTCACATACTCTTTGAGATTTGCATTTTCTTGCTTCAATTGGTTGATTTCGTCATACAGTTCAGTCATATGATGGCGTTCACTTCTTATCTTTTCTACAAGTTCTTCTTGGTTAAACTTTCTCATTTTCTACCTCCCAAATATAAGGATTGAAACGTGTGTCGCGATAAATATCCAGCGGCTTACCATCTTCATAGAACTCAAAAATAACGCTATTATAAGCATTTCTCATATCTTTTAGATAAATACTTGTAAACGATTGTCCCATATAAATACCCTCGACGTCATATGTTTTACCATATTCCAAATCGTGATTGAGCCATGCATCGTTTTGGCTTTTTCTAATTACTTTTGCTGTTATCATTTTGCACCTCCAATAAACTTGTCATATCTAATGCCCATTGAAGAACAAAGTATGCTGCAAGATGCTTTCTGTTTTCTATCTTTGCGTATTGTCGCTCTTCTTCCGTCTTTGCTGATGCATAGTCGTCGAAGTAAACAGTTGCTGCCTTGCTGTGTATGGTACACGCATCATACAACGCTTGTTTATATTCACTTAGTGTCATTTTCTGTCTCCTTTTCAAAGTGTACACATCTTGAGCCTTTTGGACTGGCATCAAAATTAAGACAGGGACAAAGTAATATACTGTCGAACGGGTTAATTTTACAATTTTTACAATCGATTGAACAATGACTGTATTTACATTTTTTACATGCTTTTTATGCCGCTCACATCTGACTTTGCGCCAGTCTTTACTTCCTGCGTTATAGACTGTATCTGTGTCAATATAGTCAGTCGTCTTTCTACCTCTACATCGTATTTTTCGCATATTTGTTTAGCAAGTGAAACCCCGTTTACGTCAAATATTTTACAACATTTGAGTGTTTCCTTGTCGATGCCCATATCATATAGTATATACAAAATCACTTTTGCCGTTTCCTTGCGCACGTCGTCTGCATTGCGATAGCCTTTGCAAATAAGTTCTTCTGCACTCTCTTTGCAAGTGCAGTCTTGACTTGCGACTTCGCTACAAGGTGCATTATATTTCAATATGCAACGTTTATCTCAGTACAGAAGCCGCACATTACCTGTGCCATTTTATCAACTTGTTCTTTATTAGGTCTCAGCTTGTTCCTCTGATTGTTTTTGCAAAACATAGTTTACTACCTCTTGTTCAAATGTATCGTTGGACGTAGGTAATGTACTTGACTTGACACCATATATAAGATTGAGCCTGTCTTTGAGCATACGCTTGTCAAGCTCAGACTGTATGCGTTGCTCGGCGAGCTGTCTACGTGTCTTGCTAAGTGCCATAGACAATTCACAAAGTACACTTGATGTATACTTAGGCGCAACAGCTTCAATCACATTACAAAGATTGTCAAGGTATTTATATATGTCGTCATAGCTTAAAGCGACACCTCCGTCGTGTTGGTCTCCGAACCAGCTTTTAATCTCGCTTACGATGTTTGTTGCAATGTTGAGGTATTGCTCTTTGAGTACGCCATCTACATCAGCAATCTGCTTGTTAGCAGCATCAAGCTTCTTTTGCAATAAATCAATCTATTGTTGCTTGGTCATTGCATCCTCCGTTTGTTTTTTATTTTTCTTTTTATTTGTTTACTTTTTGATACTTTGAAATAAGGATGCGTAGCTGGTTCGTTCTGTAGCCACACCCGGGCAAGACCCATTAATGCTTCTTGCTCCTTAAGTGTTCCAACCTCACGCTCGTGAAGCTCTCTACATTTATCTTGTTTGGTCATCTTGTTCATCCTCCGCTATATAGTATGGGTCTGGCTCCCACATGTCGCCGAAGCAGCAATACTTGCAGTTCTTGCCATTGCAACCTGTGCACCTGTATGTAAATACACCAAGTGGTGCGTCTTCTGGGTCGTAGCCCCACGGGAAGTCACTCATCTTATGCCTCTCCTTGTCTCAAGCCGACGTTGTCGACGACTTGCACGATGTTGTTGGCAATGTATGCCTTCATCGTCTCGTGGCCGTTCTTGCTCTTGAACAGTGCGACAATGTAGATGTATGTGCGGCTGTCGAGCTTGCTCTTGTAGCAGTCTATGAACTTGCGAACGTGCCGCCAAGTAGTCGGGCTGTAATCGTACAAAGGACCGAGCGTGAGCTTTCTGTCGTGTATGCGAGCCACAAACGCATTGTAGCTCTGTAGCACAATGTCATTGTCGTTGATGATGTACACTGTGCGGTTGTTCAATTTAATCTTTCTTGCATAGTTTGTCATAATATCCACCCGAATAAGTATATTAGGGCCGCGAGGGCTCCTGCGAAGAGTATGAGTGTTGCTATCATTGTCTGTCCTCCTTGTGTGTGAGCGGCCATGTGCTGACTGCCACGCTGACATAGAGGTCAGTGATACGTACACTCAATCTATCCGCCAACATCTTGTGATGCTTGCATTTGTCGTTGAAAATGTCTGCTTGTATTATAGCAAATATGATGACTACTAGTAGGGTTATGCACACGATGACGGCTGTGACTGTGTCCATCTCACCCCAACAAGCTAGTACGATGAATGCTGTGAGTGGTGCCATCACGATAATAGCAGTCATTATAGCTAGCACCATCAGCACAGTGTACTTGCGAGCCTCGTGCAGACAGTTCTTGTGTGCAATGTATGCATCTGTGACTGCGTCAATGTGGTCGTACAGACGGTCGTTGAGCTCGTCAAGGCTGAAGGCCTGCCGGCTGTCGTCAAAGTCTGTTGTGTGTGTGAGCATGTTTGCACAAGTGTCAATTGCTATCTTTGTTGTGTTGTCCATCTTGTTCCTCCTCAGTAAGCTCGCTCAGTCTCTCGACTAACATATATACGCGGGCCATAGTGTGCGCCTCACGCAAGTACGTCTGGCCGGGGCCGAGATAATTAACTTTGTCGAGCAGAACAACTGTCGTGATATACTCGTCAAGATACAATATATCTGCAAAAGTGCCGTCGGTCGTTGTAATGATGGCCGGCTTGTCACAAAAACTAACGAGGTCACCTACTTTGTAGTCATGTTCTATCATTGTTAGTCCTCCTTGCATTGTTCATTGTGGTGTTTGAGTACCTCGATAGCTTGCAATGTGGCCTCGACAACGTTACGGCTTGTAACGTATGTGCAAGGAAAGATGTTATAAAAGCACGGAATATTTAATGCACCTGCGTTAATAGTAGCATAGTCGTATGTACAGTCATTCCATACCACAATATACATACGTTTTGTACGGATGTTACGATTTGTGATGTACTTGGCTTGCTGTTGTTTTTTGTAGCCAGGTATATTTACAACGTACTCATAACCGTTCTCTGTGAGTGTATGCTCGATGAGCTTACAAGTATTGATGTTGTTAGGCATCAAGCGAAGAAAACGTATAACGCCCTGTTGGTCAGCTAGGGCGTCTGCAAAGTATTGTTTGGTTGGTGTTTTGTTCATTGTTCCTCCTGTGGTATAATTACGTACTGGTCCTTCGTGCCGTAGCTGCGATTTACAAGATAGTCGCGAAGCTCTTCGGCGGTCGCGAAGTCGTGGCCTTTTACAACACAGCGCTCGTTGCGAATGTGGTTGAGGTAGTTTGTCTCTGCGGTCATACACCAGCAGTTGTATAAAGTATCGTAGTAGATTACTTGTTGCATAGTTTTTGTTCTTTTTGCAAGTTACAAGATGCGGTGTGGGCTGGAAGCTTGCCGGATTAGTCGGATGATTTTAAGCAAATCTTATATCTTATTGATTTTTTCAATATCATATAAGATTTTTCATCCATCTTTTTTAGAAATATATATAGCCCCCCCCCCATTTTTATGTATATCTATATATGTATATATACATTATATATTTTTATTTTTTAAAAAGTCTACTAAATAGGATGCTGTCGGCCAATCTTACATGATATTGAAAATTTCAATAAGATATAAGATTTACTTTTATAAGCATATTATAACCTATTTTACTGTAATTGTAGATATAAAAATATATACTGCAAAATGGGGGCCCCCCTATATAAATTTTAAAAATTTTGAATCAAAAATCTTATAAGATATTGAAATTTTCAATAAGATTTAAGATTTACCTCGATTTTTCGACTATTTTGGGGACTTTTAGGCTATTTGGCCCGGCCATCGGCACCTCATTGCATCTTGCAGAGTGCATTTACCTCCTTACTTATTGAGTACAAGCCTACAATATACTGCGTAGACTTGCTTATCGGACATGGCGTCCACCTTATTGTGCCACGTAATTGTAGCATTGATAGTTTTATTGTACTTGGCTACTTGCTTTAATGCCTCACGCATTTGGCTTATGGTCATAGGCACTCCTCATCCGCCGGGAATTTGTCCAAAGCTCTCGCGGTAATGGCATCTTCGAGAGTTTCTTGTACTTTGCTTGCCGGCAAGAATATGTTGTAGTAGTCTATCATAAGTATAACTTGCTCCTCCGGCTTCACCATAGTACCGTATACCTTGAGAAATTCGGCCTCGGTGAGCCAAATTGTCTGCTTATTGCGCTTTACGCATACTTTTGCTACAACTTTACCGTAAGTTTCCATAGTTTACCTTGCTTATTTTGCCTCTTTGAGTGCTTTGAGTTGCGCTTGCATTTTCTCGATTTGTGCCTCGAGCTTCTTGACCGGGTCGTTTGCTGCGGCCTTAGCTGCGGCTATTGCGGCTTCTTTGTTAGCCTTAGCTTTCTCGATGAGTGCACGGTACGTTTTGCGGTCGTCTTCCTCGAGATAGTCTTCGAGCGGCTTAGTCTCGTGAGTGTGTGAACCGAGCTTGCGGCTTTCTTTGTACTCGAGCTTGAGGCCATCATCCGGGAAGTTCTTGATTGCGTCGAGCTTATCCTTGCTTATCCACTTACGGTTGGCCGGATTGGTTGGCAATACGATGAGATTGGGATAGCTCTTGTCCATTTTGTCGAGGTTGATAGTCTTCAAATCGCCATTGCCGTCTTCGATGACAATTGCGTATCCAGTGGTTGCGTCTTGGCTCTTAATAATTCTTGTGTTCATAATAACACCTCTCTATGATTGTTTTGCCACTTGCCGAGTTGCACGGCTATACTACTGGTGGCATAATGTACGACTATTGCCGATAGCGCGGTCGTACTACGCGCTTGCCTTCCATTAGCGCAATATAGGCTTTGTCCGTTGCCGGAGCCTTGAAGGCTTTGCGCTCGCGAGTTGACTAGACTCGGCCGGGGATTGTTCCGGATAGGTGACCCACTAGAGGGGCGAGATATACCACGAGGGTATAGAGCTACTCGTACACTTATAAGCTAACTCGTACGATGGATTGCATAACAATCGGGCCGAACGGTGCCGACGAGGGTTCTTGAGTTGAGCGAGGCCCAACCCGCCTATAAGTATTCTAGATTCGTAGCTTGTGAGGCTACTGTGTAGAATATCTCTATCGATAGCTAGAGCCACTTCGAGCCACTTAGGGCCCACTAGAGGCAAGGCTAGCCAAGATATAGTACTTGAGATATTCGGTTGTCAATGTTCATACCTATACATTTTTGAAGCATATTGAAAAACGAGAGAGGGTGGCTCGCTTCATATCGCGGTATATAGTAAATCAACACATTACATCGCCAAAAACCGCCCCAACTTTGAACCATATTAACTTTCCCACAGGCCCAGGCCCACATCGCGCATCTTGTAAAAAATTTTCCGTAAAATTTTCCACGCGCGCGTATATTATATTGTTACGCGCACGCGCGAGGTAAGTAATATATTGTAGTAATAGTAATATAATAATATTGATAACATTATAAGGAGGCAGCACATGGCAGATTCACCGAATAAATCAGACCGTGAACGCAAAGAAATGCTCACCTTGTTTACTAACCCAAAGACTTCTCGAGAAGCTTGGCGTAACGTCGGTGCAGCAATATTGCAAAACCCGGCACGTTTGCGTCCGGAGACCTGCGACAAATACGGTAACCCAGACCTTAACTCACTCATTGAAGCATATAGCTACAATAAACTAAAGAAAGACATAGATACTCTTGGCGACAAGGACAGAGAGCCTACAGAGCTTGAGATGATTATTATGTGCCAAGCCGTTAAGGCTCGTACCGACACACAAGCGGCTACATTCATACGCGACATTATGGGCGCTAAACCGGTCGACGAAAGCAAGATAGACGCTAACGTGTCCGCTAACCAGTATGAACAGCTTAGTGACGAGGAGCTTGAGCTCTTAGCCGCGCACAGAGCGCAAAAAGCTGACCAACAGCTCGATGACCAGACGGAAAGTTCGGGCCCCACGGGCGATGCCTCAGCGCATCTTGTAGAAGGTGATGAGCATGCGTGACGACTACAGTGACAGCTTGCTGCTTACAGCTATATTGGTGCTAGTTGTCACAGTGTTCACAGCACTCGCGCCTGACTGGTTCATTGAGGCGATGGAGGCGTTGCTATGAGCATGCCGCACACACTAGAGGGCGAGCTACAGCGCCGCAAGCTTCGTAAGGACTACGCCGCATATTGTGAGTACGTCAACAGAGGCTACTACATGTCGCACTTCCATAAGTGGCTATGCGACAAGATACAAGAGTTCATTGAGGCTCCTTGCACCAACAGCGTCATGGATATACTGCTGCTCAGCGTGCCGCCACAGCACGGTAAGTCGGTCACCGTCACCGAGACACTACCTTCGTGGTTCCTTGCTAAGCACCCGGAGGACGCAGTCATTATTGCAAGTTACGAGGGCACCTTTGCAGAAGGCTTCAGCCGCCGCAACAGAGACAAGTTCAACGAGTACGCCGAGGACATCTTCGGCGTTAAGCCTAACCCCAACGTCCAAGGCGTCGCACTGTGGGAAACAGAGCTTGGCGGTAAGTGCCGTGCGGCAGGCTTAAAAGCTGGTATTACAGGCTACCCCGCTGAGCTGTTCATCATCGACGACCCCATAAAGAACAAAGAGCAGGCACAGAGCGACACATTGCTCGCTAAAATACACGACGAGATGGCGCCGTCCGTCCAGACACGTATTCACCCCGGTGGTAAACTCATTGTCATACAAACACGTTGGGTTGAGAACGACTGCATAGGTTGGATAGAAGAGCACTGGGGCGAGTACATCTGGGCAGACATTAACATCCCTTGTGAGTGCGAGGACGCTGCTACTGACCCGCTCGGACGACAACCTGGGCAAGCCATCATGGGTGAACACATGGGTGACGTAGACCTGCCACAAAAGATACGCAAGGATAACACTTGGCTTAAAGGTGCTAAACAGCTCATCATTGCTGCAGACGGTACCTACACTTGGAACGCTTTGTACCAAGGGCATCCGACAGCTAAGAACGGCAACTTGTTTGCTAAAGACGCTTGGCAGTACTACTGCCTGCAAGACCTTGACGACCACCCGTGGGACTACTTGCAGCTCTCCGTCGACGCTACATTCAAGCAGACAGAGACAAGTGACAAGGTGGCTATAGAACTTTGGGGTATACGCGAGAACGACGCATGGCTTGTACGCTTGGTAAATAAACGCATGGGCTTTACCGGCACGGTCGATAAGATAAAACAGATACTTAAAGAATGGCCCGGTATAGACGAGCTAGTCATAGAAGACAAGGCCAACGGCTCAGCCATTATCGACACATTGCAGTATATGGATGGCGTACCTCCCATCGTGGGTGTTAACCCGCTGGGTGGTAAGTTCAGCCGTGCGCAAGCTATAAGTCCATTCGTGGCCGCTCGTAGATGCCACATAAGAACAGACTGGGGACAACAAGAGCTCGCTGATATGGAGCCATCCGGCAAGATATTGCGCAAACCGCACGAAGAGTTTGTAGAACAGCTCGCACACTTCCCCTACGCTAAGAACGACGACATGGTTGACTCGTGCTCACAAGCATTGGCTCGCATAATTAAATTGCTCACGGGTGAGGAGCCTATGCCACATCATAAAATTGTAAAATTTGTAAAGTGGTACCCTGACATGTGGGAAGACTACGAGAGTATGAGCGACATAGAACAACAACGATTTATTGACACATACGGCGCTCCATTAGAGTGGCGTGAGTATTATAATTAATAAGGAGGTAGCAGTGGATAGAATAGACTTATATCTAATGCAGAGTGTTAATAAGACTTACAACAACACTCCTGAGGAAGAGGCTTTACTTAATAAGTTCACTACATTGTACGCATTGTCTAAAAGCGCGAAAGATGAACACTGGGAAGTAAACCCGCAGAACCTCGAGAAGTGGCGTAAGGCTTATCTTGGAACTCTCAACGCGTTAGATACTAACACTGGCGAAGAGAGCAAAAGAAAAAGTCGGCAACTTCGCAAAGTTTGTCAAGAGATGATTGAGTCCAAGGTAGATAACAGTATACCTATGCCCAAAATGATGCCGCGACACAAGAGCGACCGATACTTGGTAGACGTTACTGAAAACTACTTGAAGTACGAGATGGACAACATCCTCACTAAAAAAGACAACGACAAATGCGAGCGCTCGACTTTGATTGATGGTACTACTTGGTACAAAGTATGTTGGGACAGCTTGGACAGAACACATGACCGTTCTGGTAAATTGCGTGTAGACATATGCTTGGCAGACCAGGTGATACCTCAACCGGGTGTACTTAATTATGAGGACTTAGAGTATATCTTTGAAGTTCGTGATGTGAGTATAACTCGTATATATGACTTGTATGGCCGTTTAATGACGCCTATAAGCCATGACACAAATGTGATAAGTGTTATATCTTGCTACTATTTGAACGAAGACCGCATAGTTGGTTTATTTATGTGGGCAGAGAATAGCAGACAAGTTATTTGTAACGAGAAAGATTGGCAGATACGCAAGATACGCAAGTGTACTAAATGTCACACGGTTGTTCCTAACTCGACAGTTTGCCCTGTATGTGGCAGCAAGTCATTTAAGTTTGAGAACGCAGAAACTGAGATACTTGACACTGACTTGATGGAAGTTTATAACCCATATGAAATCGGTGAGAGTACAGATAAGGCCGACGACAGACTGCAGAGCAAAGTATTTCTTAACAAGGGTACAGAGATACCTTTTTATCATGTCCGTCAACTGCCTTTTGTACCCCGACCTGCGGTCAGCTCTATAAATAGTATTTACGGTATTAGTGAAGTATTTACTTTGTTGGATATGCAAGATGCTATCAACAAAATGCTTACTAAGGCCGTAGATAAATCATTGAAAGCCGGTGCTATTGTAACAAAACCTGAGAAGCTCAGGGTTAACGACAAAGACCAGACCTTTAAGATTTTTGGCGTTCGTACACAAGAAGAAGCTGCAATGGTTCAATGCAAACAGATAATGAGCGACTTGTCACAAGACATTATGATGGTTGCTAATTTGTATGAAAGCGCTAAAGCTTCGTCCGGTGTCACCGACAGCTTCCAAGGCAAGAAGGACACTACGGCTACGTCAGGTAAAGCTAAAGAGTATGCTGCTGCACAATCTGCAGGCCGTATAGAGTCGCTTAGAGTAATGAAGGCCGCGGCATTCGCAGGGTTATATAAGTTGATGCTTAAATATTTGTTAGCGTTCAGTGACGAGCCTGTCACCTTTGTACGTACTTTGCCAGATGGCACTGACCAAGAGATGCAGTGGAACAAATACATGTTCCTTGACAAAGACAAGTATGGACAAGTTTATTACAAGGACGACTTCGAGTTCAGTACTGACCCGGCAGCTACATTGACACAGAACAGAGTGCAGATGTGGCAGGAGACACAAGACAAGTTCATCAACGGCGCACTTGGTAATCCGGCAGAGTCAAGAACACTTGAGCTTTACTGGAACATTATGGACAGCTTCCAGTACCCGTTGGCTAAGACAGTGCTCGCTGGCATCCGTGAGAACAGTCAACACTTGCCGCAAGAGCTTGAGCAAGCATTACTCAGCAACCCAGACGCGATGCAAGCTGCTATGGCAGTCATCGAGCAAGGTACGGAGCAACGCGGCGGAGCAAGAACAGACAGTGGCCCAGTTGGCAATGGAGCTACACATGCAGCTAACGTCGAGAGAACTAACGACCGTAACAGAGCCGCTAACAAGACAACAGTTGTGTCTGCACAACAAGGAGGTGGCATACAATGAGAAGCAAAGCCGGAGACATTTATTGTGAACGTGGCGAGACCTTTACTGTAGGGTTCGACATACGTGGTAACAACAACGCGCCTTATTGCTTGAGTATGGACCTTGACAACGAGGCCAATGGTACAAAGAGTTACTTGCTCCTCACGGTCGCCTCATCGGACGACGTGACAGGCGAGAACCGCTACATTGTCAACTTCTGGGGTGACACGAGCAGGTTCGACAAGTTCTACAGCACACAGCCCTCCGAGATTGCAGTCACAGGCGCAGCTGATGCGTGGACGCTCATCGAGAACAGACTGAAGGCTCTTGACAACCCAGCTGGCGTCACACCTGCTAACTACTCTTTGTACTACACAGTGAACGAGGACGGCACAAGACAGTACAAGAAGCTCGCTGGTACAAGCAAGACTGACGCAGCATGGGCAGACTACACGTTCAAGTACATCAAGCATTTCCCCAAGGAGATAACTGAGCAGTGGGTTGAGCAACGCTGCAACTACTCACTCAAACTTGTTGCAGGACGTGTCATTGCTGACGCTAACAGCGACGGACGTCCCATCATTGTTGACGAGAGCTATCCGCTCATTGCACCACATAGCATTTATATCGGCTCGAACATCCGCGGTAGTATTAATGCTGTGGATAATAGCGTAAATTATAAGGAGGCATAAATGGAATATAACTACACTGACATAGCTGTACAACCTGTGTTGCCTAAGGCTGTGGCTGATGAGCAATTGCTCGTATTCGTACCTGTTGCTAACAAAGACATACACGGCTTGTTTAAGATAAACCAGAACGACTTTACTATAAACACAGCAGGATTGCTCAGCATTATTGTTGATACAACTATTGCGGCGGACGGTACAGGCTTTGCTCGTACAGGTCTTATATACAGCGAGTTGACTAAGCGCGATGTACAGATTGCAGACCTTGCGAAGAATAAACAAGATATGAATATATCCCTCCCAGGGTTCACTGCAAAGACTGTGGAGAACTCTATCATTGAGGTTGATGAAAAGACCAAGGTTAATAAGAAGTCTATTGACAGTTTGAACAGTCAGGTCACAACGCTCAATGCCGGCTTGAGTGAGACTAAAACTCTTGCACAGGACGCCGAGACTGCTGCTGACAAGGCTACAAGCGACGTCGAGGCAATGCAGAAGACTGTGGCATCTCACGGCGATGCAATCACTGTGTTGCAAGGTACAACTACTGAGCAAGGCAAGGCTATTGCGGCTAACACTGCAGAGCTTACAACACTCAAGAATAGTGTCAACACACAAGATGGTTTGATTAACGACTTGATGGACAAAGACACGGAGCTCAGTGGCAAGATTACAAAGAACACTCAGGACATTGCCCACAACGCGGCTAACATTGCCACTAACACGACAGACATTGACAACTTGAAGCAAGCGGCATACGGCGGCGAGACTCCGATAGGCACTTATCCGTCGTCGACTACATTGCCTACGAGTGCTCAGTTGACAGCGTTTGTTCAACAGCAGGTAAGCAGAGCGCCCAAGCTCGGTGACGTCATATTGTTCACACAGCTTATTGCAGGCGGCACTGATAAGAGTTACAAGTTTATGTATACTGCGACCGGTTGGAGCAACTATGTGATACCGACAGTTGAGAGTGCAAGTAACACGGACAAAGGTATAGTTCAAGGCACGTATGCATCAAGCGCGACGGGTAACACAGTGGTAGACATACAAAATGGTAAGATTGTTGCTATTTATGTTAAGACTACTAATGGGTACAAAGATGTAAAGCAATATCTTGAAGACTTGGCTGCTAACATCGGCACAACCAACGCTACAGTGGCGGCTAACAAGAAGGCGGCTGATACTGGCATAGCTGAGGCAAAAGCTGCAGCGGCTGCAGTCATTGAGAAGTACAACAACGTTGAGTTTGCATTTGTTGCAGACAACGACAACACGATAACTAACTTCCCTTGTAAGTACACGGCAAATATTGCAGGTGTCACTGCTGACAACGTGGCTGACGTTTACTTCTCGGCGGTACAAATTCCGCTTGAAATATTCTCAAGCTATGTGCAAGTTGAGTCTGGCAAGGTGAGTATCTTTGCAACAACCAAAGTAAATTATCCGACGTCGGTTACAGTTCCGACAGTTAGAATATCTTAAGGAGGTAATATAATGGCAGGTGTTGGTTCAACTAATGCTATGAAGAAAGGTTCGGGTAACAACCCTTTCTTGGCGTTCAGTGAGGCTGATATGCAGGGTTACTTAAACTCTGCATACACCGGTTGTATTGTTAAGTATAGCGGTGAGGCCATTAAACGCCAAATAAGCGACATCAACAAGACTGTAGGAGAGTACGCCCAAAACTTAGTGTTTGATACAACTAAGCTTGGTTTGGGCGCTATTGTATTGCCTGCGGCTATTAAGATTGATATTACAAAGAACGGTTCAAGCACTACACAGTACATCTACGAAGGTTGGGTTAAAGACGGTAAAGTCTACCTAAACGCAGTGACTGGCAGTACGAATATGTTAGTACTTGCATCATCGCTTAACTCAGGTGCTGACGTCATCACTGTTATTAATGACGGCAGATGGCAACGTGATGCAGTCAACGACCAAGGTAAACTTACATTGTGGTCGTACGGCGAGGATGTGTTGTTTACAGTTATACCTGACGCTAACGGCTCGCTTGCTCCGTTCGAGAGGTTTGTGTCTATTGTTCCTTATATTGTAGGCGAGCTTTACAAGGTCGTGTACGGCGATGGCGTGTACTACTACGAGGAGTTCTACTACATCAGTGAAGATAGAACGACTGGTAACAGTGACTACTTGGCACCGGGCAAGACGATGTACGACTTCACAGGCTCATTGCAGACCGGCAACGGAAGCAAGGTCAATCCGTACATTGCAAACACTGTCGACGAGATGAACAGCTATTTGACTACTGCATACAAAGGTGCGTTCGTAAAGTACGTCGGTACATCTACTGCTGACTATACCAAGGACGCAGTATACCAGGTCGCAGACGATGGTGACACTACAAGATATGCCATATTGCCGACGCTTACTAACGAAGGCAAAGCAAGCGACTTGGCACAAGGTAAGCAGTTGATTGATGGCGATGGAAAAGTAGTAGAGGGTGTTTTGAATATTCAAAACCCTCCGACAGTCGAAACCGAGGCTGCGTTAGATGTATTATTAGTTGTTGGTAACATCGGCAAAGTATATCAATACACCGGAGAGACAGGAAAATACGAACAGAATATTTTATATCTTGTAGCGGAGGAGAATTAATATGGCAATTACAGCCGAAAAATTAAGCATTGCTAATTATAATAAATTAGATAACATACCCGTTGTAAATCAGGATTTGACAGCGAGCGACTTCACTCCTGTGGCAAATACGTATTATCGTCACACGGGCGCAACGACTGACACATTCACGCAAGGCATTATTTACTTGTATGATACGGCATATCACAAGCTTGGAGAGAGCGGTGGCGGTACGACGTTGAATAAATATGTACTGACACTTACGACAAACGGAAAACTCTCGTCGGGAAAAGTAGCTCTCATAAATCGTATTATGAGAAATGCAAAGTCATATGTTCTATATCAAGGTTTAGCCGCAAATGTTGTACGTTTACCGGTGACAATAGTAACATGTAACGGTAGCGGTAGTATTTCAGCAGCTACACATCTTACGATTACTTATTCACAGGGCAGTTTTTCGGACAATGTAACTAGTTATATTGTTACATACGCTGAAAATCAAGATGTAAACATAACATCTATGAAATATACAACAGACGGAGTAACAGTTGAACAAAGTAGTAGTGGTGCACCGCCGTTGTTTATCCAATATTTCAACGACACCGAAATAACCTGACAAAAGGAGCTAAATAATGAAATATATACACATTTATGATGATAACAGTTATTGCGAAAGCGACAGTTTCAAAGGCACACCAAACACAATCGCCTTGACCGATGAACAATATGAGCAACTCGGCAAAACACTCAAATTTCAAAACGGACAACTTGTTGAATTAACAGAGGAGGCATAAATGCAATTTATCCAAGTAGGTGAAATAGGAAAGGCGGTAATCGTTGCATACGAGACTGACCTTCCTACACCAAGTGTAAAATTTGTAGATAAGTACTTTGTAGTTTCGGCTACGAAGTACGTCTACACGTGTAAGTTAAACGACAGTGGCGCGTATGCTTGGGTTAGAGTTAAAGTATTACCGTCATTGTCCAACGGCATAGTGAGTGGCTCACAACTTGCAAAAGACGTCGAGGCGCTTGATGCCAACGGCAATGTAGTCACAGGCACCTTGGAGTTGATTGAAAAGACTATCAATGCCAACGGTGTTTACACTGCGGCCGATGAGGGCAAAGCAGGCTACAGCAAAGTAACTGTAGAAATTGCAGGCAGCACTGCCGAGAACCCGTATATTGCAACAACGGAAAGCGAGCTTGAGGCTTACATTGCAGCTGAATATAAGGATGCTTTTGTTCGCTTTGACAATGCTGAAAGACGTATAACTGTTCCGCAGAGTGTGCAAAAATATTCAGTGTCAGAATTGTTCGACAGTTATGTTGGTGAACGTACTGTTTGTAAATATCTTGACAACTGGCTTGGCGACGATAATAACAAGACTGTACTCAAGTATGACGGCAATAAGACTACAACTGTTGGCGGTGTAAATATTGTCACAGTTCACGAAATAAGCATCATTGCTTATAAAGCAGCAAATGGCGACGGCAGTATTTGTAGATTATTGTATGCCAAAGATGTGCATCACTTGCAAGATGATACGTACATTAGTACTGATTATACTCTTGTATGGGTAAGTAATTATGTTGACTGTACATTGCCGGCAGATACTATTACGATAACTGCTGATATGCAACAGTATATTAGATATACCGGTTGGTATCAAAAAGGCTCAGGCTATGCAGAAGGCTCGGAAGGCTATAGCACTATAGGTTATCTTATGACTGGACTTGATAGTCCTTACACAATAAGCGTAGCTGTAGGTAATATTCTTGCTGTAACTGACCGTATAGCAAGCTCTTTACCAGGCAACATTACAAAAGATGCGTCCGGGGATAAATACCCTGATGGTTCAGTATATAAAGTTACTTATGGCGGTAAAGTAGGTGACAAAGTCGCTGTAAGTCCGTTTGCAGTAGGAGATGCACTCGGCGGTGCCACAGTATATGTTGACACATCTCTTGTACCTGGGCAAGTAGATGCTATATTAGCAACTCTTGACTGGGAAAATGCTGCAGACTTAGGTGAGAACAATCTGTCTTACCGCGTATTCAATGGCACATCACCAGGTGACGTTACTGACAGCACTGAGCTATATAAAGCATATTATTCATTATTATTTGTAAACATATCAGGCAAGTATACAATAGCAAGTTTTAGTGCTAATGCAGAAAACCCGATGTTTTATACATCAGACACAGGTTTTGCAGAAGGCATATCACCGTTCACAATTGCAGCAAGCTTTCCTAACCCGGACGGCGATGGCACTACAATTACACAAGATGCTACTATTACAAACATTTGGTGTAGCAACGTGTTAAAGAAGCTTGCAGGTAAAACTAATGAATTTGCTATAACCAGTTACAGTGACTATTACTTCTTGGAACAACAAGGAAGTGTCATTGATATAGGAACAGAAAGCGCAATGGATAATATCGCAACTAAATACAATATGAATAAGGTATACAGTTACAACACAGGTACAAGCAAGTACAAGAACGGTTTATACCTTATAACGGAGGGCTGATATGAAAGCACAAAGACTTATACTTGAGGGTGATGCCTTGAGATATAAAGGCGACTGGGTTACGAGCACGGCATATAACATCAATGATTGTGTGACGTGGGCAGCAGATGGATATATGTACCAGGTGATTAAGGCGCATACATCAAGTGCAAGTATGGACCCTGACAACGCCGAGTACTATAAACCGATGGTTAGAAAAACGCTTAGTGAAGTTGTGTACGATTTGAGCAATGCTACAAGTCGCGCAGCCTTCTTTGCAGCAATCAATAATATTGACAAACGCCCATTTGTAAAGATTGCAGCAAGCATGGAGTCGGCACCCCTTGAACTAAGTATTGTAAGTGCATCTGCAAGTTTAGTAAAGCTTATGGCTTATAACTTTACCGCACAAGCACTTACTTATTATTGTATGTCTATACCAAGTGATGCTGCACCTACAACTTACAAGTTTGGTGAAGGTGTTACTACAATAACTAGCCCTAGCTTAACAGTAACAAATCTTGATTAAGGAGTAAGATATGAAATATCAATTTAAAGCTAAACCTACTAAAGTGTGCAACGACTGTACACTTGCAACAACTCCTTTCGGTGATGTAATAATATTCAAAGAAAAGCTTAGTATACCTGTCAATGCGACAGATAAGCTTGTGTATTCGTTCATCACTGAAAAGTGGCAAAGTGTTTGTAGCGGCCTAGTTATGCCAAAGTCTCCGTCATTCGTCGCTTTGTTTTCCGACAATCTCATAGTGAAGAGTAATAGTTTCTTTGAATATCTCATAACTAATAATGAACAGTTCATTAAAACCTACTACAGGAACCTTAGAGAGGCCATTTGTTATCCTATTGTCAATCGTGGCAAAGTTTGGTACGACAGACTTAGTTTCAAACAACTTGACGAACTCAATGACTGGTACGAAGCATGGCTTGATGTTACTGAAACACTTAAAATTCCCGAGACACCGTCTTGGATAAATGATAAATTAAACAAACTTGAAACGGAGGAACTCTTATGACATGGTTGGAAAACATTGGCAACTGGTTTATTGAAAACCAAGAGAAAATTCTTGCAGTACTTACGGCTATTCAATCGTCAGGACTTATCGGCTTCATTGTATGGGCAGTCAAATCAACTAAACAAGTTAAACTTAACACCCAAACAAGTAAGGTTCTTAATGAGTCCATTGGCATTGTAAATGGCCTGAACGGAGAAGTAGAAACACTCAATTGTAATCACAAAGACTTGGTAGAAAAAGTGGACCATCTTGAAATGCAAATGAATAACTTGCAAAACACTGTGGACACAGTGCTCACTAAAGTTGATGCAATGATTGAAGTACAATCTGTGGTGTACACTACTATTAAGGACGACAAGACTCGCGCGACAGTCAATAACTTGTTGACCAATGCAAAATACGCAGTCACTGAACAACGTGCTAAATTGCTTGAAGAACTCGACAGCCTTAGAAAACAAGTCAAGGAATACAGTGATAAAGCAGCAGCTCTTGTTGAGCACACTGTTAATAAAGCACAATCTATTGTGAAAGCAGAAGACAAACCTGTCCAGCAAGAAGAAACTGTTGTGAGGTACTAATATGAAAGAAGTAGGCAAGTATAATACATTCAAAGGTATATCAACATTGCTAACAATGGGTACTCCGATTATTACACTTGCCTGCTGCGGTAACTTCTTTGTTGACCGCCCTGCTACTGCTATATCAGCTGCCGGAATGTTTGCAATATTCATTGCATTGTTACTTGGCAAAGACAAGTTGGCTGAGAAGGTAAAATTCCAGTCAGCATTTATTATGTCAGCAGTAGTTCTTGTACTTATTGTGGTTATGGAGAACATTTTACTTCCTATGAAGTATGTATGCATAGCCACATTAATTGCATCAGGTGTCGATGAACTTACATTCAAGAGGTTGTACAAAGCACTTGAATACAAGATGCCGCAGTGTTGGCAAGCATATGAGCACTTTGGTTTTATCTTTGCTAAAACGCAGGATATTATGGAGACTGTTCAAAAGGAAGTGAACAATGAAACGGAACAATAAGGACTTCAATCCTAACGTGATTGAAGACGCCAAAACTGAAACTAAGCGTAAGATTAAAGCGAATATGTACGATATATTGGCTGCGGCTATTGTTATGGTAATGTTCGTAGTCGCTCTTGGTATAATGAGTCCTAAAGAACTTAACTGGGCTAATATGAAAGATGTTGTTGTTAGCTGGGTACCATTCTTTTTGACTGCATCGTTCTTGAACTACAACTATTATACTAAGGGCAAAGTCAAAGGCAAAGCTTCGGATGGTTTCAAAACTGTGATTACAGCCTACTCTAAACAAGTAGGCTCAATCACTGGTGCGCAGATGAGTAAGCTACCTGAGTTTTGTAAATACTACAATGAGCAAGCACTCAAAGAGTTGCAAACATCGATACTTACTCTTGCATCAATACCATTCGATAGATTTGACAAGTGGACGTATGATAAGGACGGAAACGAACTTAAGCCTTTGAAGGTTCTTGACCTGAGTGATTATAAGAAACTCGGTTACAGTAAAGAAGAAATTAAAATGATTATACACGCCAAGCACGCAACGGTTAAAGGTGTAAGACATAACCAATTACTTGGCAATACATCAGCAAGAGATAAAACCGATATTGGCCGCGGTGAAGGTGATATGACAACCAAACGAGCTGTTGTATCTACAGTCGGCCAAGCAATATCAATGTTCATACTTTGTATGATTGGTGTTAAAGACATTGTGGACTGGGGTTGGGTACAAGCAGTATTCGTTCTATTCCGTATGGTATGGATATTGTGTAAATCGTACTTGCAGTACATCAAGGGTTACAACGACATCACAATACGACTCTCGAACCACATTGCTCGAAAGACTGACATTCTTAAGGAGTTTGAATACTGGTACCGTACTCATAGTGAAGAAGTTGTAATAAAAGAGCCTGTGTACGAAGAACAAACTTTAGACACATTGTTAACGGAAAATATTACCGCATAGGTAATATTTTTCTTTTTATTAAATAGAATAATAATGATAACACGGCTGCAAAACGGGTGATGACCGAACCTCGCCGACAAACATCGTGGAGGCATTCAAATATGCTATTTGGTGATAAAGACTTCTCCGCTGAAGAACTTGACGCGCTGTTCAGTGAAGTAGACAATCAGGAAACGCCACCTGAAAGCAAAGAAACAGCGAGTCCGGAGCAACCTACCGATAACCAAGACAAAGGTGATGAAAAGGTCGAACAAACAAAGGCATTTGCAAAACGTTTGCGCGAAAGTACAGATAAAGCTGTAAATCAAGAACGTGAAGCTATTGCTAAGCAAATGGGTTTTGAGTCTTATGACGCAATGATTAAAAGTCGCGAAAATAAACTTTACGAAGAAAAAGGCTTTGACCCCGAACAAATCGCTCCTCTTGTAGATAAAGTCTATGAAGAAAGGCGCAAGGCTGACCCCGCATACCAAGAGCTTGAGGAGTTCCGGAAACAAAAAGTTCTTGAGTACGGAAAGAAGGAATTGGCTGAAATCACGAGGTTAACCAACGGTGAAATTACTTCTTTCGACCAATTGCCAAAAGATGTTATGGAGTTGTGGACCAAGGAAGGTTCTCTCAAATCAGCATTCTTAAAGCTTAAAGGTGAAGAACTTATCACTAAAGCGCGAGCAGAACAAAGTAAAGGTAGTACTCAACATCTTAATACTCCTGGCGGCAGTCCTAAGCAAGACCAAACTAGACGTTCATTGACCGAAGAGGAAAAATCTATGTATCGTTACTTTAACCCCAGCGTTACAGACGAACAATTAAATAAAATGACTAAACCAATTTAATTAGGAGGACTTGCTATTATGGCAGCTAAGTATTATCACAAATACCGCGGCGAATTTGAGACTGCGTATTTGCAACACGAAGTAGCACTTGACTTAAAAGTCAAAGCGGCCGGCGGTGTGACAGCGGGTGATACGCCCAGCACTTCACAAATTCTTCACGTCGGCGATATTGTTAAAATTGTGAACGACGAATTACAACTCGTTGTCGCAGGTGCAGCAGCTGAAGCGTCTATTGCAGACCCGGCACTTACCACCGACATGTATATTGTAGCACAGAGTGACCAAACGATGGAATATGGCCACGTTCCGGTTGAACTCAGAGATTACAGATATGTTGATACCGTTGCAGATAAAACAACCGTTAAGAAAGTTGCTTTGTTCCGTATCATCAATCCACAAGACGTTATCTTGCACAAAGTAACGTTCCAAACGACCTAATAAGGAGGACTAACATATTATGGGAATGATTATTAACATTGATAAAGCGTTGGAACTCCGTACCGATTACAATATTTTGAGAGAACCTCTCAACGATATGTTGAGAGCGCAGCAAGAAGCTTGGGAAAAGAAAAACCCGATTGACCTTTTGTATGTAAGAAACTCGATTGACCGCTTCCAGCAAACTTATACTTCGAGTATCGGTTTTGACAGAGCATTCAAAGAAACGAGTGACTACCATATCGGTCCTATCTTCAATACTGCTGAAGGTTTCTCTGCAACGTATCGTACGAGAACTTTCCAAGGCGCATTCATTATCACGCAGCAAACACTTGAAGACAGAGAACTTGGTAGAGTCAAAGATGACGCATCTCGCTTTGTGAAACGTTGGCAAGGTGACATTGTTGATTACGCAATGGCAGCTATGCAAGCTGGTTTCGGTAAAGAAGTTATTTTCGAAGGTACGAGATTATTGCTTACCTCTGCAGATACTAAGTCTGGCGATATTTACGACACCGACAAAGCACCGTTGTTCTGGAATGCTCACAAGACCGTCAAACGTTCGGCTGATGCAGTATCGCTTTCTCAGTCTAACTTGTTCTATGCAGGTATTGATACCACGAAAGAAGATGGCACGATTGTTGCTAAACTTGCTGACGTTATCAACCAAGTTATCACGATTATGGAAAACTATCGTGATGATAATGGTAAACGCGCGGGTGTTGATGGCGCAAAGATGATTGTTTGCGGTAATGACGCGCACCTTAAAGCATATCTTAATGCGGCGGTTTCTATGGATGCCTTTAATGGTAAGCCGAACGACGCTTATCAGAGAGCAACTGTTGAAGCAACTCCGTATTTGCTTGATATTGATGCTTGTAAAGATGGCAAGGGCTTCTTCATCGTTGACAAGTCTTACAATGCGGCAAACCACGGTCCTGAATTCACTGAACGTGTTGCATTCACTTTGAATGTCAAAGAAACCGATGAGCCTACGGGTATTAAATACGCTGGCCGTCAAAGATTTGATATTAACGTTGCAACTTGGAGAGGCATTGCTTACGTTTATGTTGGCACGCCTGCAGGCAACGGCTGGGACACCGTGGGCAACTTCACTCAAATCACGCCTTCTGTTGAAATGGCTGTTAAACCTGTTTCAGTTGTTAATACAGTTAAGACTCAAGCTTAATCAAAATTAAGTAATTGATTAGGAGCCCTGTCGAAAGATGGGGCTCTTATCATATATCAATTATTTTATTGATTTTAATATATAATATCCGATTATTGAGATTGTCCTAAGATGATTAATCGAGAAATCGAATATTATATATTAAAATTAATGGAGGTATATAATGTACACTTGGAGCTACCTTATAGACGCATCACTTGCAAAACTTGATTTGACGCAAGATGAAGCAACTCAACAAAATTTATTGGGAAGATTTTATATTTATGCTAATGAAGTTATGACGCAAGTATGCTCAGCTATAAAGCCGAAACATACTTATGCTACTTTTGTAGTAACCAAAGATGATATAGGTACTAAATTATTTAGTATGCCCGATGACTTTGTTTCCTTTGGTGATGATATAAATACAAAAATCACAATCGATAAAAATTTGTATAACCCGGAAACTCAAACCTTCGGACGGCAAGTAATGAGTGAAGCTACTGACTTTGATTTTTCATACAAGGGTTATAATCAACTTGTATTTTATACTGAAGGCGCATACACAATTTCATATAACGCGAGATGGTATACTTTTACTAAAACACTTGATGGAAATACACCTATTGACGTACCGAACGATATACTTGATTGTATACCTTCGTACATTGCGCATCAATGCTATAAGATTGATGACGAAGTTAAGGCGTCAATTTTCCGCAATGAATATGAAATGTTTATGGCAAGAATAAACGACACTGACTATAGAGCAAACAAAGACTTTAGTATTGGAGGCGGATGGTGAGTACAATAAATAGACAACCTTATCAGGTCAAACAGTTAGACTATGGTGACATCAAGTATAAGTTCTTTAATCATACGAACTGGAAAGGCGTTTGTGATGATAAGAACTATTTAGGTATTGACCAAGAAACTTTTGCCGATAGCAAGAACGTGTATGTTGATAATGAAGGCATACTCAAGAGTAGGCCGTCTATTAAGTTACGTAAAAAAGGTATATATGGTTCAATCGTAGATTGTTGGGCTTCAGGTAACTTTGTAGTATACCAAGTTGTAGATAGCAACAAGAACTACTTGACGATATATGAAATTGTAAACGATGTTGAACACTTAATAAATATACGAGGTGGTAATGTTACAAACAATACTATTCCTGTAGATGACAAGTTCAAACTTGTTGTAGCAAATAACAAATTGTATATCTTCCAAGCATCCGGTTTGTATAGTGTTAATTTACTTGCACAAAAAGATAGTGAGGGCATAGAGTTTCATTGGTACGAATATGCGCGGCCTTATGTGCCTGTAACTGAGTATTTTGTAGGTGGTGCTCGTACAGAGTTAGAACCAAAAAACGTACTCACGGATAAATATATAAGCCGTTATTTGTATAATAAGAAAAGCACAGACTTTGGGTTAAATACGTCTGCTTTAATTGGAGAGACGGTACAAGTTCGTAAACAAGATAATACTTTATTAGGTACTTTGCACGATTTCAAGTCTCCTGCCGAGGAAACTATTGTCGATAAGTTAAATTTCGGTATGAGTGTAGACAGTATATCGGGGCATAGATTGTTCTTTGCAAATGATACAGGAATAATACTTATAGGCGACGGAGCTTACAATATGTATTATAGCAAAGATGGCAGAAGCTTTACGGCCCTTCCTACTCTTGAAGGAGCTATAGGCTTAGCAGCATTAAGTAAATCTACAGACCACGTGTTTGCGGTATTATTCAAAGAAGATGGCCCTTATGCGTATACTCTTGCAGGCGGTCGCCTTGTTGGTACAACGCGTGTGCCTTATATTAACTGGACAAAACTTGTAGATTTTGGTAGTGTTACATTTAATAGTAGCTTTGCACAAGGCGACTTTATTGATGAAGCATTATTTGCCGTGAGAACAAGCGACACTAGTGTATATACTTATGAAAAAGGAAAGCTTACTCAGCATGTGGATAGTAACTCATATTCAGGTTTATTGTCAATATGCTGTGCAGAAGGTTATACATCAGTTATTAGAAATAGTACTCAAACTATCTTGTATAACGATAGCAATACATCGGCTCCAGGCTTTACTATAACCGATAGACCTACTTCTGGGCTTGATAGCTGGAATACTTTCAAACAGCAATATACTAATAAGTCTGTGACTCTGGCATACGTTAAAGGTATGAATTATACTGATGACGGCGCCGTAGAGTTTAAGACTATTTTTGTGTCAGATGACGATATTGTAAATCATTCGGCGACTATACCTGATACACAAAAGACTGAAAGAACTGTTAATTTTGGTACTTTCCTTGGCGGTCCTACTGGTGCTATGAAAACCGCAGATTATTATCTCGCATTATCGAGTGGCTTAAAGGTAGTAACTAAAAGCTTCTTTATTGTAGGTGATACTGTGGTACTCAATATGTTACAAGCATATATTCCTTTGGCTTTTGCTGGAGATAACTTTTATGCAAATGACCCTACGTCTTTAACAAGAAATGCCGTGACATCTAATTTAGCTGAGCAGGTGTATCTCGATGTTGAGCATGATGGTGATGACAATATAATTGTGTTTGACTACGAAGCTGAGCTTGAGCAATACTTTATAAGCAAAGGCAAAAACTTGTATATAAGTGCAATAGGTTCGTTCCAAAAAGTTGATGACTTTAAGTGGTATTTTCCTGAAATAAATACGCAAGAGTTTGATTATGATATAACTAACTTGCATCCAATATCTGCCACTGAACTTGCCGTATTCTTGAAGGATAGCATATACTATGTAAAGCCCGTAAAGGTTACTCGTAACGAAATCGAAAGTATTGCATATACTTATTACAAATCGCGTATACCTCTCGGCTGTGAAAACGGCAGCGATGTTATTACTTCGTATGACAACAAGTACACGATGTTTGTAACTAAACGTGGTTTTGTTGCAATGAGTTATCAAGACTTTATATCATCGGAAGAACAAGCGCTTACATTCTTGTCGGACACGGTTTATGATGTGTTCAGTAAATGGAATAAAGGCGCAATCAAATTATTCCAGTATAACTTCTGGATAATATTGTATAGACTTGGCACTGCAGACGCTTTTGTATTTGATATGCGTAGTAATAGTTGGTGGCCAGTTGCATATAATAGTAATGTAGTGAAGTTAATTGAAATTAACCGAATACCGTTGATACTTAAAGGCCAGTATTTGTATCAATTTGATAAAGACAATGACAACTATTTTGATGGCAACTCCATTGAAACAGGTAGAATTGACTGGCACATAACAAGTCAAAAGTTGCATCTCAGTGCTATAAACTACTACAAGCATATTATCAATTTAACTTTCTTTGGTTATAATTATGATAGTAAGCAGGCTGAAATGCGATTTAATTTACGTATTATAAATTATCGTAAACAGACTGACACAAATGAGCAAAAGTCGTTTGAAGAAGTTGAATACAAAATTCAATTGACTCGTACATTTGTAAAGAGAATAAACTATTATAAAGTAAACCAAGTACAATATGTTCTTGAAAGTTGTAGAGACATTGATGAGGAAGACAAGACGCCTATACCGCTCAGTCTTACTTGTATCAGTCTAAAATATCTTATTACAGGGCAGGTGAGATAATGGCAAATGGTTTTATACAAACGCCTGAGCAGGCTAAACAAACAATATTAAGTGATTATCGTAACGCAGCAGGGAGTCGAACATTCGGCTCCTTGTATACTGCCAATGAACTTGCCGGTGCAAGAGCAGAGCAACAAGTTGAGCAACAATATGGTGAGCAAATAGGACAAGCTTATAAAGCTGCTATGGCTCAACGTTCTAGTATTTTATCAAGCAATCTGGGCGAGGGTTACAAAACTGAATTATCTGAAGATGTACAAAAATCTATAACTCAAGCCTACGATAAATATATGAGTGACTTGTCTGGCGCTAAGCAGTCCATTGCACAAAACGTTAATAAAGTTACATCGAGCATTGATACTGCCTTGGGTACTGAAGCTGAAAATCTTGCAGCTTATAATAATGCGTTAGGCGATTATTATGTTGCGCGTGACGAAGAAATGCGTAATACACTTAGCGAAGAAGATTATATTAAGTACACAAGAGACCCACTCTGGGCCAAGTACTATACTTATGATTTTTCTGAGAACCCAGCAATGCAAAATATTTACGAAGATGCCGCAAAATTAGGTTTCGATGAAGATGAACTTGCAAAAGTCTTTTCACAATATAGACGTCTTAAAACTTTAGACGAGCTTAGCCAAGTTGCTTATGAAGATGTCATTGACCCTGATGGTGCTGTCCGCAGAGAGTATTCGAGCTTATTCGATGAAGAAGGTAATTTAACTTTGGCGGGTGTAGATTTTTATGACCAACTTGAAAACTTTGCAGCTCAACGTGAAGGACAAGGAACATCGTTCGGTGAGTACTTACAAACTAAAAACCCCGAGTTATTTGAATGGGCTAAGTCTTATAACCCATATGACGTAACTGACGACCAAACAAGAGCGGGCTCATTCCGTACAATGACTGGCAGAACGTCGAGAGATTACGAGTACTCATTTATTGAGCGCTTTGGTGGTTTGACAAAATCACAAACTGATAAGGCCTTTGATAAAATATACAAGCATCTTGAGAAGGGTGTAGACGTAAGTAATATAGAGTCTGCTATAGACCAGTTCAAAGAAGTTTCTGAGCATATAGGTTTAACTCAAAAAGATATTGATTGGACTTATATAAAAGAACAAGTGTCAAAAGCATTGAGCACTTCTGAAGAATACAAGAAACTTGCTAAAGAGTATAAGGCTTCAGGCGGTACTGGCGTGGCCATGGCTATTCTCGGTTATATCGGGTCATTTATAATGACCGCTACAGGTGTTGGTGCTGGTGCAGGGTTAGGCACAGCTGGAATAAGTACTGGCATAATGGCCGGTGGTATATCTGACTTACAAACAGCTGAAGAATATGAAAATGCGTCATCTGCTTATGAAGCCGCAGCAAAGCGCGCGTATTTAGATACACTAGGTTCAATGATTACTTTATTGCAGTCTAAACAACGTCAAGCTCAAATCACGGCTTATCAAACAAGTAAAGCTTCGAATGTCTAATTATTTTAATATATAATATTAATTAGGCAATATAAATAATCTATCTTAATCATAAAATCAATCTATTATATATTAAAATCGATATATAATAAAGATATTCAAAATATCGACGAAGAGTCGTGAAGGAGTATAACTATGATAACTAAATCAACCAATGTAACCTTAAACCCGTACGAACAACTTAAAAACAAGTATTCGTCAAATAAGCTGATAAACCAGTATAACGAAGATTGGAATATGATGGCCAACTCTAACCGCTTGAAAGAATACTTGTTAGCAGTTGATGAGTATGGTAAAAAAGGTAAAACCTTGTCCGAATTGCAGTCCAATTACAATTCGGACTTTCTTACGTCTGATGGGCGTTTTCTTGCTATAGCTAATGAAGCCTTTGGTGATGCCATTACTAAAGTCACAAAAACACGCAAAGTGCCGAATATGACGACTAGCAGTGATGGTGGTATTACTAAGCAAGTTCAACAAACGGATGCCGAAGGTAATTTGTTGTATCTTGATGAAGACTATGAAACTACAGAATACGACTATACCAAGTCGTTACTTCAAGAAGTTGCAAATCAACGTAAAAATACTTATTTGGCACAATTAGCTAAAGATGAAGAAGCTAGCAAAAATATCTTTGAAAAAATGAAAGATATGAGCGCCGCAGATTGGGGTCGTACTGCCGCAGCCGCTCCTTTGGGCTTTATTCAGGGCGTAGTCGACAGTGTAAATAACTTGGCAAATTATTTTGAAGGTATTTACTTAGGTATACAAAATGCGTCACAAGGCGATAAATATGCCAACAAGAATGAACTTTTTGATATTGGTTTTAAGTCTGCTTTTACTAATGATACTCATATAACAGAGATGAACGAGGCTTTTGCAGATGTTGTTATGGACCCTGAAACAAATAACTTTGTAAACGGCGCTTCGCAATATTTGTATTCAGGCTTTGACTCGCTCGGCCGTATGGCTACTAGTATGGTATTGAATAAAGTAGGCATAAACATATTTGGAGCTGGAAGTGCTGGTGCGTCTTTTGTAGGAGAAGCTTCTCACGCTATGTTTTATGCTTCTATGGCCTCTGGCAATATGAAAGAGTTATTTAATGACCCTAAATTAGCTACCAGACCTACTGCAGAATTAATGGCAAATGCTGCTATACGTGCGGCAGTCGAATCGGCTATTGAAAGAGGCTTAGATAAAGTTTTCGGCGCATCTCTTATTGATAGTATGGCTTACGGCTATAGTAAGGCAGCTATAAAATCTGGAAAAGGTGCGGTCTTAGTAAGTTTGCTTAAGAGCAACTTGCAAGAAGGCTTCGAAGAAGTATTGCAAGATTACAGTGGCTATCTTATTAATAAAGCATTTGGCCTTATGGCTGAAGACTATAGCAAGTTGTCAGAATGGAATATGCAATCAATAGTCGATGCTTTTATGATGGGCTTTGTAATGTCATTAGCCGGTACTACTTTCAATGTTATGGCAACTAAGCGTTTTGATACGGGTATTGCCAAAGTTGATAAAAAGGGCGAAGTTAAGTATGATAAGAAAGGCGAAATAAAGACTAAGAAGTTAGGTAAATTTGCATCGTTCAAATACTATAACAATATCGACGTATTGTCACAAGATATTATGCGAGTGCTTAACGACGATTCATTGTCTATTGAAGAACGTACTCAATTAATGTCAGGTACTTATACTACAGTTAAGACTATTACTGAGGTATTTGGCAGTCTTGGTGAAGAACGTTATGGTAAAGCTATTGAATTGCTCAATGCTATTAGTGAAAATGCTGTAGCTATGAACAGAGTAGACTATGTATCAGATGTTGCTCTTAATGCAGATTATGATGTGCTTAAAAATGATTTGGCTGAATTCAAAGCATTTGTTAAATACAATGCTCGCGGGTCTGAGCAAGTAAACAATAAAATTGAAAAAGCTACAACCTTTAAGGGTGTCATTGACGCAATAAAAAACGTTAAGACTTCCGGTTTACGTGCAAGTATTGCAGACTGGTTAAATACTACTGAAATAGAGATTGACCGTGTTGTTGCGGGTAAGTCTATGGCTGTTGATGAGTTTATGCTCCAAGCTGAAAAGTCTTCGGAGTATATAAGCAATTACGCAGCGAATAAACTTATAGAGCAAATAAATAACCTTAAAGTAGATTTCAAAGTTGAAGGCAATCCTACATTCAAGAAACAATTGAAAGAAAGTAAAATATCTAAAATTGTGGAAGGCTTCACTAAAAAGTCTGCAGATGAAAAAGCTAAGCAACTTGAGCAAAAGCCCATGGCACAAAGAACAGAGCAAGATGTTGCAGAGATTAATGAAATCGAGGCTATCAGTGAAATTCTTAATAATGGTAACTTTAAGCAGGTTGTCACAGCTGAAGACGGTATAGGTATTGCACAAGATGAAAAGTCTAAGACTTTAGTTGCGCCGCGTAATATCATACGAAATTGCTCTACAAATGAAATATTCCGTAATGCAGCAGAACAAAATCTTGTAAAAACAATTGTTGCTACACCGCAATTAAAAGGAGTACTCGGCCAAATTCTTGATATATACAAAGAGTTCAAGAATGATAATAATGTAACAGTAGACCAAGCTCTTAGAGAGTTGTACTTTGACAATACGTTTATCAATATGCTTCTTGACAAATCTGGTATTGATAAAATTGTAACTTTGTTGTCTAAGACAGATATTATAACTAAGGGTATTAGTATAAAGAATGCTCAAGATGCTATCTATAAAAATACATTCAAAGTTGTAAATGATAATATTGCAAAAGCATTGTTAGTATACTATTTACGTAGCGGTGATGTTGGATATAGAACTTTGTCTATGTTTACAAGTCAGCAAAAAAGTTATATTGCAGATTATCGCGCGCAACTAGAATGGTTACAAAAAGCGCAAAGCAAAACATTTGTGCCTACAACTGTAGATTTAGATATATTCGAAGATACTCTAAATTTGTATGCAAAGAGTATGACTGCCGATATGCGCCAAAGTCTTATTACAAAATTCTCAAAAGGAGGTATATACTCTGCAGAGGCTGTTAGTGAGTTAAATAAAATATCTGGCTATAGAATGCGAGTAGCTAATGAGTATGATAATATTCATTATGCTGATATTCGTACAGATGCAGGTAAAACATTTAATGCGTTTATGTCAAAAATGGGACTTACCGAAATCGCAGCAGTATCTACAATGCCTCGCAACGTAGATATAAAAGAAACTATCAACGATGATTTTGAGGGTGACCCTATTGCATACTACAGAAGCCAGTTTGAAGATTTTACTGCTGATAAATATACTTTTGATTATGATTTATCAAAGGCTGTGCCTAATCGTTTTGCAGTAAGACCTTTGACTGAGCAAGTTTATGACGCCGTCGTTATTAGTAAAGAAATGTCTACAAGAAAAGGCGGTAAGACAGAAGACTTGAGTCAAAGCACTAAATCATATGATGTTGTAAACGAGCAAAGTTTTGAAGGCCTTGGAAAAATCGGCGAGACTATTCTCGACAAAGTTAAGTTAGCTGACAATATTCCTGACGCCGTAAAAGCTAGCTTAACTATTAATGATATTATACAGGATATATCTTTGTTGAGCGATAGCACACTTGCTAAGATTCGTACTGAATATGGTGAAGTGTCTGCAGATACCGTTGAAATGTATCTTGGAAAAATATTAAAAGACTCAGACTATTATCTTGTAAAAACAGAAGATGGTAAAGTAGTATTATCTAAAATACTTTATGCTGAGGAATTGTTAACAAAGAACTTCTTTGATAATATTGACTCATTGAAAAAAGGTGAGCGAAGATTAATACACGAATTTGTAAATAACGACTTTATTAAATACGGTGTTAAAGATGTAGTTGTTGAAGGAGAGCATTTTGGCAGTAATGAAGGCGGCTATTTTGACCCAAATACAAATACATTGTATGTCAACTTAGACGACACAGCTCCGTTGAAGCTTGGTACATTTACTCATGAATTTACTCACGCTGTACAATATCATAATAACCTCACGTTTGGTTATGACCCACGTGAAATTATTGATAAATGGACTACTGCAAATAAGAACAAACTTGTGAGTGAATTAAAGAAGTACGTTCCAAGCGTATTCTCTGAAGCTTACAAGAGACGAGTAGGTGCAAGCAATGATATTGAAGCAGCTGCTTGGTTTGTATACACTAACGTTGCAGGTGAAGCTGAGGCGCGTGGCTATGCGCTTAATGGCCCTGAGCATTTCTTGCCTATTATTGCAACATCTAATGGTGATATAATAATGCCGTGGGGCACAATGTATATTGACCCAACGCACACCACACCGATAAAATCTGCATTAGCTAAAAAGGTATCTAAAGAAACAAGCACTGAAAAAGAATTGACTGCTGAAGAGTTTGGCCAAACTATGAACCAAAAGGCAGGCAAAACTAAACGTGTTAAGAGCGAAGGTCGTTCGTTTACTTACAAAGAAGAAGCCTCTCATAGTAATATGAAATACCTGTGGGAAGCCGCCCATAGAGAAGGCAAACCTTATGTTCTTGCAGATACTCGTATCAAGGACTTAATTATTGCTACAACGGGCAATGAACGTTACCTTGACCCTGAGTTTATGCGTAAGGTTCGTAACGGTGAAATGCGTACTGTTTCGGATATTCTGAAATATGTTGCGTCTTATCAAACTATAACACCTGAAATAAATAATACAATTAAACTAATTAATAAATATTGGTTTAAGAATGAGTACGTCACTTCGGCTCGTGTACTTGATGAATTGGCTACTGAGGGTGTTAAACGTTTATATGCTACTCGTTCGGCTATTCGTGGTTTATTGTTAAGCAACCCTGAAGTTGCCGAAGCTTTTGGTTTATCTGAAGCTTTGGTAAATAGTATGGATGTTAAAACATTGTTTAGGAATGTAAATGAATTACTTAAACAACCAAACTTTAAGCGCAGATACGACGAAGTATATAATGGCTTTGATAAGATAGGCGGTAAAAACTTAGATATTAGTTACAACTTATTACGTATATCTATACTTAATGGTTTTGTAGGTAATATTGAGTCTGGCGCAGCTATTGCATCTTGGGCTCGTTCCTTAGCTATAAACCAAAAGCTCAGAGACTCTTCAATATCACTTGATTATGAATCTGACAGTAAAGATGGAGGTGCAAGAGGCTTAAGTGAAACTATAGCAGACGTCAATGCAGAAATAAGTTCTGAACTTGGACAATCGTGGTTCAATGATATTGCAGATACATCAAGAGCTGAACGTGAAACATTAGTCTTTGAAAATAAGTTAAATGAATATATCGCAAGCTTGCAGCAGTCTTCTGACGACGTGTTGCTTAAAGATATTAAGCTTATTCAAAGAACATTAAGTCACGATACAGATGATGAAGGTAACTGGATAAGTCCTTTGAGACAAAAAATTGCAGACATGCGCGACGACGACCTCGATGTTGAATATCTCGCTTACAAGTATACACTTGGTACTGACTTTGCAGAGTTACGCGAACAAATAGCAAATAACTTAAAAAATGCTAAAGGTGGCACGTTAGAAAGACCCAGATACAAAGTAGCTCAAAGTGTAAAATACCTGGCTGAAAAGATACGCAAGCTTCTCACACCAGAAGAACTCAAAGCCTTTACAGATGAATATCCTGAACTTGTATATTCTGAAAGTGGTAAATACAGCTTACCGCGTGAAGATATAGGCAATGGTAAAACTCGACCGATAGATATTGTAAAAGTACTTCAACTCGAAGAAACTTTCAAAGAATTGGCTGCTAAAGCTTATGCTATCAAAGTTGGCCGTGAACGCTTTTTGACTGCTGAGGATGCACTTGCTAAAACTAAAGCTACAATAAAAGAATTAAAGGCTAAGCTTAAAGCCACCAGAGATGCTGCTAAATCGTCTGGCTCAAAAGTTGTATATGTAAATACTAAAGGCTCTACTAACATATCTATTGTAAGTAATCTTACTATGCCTGACAAATTTGACAAGCTACTTAATACTAACTTTGATAAGACGTTAAGTAAAACTAAGGTAAAGTATTTGACAGCAGAAGGCGAGTTGCATACTCGTAAATCGTTAGCAACCTTTGTATCTGAAAATGCAGAAACTCTTGCTACGATGACCGTTGAGGAAGCTCGTGATATTGTTAAATTTATCCAAAATTCATCTCCGGTTATAAATGCCGCTGACGCAGATAGCTTGTCTACGTATAGAGCAATAAGTATGTATACACTTGCATATATTTATTCTAACTCGCGTGGCAAATACGCTATATTCCAATTGACACCTGAGGAGTTAGTTACTATCGAAGGTATTGTGTCAAGCAGTGCGAGCGCCGCAGGTACAGAATTAGCAATATCTAAGCAAGTTCTTGAAGACTTTAACCCAAGCAAATATATTGTAAAAGCCTTGGCAGCGTCTATGCGAGTAGACTTTAGTGAAGCTACATTGAATGAGCTCGCTGAATTGACAAGTAAAATTAGTATCAAAGATACTGACGGTATGGATATATCTGAGTCGCGCGAAGTTACGTTGGCCAATATTGCAGAGCTTAATCAGTTATTTAACAAAATGTATGCTGAAGGCGTTGCACAATATAAAGGCACAAATAAATACGGTGTATTTGACCAGCTTTGGAAATTCCAACGTATGGCTATGCTTAGCTCGCCGGGTACTTGGTTAAGAAACTGGACATCTAACCAAATGCTTAAAGTAGCAAATAAAGTTAGCGCGGTTATAGGTGACGCAACATTCGGAGTACTCAACAAACTTGAAAATAAGTTTAGTAAAACAAAAGTTGCGCCCAAGCCTAAACGTAATTTGACTGAGACACAGAAATCACTTGTGCACTTTGCGGAAGACACTGTTGGTTATAAAACTAATTTTGTAACAGAAGAAAGATTTACAGAAAACTATGAATCTGCTATTGCAAAATTAGATAAGCAAATAGCTGCGCAAGAAAAATATAAGACCAGTGCTGTTGCTAAATACAAAGACTTATATGATGCTAACTTAGTACAGAAACTTCAAGATACTAAAGCTACTATAACTTTAGACCACGAGTACAGACTTACTGACTTACAATATAAACAAGATGTTGCAGACAAAGTAAGTGTTCGTAGAACAATGTATGGCCAATATCAAATTAGAGGCACGGCGGTTTCTCCAGAAGTTGCAACCTTTGTTAAAGATTATATTCTTGACAGCGGCTTCTATGATATGCTCGGTGAATCTATAAACAAATATACGGCTGGTGAATTTCTTGAGAGTAAACAAAGCGCTAGCAAGAACTTAGCTAATATGATTGTTGCTAGTGTACAAAGTGAAATATTCAACGATGAAACCTTCAAAGTACCTAACTGGTGGAAGAAAATAAGTAAAGCTGGTGAAAATGCCAAAGGCTTAAATATGTGGAGTCAGCTTGTTTACAAAGCAATAAGTGATGACCCTTGGGTTAGAAAAGCTTTTGCAAGTTATCTTGGCAAGATACTTACCGAAGACGATATAAACCTTAACCACGGTATATCTAATGAGGTACAAGCTCGTATAGTTGATGCTTACAAGATGGCTGCTTGGGACTATATGCACAAGTCAAACTTCTTCAGTGCTATGGAAAAAGCACTTAGAACTCACATGTCAGAAGGCGGTTTCTTTATTTATAAACAAATTGCGCCTTTTGCAGTTAGTGCTTGGAACTGGTTCAAAGAGGGCCTTAACTATACACCGTTAGGCTTAGGCAAAGCAATTATAGAATATGCGAAGCTTGAAAACAAAGTTGCTAAGATGGATGCTGACGCTCTAAAAGGTATGGGACCCACCGGTCGTTTCGCGTCATATATTGTAAAACGTAACATTGGTAAAGGAAGTATCGGTACAGTAGGCTTTATTATCGGCGCTTTACTTTGTGGCTTTGGTATGGCAGGTATTGACGAACAAGATAACAAAATAAAGTTGAGAATAGGTGATGTTTATATTGATATAAGCAACTTATTCGGTACGCAAGGTATCTTACTTGGAATGGTATTTGCTAACTTCTTTGCTGATGATGGTATCGTTGCTAAGTCGAAAAACTCTGGCAAGAACGGGTTTAGCGTATTCCTTGATTGCGCCGGCGCTTTCTTTGACCAAGTGTTTGTAGATAGTACATTCAGTGACTTGTATTCTATTTTCGAATATGCAAATAGCTTTAGTGATGTACTTGTAAATATGACTGACAATACGTTGTCATCATTTATACCGAACTTCTTAAAAGTTATAAACGGTGCTACTTACAATCACAAAGTTAAGTACAGCAGCGGTTTCTTAGGAATGCTTGAACGTAAAGTTGTACAAACTATACCCGGTATTGCGTATGCATATCCTAAGCAATATGACCCATATACTGGTGACGTTAAGTGGCAATACGGTAGTGGTTGGTGGGGAGTATTCCAAAAAGTCGCTAACAGTGCATTGCCTGTAAAAGTTTATCCTTACTCAGTGAGTGATATACAAAAAGATGCAATACTTGTAGGCGTAAACAAAGGACAGCTTACAGGTAAGTATAGTGATATAGGAAACTTCACAGCTGCGCAAATAGCCGAATTAAATGAATATTACGGTCAACTTAATAGCGTTGATTTGGCCGAATTAAAATCTAATAAAAAGAAGTATAAAGTAAAAGATGAAAAAACTGGAAAATTTGTTGAGCTTGCTTATAGCAAGATGACAGATAAGCAAAAAAATAGCGTCATCACTCGTATTATGGAGGACAACGCTAAGATTGCTAAAATTTATGTTTATACTTCGACCGGCAAAAAGTATTACGCCGAAACCGAAGCGATGTTCCAAACTCTCAAGAGTCTGAATATCAATAATGTGTATCGTGCGACTAATAACAAGAAAGGCTTTAATTAGTCCTGTACCATCGCCGCTTTGTAAGCTCGGCGTGTAACCAATCTAAATCTTCCTGTTCACCGACAACGGTGATGTAGTCTCCTGATAGCGGGCATCTCAAATCGAGGTGCTCGTTATCCATTTCTATGAACCTTAATGATTTTTTTATACCGTGGCAACGCTGCTCAATATGCTTTAAGCACTCTATTCTGTTCGGGAATTCATAGGGTATATATGTGTCAGTTATTATAGTCATTTTATTCCTCCATTTAATATATAATATTTTAATCTCGATTAATTATATTAGACTTATCTTAATTCGTCTCCATTATATATTAAAATTCATTATTCATAGATAAATTGATTATTATCAATCAAATCATTATGATACAATTCTTTCCACGGAATATCGAGCATATTTGCGATACGCTGCAAATAATAGGTATAATCTAAGTGCTTTTTAATTTCCTTAAAATCATAACTATTTAACGCCTCGTTAACTACAAGACAATTATCCGGAGTATCGGGCATTGCACCATAAGATATAGTACCTTTATAGCGCTTAACTTTATACAGTTTTCCAAGGAATGTATCTTTCGTGGCAATAACACGATTACACTTAAAGAGCTCTTCTTCGTGGCCGTCTGCAAATCTTTGTACAACTTTGAAATAAGTAGGTCCTTTCTTGCAGGTTATTGCAAAGTCATTAAGATTTTTACATTGTACTAATGTCACGGCCGGGTCAATTCCTTCAACTAAATACTTTGTCGCAGCTTTGGAACAAATAAACGCGTCAAGCGGACCATACTTAACAGTACCAGGTCTATGAAAATCATCCATAAGCCAAGCGCCTTTACGTTTAATTTTACCACTTGTTTTAACCAACAAATAGTTATTAACGTCACGTTGCCATATTTTTGCAACTTCATCACGGTCCATACCTATACTGGAAACTCTAGTCCATTCATCCATGCAAGCTTGAAGTCTATCCAAATCGTTACGACTAATATAAACCAAGATACCGTCTGTATTTGTTTGAATAATTCTAGCACTTGTAATTGTATTATATATCTTACACGCGAGCGCAGTCAAAAAGATTTGACCAAGTCGGCAGTAACGTGTACACATATACGGGTCGTACATATCGAGATATTTATTACCGGACGCACCGCAAGCTGTGTTCAAAACAAGTTTAAGAGCTTTTTGTACTTGCTCATCCTCTTTTGTAGGATTGGCTTTATGCTTAATTGCAATACGTTCATTGTATATATCAATAAACTTTTGTTTATCTTCAACAGTTCTGCTAAGACAATCAAACTGTATAAGTATTGACGGATAATAAGACGCCGCATCAACGTTAACTAAGCAATAATCTTCATCACTTTCTACATATAATGCTTGCGTATCTTTTCTGTTTGTATCATATACGCTATGAATACCGCCGTTACCATAACTTACAATATTACCGAATGCTTTAACTTCCCAGTTTTCTTGGGATGTCAATAGCTTATTTAATATTTGAGCCGGTACATTTTGTTCACAATAGGCTTTAATCTTTGTCGGCAAAACAATTTCTACTTTTTCTTCATCTGCGAAAGACGTTCGCTTTGCTCCAAGCACTTTAGAAATAAGTGAAGCATTAGTACTCATTCGCCAAACTTTTTCAGGAATACCATATTTATCGCCCAAAGCTTTTTTAGTCATTGTATACTCGTGAATGATTTCCTTGTAATGTCTCATTGACGCGTAGACATCTTGATTGCAATAATAAAGTACTTCCTTTTTATCAGGCTCTGACAAATCTTCTTTATCGAAAGGAATAGATGTTTCCAAAATATTAAGTCCCAAAATAGCTTCTTTTTCTTTAAGTGACATGCTTTTATCATCGTCATCACGTAAATCTTGATAAGTTATTCCGGTTAATTTTTTATTTGCAAAAGGTTGCAACCTAATATGCTCTTTTGTACTATATGCCAAGTCAGGTCTAATTATTATATCGTTAACAATTTTAACTTGTTCAGGAGTAAAGCCTTGATATATTGCATTTGCTATCATAAGGTCATAGTGTTTGATATTATAACCAACATTGCAAATATTTTCTTCACGCATTAAGTTCAATAGTTCTTCACGACATTTTGGACCATCGCTTGACACGCATACAAAACTTTGTTTTATATCTTCATCGAACTGCATATCTTCTGGCATATCGCCAAATACACAGCACCACCAATGAGGAAATACCTCAAAGTCGAAAAATCTTAGTTTGTTCATAATATCTCCTTAAAACGGTTTATAATCTGGGTCAAAGTCGCCGCGCTTATAAAATACTTGCGTTGTGCCTTTTGTCTCGCCGATTTGCTCATACGATTGCTCTACATCGAACAAAGTACAAATATCTTCTTTGAATGTAAAGTTTGTGCAAGGTTTACTATAACCATTGTTCGCGCACCATTCAACAAATTGTCTATACAAACTCATACAACGTTTATTGTGTAAGTCACCCAAACGAATATCATTTTCATACAACCATTCATTGAGCGGACTTTGACGACGTCTAAATACATCAAGCAATCTCGCGTCACTTTGCGTAACCTTGAACTTGCCCTCTTCTATAGCAATCTTAATACCTTCGACTGCTTTGTACAAAAAGTATTCAATATCTTCTTCTGTTATTTTTGTATCAAACAACGGGTCAGGGTTACTAATCTTTTCATTAAGTTCTACAAGAATAAGTCTACGATATAGGCCAGAGGTTTTGTCCATAATCTTCGGAAGTTTGTTGCAGTTAAATACAAGAGTTGAGTAAGGTACAAAGTCCATAACTGCTGCATATATTTGTCTAACTGAAATCATATTACCAGATACTATAGACTTAAATCTACCTGTATTTTCAAGAAACTTTCCGTCAACAACGTCATCATCGAGGTTTAACAATTTTGATACCAAGTTTGCAAGATAATAATCTTTGTCGAGTTCAGCCAAACCTACGTGCGCACAGTTGTGGTCACCAACCATACGTTGCAACAACTTTTGATATGTTGATTTGCCGGTACCACCTTCACCTTGTATAATAAAGAACTTTTCAAACAAGTTTTTCTTTAACAAACAATAACCCGCTATTTGATACAAAAATTGCATTTTGATAGGGTCATTGCCTGTTATATCGCACATAAAGTTATCAATACGAGGAGAATAAACCGGGTCTGGGTTATACTCGTGAGGTATAAAAATTGTATTTATATCACTCTTATTCGGTGCTTCAAGTTCTCCGGTAACAAGATTAAGTATACCATTCTTGCAAGCTATCTTGTACCAATCTTTATCAAAGTCCTCAGGCTTAACTTGCGTCTTTATTTTAATAAATTCAATTATTTCTCTGCGGCCAGCTTTAGGAATATTTTTACTCAACTCATAGTGAATAAGTTTTTCAACTTCTATCTCATTCAACGGTTTATAATATATACCGTTAAAACTATAAAAGTTATCGTAAAAAGAAATAATATCGTTTTGTCCGATAAGTTTATCTGCAAGCTCATTATAAATATTTTGTTTTTCTGCTGCATTAGGTTTAGCTTCTTTTTCACGTGAACGAAGTACTGTTCTGAATAGCTCATTATTCGGCATAGGTTCGTCAAAAATATATTCATTGATTGCACGAATACTATTTTCAATTTGCTTTTCTGTAAACTTATGAGTTATTTCAAGTTTAGTACGCCATTTGAACAATACATCGTTTCTGCCGTCGCCGTTAACCATACCTATAAATGACGGAGTATCATCTTTTAGTGCAGGAATAAGGAAATACGGAATTTCTTCTACATAGTCGTTCCATTCACCCCAAGCACGATGTGGGTCGTTACAGGGAAGAATAATATAACCTGTGCCATTAGCACGAGTATCAATTGTTATATTCAATGCACATTTTATATGGCTTTCAGATTTAATCTTTTCAGACGGGTCTTTTAGCAATATATGCATTCCACGACTTGTATAGTTATAAGAATATTTTACTTCCCATTTTTGCAAAAGTTTTTCAAGATATTCTTGTGAACGCGGGTCGTCAACATTATCAATATCGACTACAACCATACCTTGCGGAATAACCCAACCTATGCGCTTTCCTTCAGATACATATTGTTGAGCCTCCGCATAAGATAACGGTTTAGTTTTCCATTTATTAAGTGCAGCCTTATTATCTAACGAACTATCATAATCTCTATCCTTCCAAAGTTCCGGGTTATAAGGCGCAATAAGTACATATTGTCCATTCGGATAAATTTTATTAAGTCTTGCTAAATTTTCGTCCATTAAATTGCTCCTTTTATTGACATAAATAAGTCGGCCATTTTTTCTTTATTTTCAACGGCTTTCCAAATATTGCTTTCAACCGTGTTATCAAATATAAGTATATCTATTTGTACGGGTTTATCTTGTCCCATTCGCCATACTCTATGCAGCATTTGATTATATTTAATATAGCTATAATCAAGTGTATAGAATATTATTCTTTGGCACATTTGCAAGTTGAATGACTCACATCGTGAACATTGCAAGAATAATAATTTAGCTTTGCCAGACTTAAAGTCGTCAATGTTTTCAGTCCATTTTGCAAGGCCAAATTCGTGTTTAAGTTCATTCAAATCTTCTGCAAACCTGTAAACAATTACTGTTGGGTCGTCAGTTAGATTGTCATTTAACCAATCAAGTTTCTTATTTCTTTCAATGTGCCAAACTTCACGCTTAGCTTCAACTTCATCTGTTAAATACAAGAAGCCATTGACAGCTTGATGCAACTTTGTTATTGCTGCGAGCTTAGTCATTGTACTTTCATAATCTCCAACACTTACAACACCTTGTTCAGCTTGCAAATATTCTTTACTCGGCTTATATAGAAGTCTCACAACATTGACGTTAAGATTAGGCATATTATCATCGTCAGCGTATTCTACACGTTGAGTATACATTGCAATGTTTCGTTGCCAACCAGCTTGATATTGTTCTTTAATACCGATAGGCACTTTAATCATTTGTCCACCAAAATATTTAGTATCTAATATACATACTTGGTCTACAAATTGTGTATACTTTATATCGCCCCACTCACTTATATGCATATTATGAAATTGACAAAATATATCAAGGTCATTGTTGCCTCGCGGCGTACCACTCAAACCCCACACATACTCTGTTCTTCTTGAAAGCATATAAACAAGTTTACTTATCTGCGAATTGTGAGACTTAATTTTATGACACTCATCAATAATAATTACATCCCATTGTACACCCAATAGCTTCGGTTTAGTTTTATCTTGTATTGCCGAAGTAAAACTCATAATAACAGTATTCTTTGGCAATATATTTTGAGGGACAATCTCAGCATTCCACATATTTTTAACTGCGTCAGCTGTTGATAAAATAAGCACTCGAGCATTACCTTTAAGGGCTTTATCAACATCTCGCACAGCATCTACACAAGGATAAGTTTTACCTTTACCGGGTTTATAGAATAAGCAAGCGTGTTTTCTTTCTAATAAAAACCAATAACCACACTCTTGATAAGGCTTTCTTTTTTCAAGATATTCACTGTATAGCATTATCGTCTCCTTGTAATTTAATCATTAATGCTTCAATTATGAGAGGGTCATCTATTGCTAACCAAAGTCCGCAAGCTTTTTTAATTTTACGGCCTACAACTTCTTGAGCTTCTGTTGTACCGTAGCCGTGGTCACAATCGCGTTTAATTTCTAGTCCTACAAATAAGCCCACTGTCGTATCTTCACCAAACATTTCTACAAGTTTAGAAAGTTTGGCCGGTATACACGCCGTGAGGTCAGGTCTACCTTTTTCAGTGTACATATTTTGTGCATTCTTATAAACATAGCCACCGTATTTTCTTACAGTAGCTATTGTTCGTTCTTGTACTTTACGTTCGCGCTCAGTCTGTGCCATCAATGCCTCCAATATTTTATTATGGTGCTCGAAGCGAGATTTGAACTCGCACTTTACAGATTTTAAGTCTGTTGCCTCTGCCTGTTGGGCTATTCGAGCATAAAGCGCATTTTAGCAAATAAGCAAGGCTGCGCCAGACCTTATAACTTTCCGACTTTAGCTTTCACAAGGCTCGGACATTCCTACGGCCTGATTACCTGCGGCGGTCCCAGGTGACCCGCTGGCATTTAGCGCGGGTGCGGTCCGTACAAAAGAATTAAAGAACCGGTTTATAGGACTTAATCTTGTAAGTATCTACAGTTTCTTCAGTTGTATCAAACGTACCGTCGTCAAGAGGTACTTTGACTTCTTTTGTATAACTTTCGATTTCAACGTGACCGATAAAATGTTTACCTACAAGCTCATTATGAATAGTTTCATAATCGCACTCGAAAGCTTCAATCTTTTCAGGTGTATCAAGTCTGTCGTGCAAGCAAGCTTTGATAAGGTTGTTGTAAGACCATCTTGCTTTCGGTTCAAGAGTGTGATACAATGTGGACTTGCCAGCTTGTTTACTTTCAACCTCAAGTTTGACCATCAAAGAGCCTCTCTTACTTTCAGTAAGTTCTGCACTTTTCACTTCAAAATCGAAGTCACCGGCTTTGTTAAGAAAACCTACACTTTCATAATCACTAAACTTTTCAATCATTGTTACATTCTCCTTATATAATTATTTTAATTTTCAGAGGCTTCATCATCTTTTGTTTCATTTCCTATATCAACTTCTGGAGTCAATACTTTTGTTTCATCAAGTACGCCAGCTTTAATCAAAGCTTGCCATTTGTCATAGTTAAAATCTTCGATGAACTCACCTGTTTCAAGAAGCATATCTCTTGTACCTGTGTCCATTAAAGGATGTGGACCTACGTATGTCAAAAACTTAACTTCTTTTTCGCCTTTGTCATTAAGGCAAGTCTTTCTGCAACAATAAAATATATTGCTCGCATCCTTCATACATTTGATACCTGTCTTAATCGTAAGGTCAGGTATAATACGTATCTCTTTGTTAAGACCTGAAGTTTCCGTAAGTTCTTGTTCACTTGTGTGGGTTATCCATACAAATGTTACACCTTGCTCTTCCGAAAAACGTTTCATATTGTCTTTCAGGCTAAGAACCATCTTTGCAACATCACCCCATTCTTGCATTGACAATGCTTTACCACCTTTTGTAGTTTCAAGATAAACTTTATAGTCATCTTGTAAAGCTGCAAAAGTATCGATAACAATTGTCTTAAACTTGTCTGCATTAGGGTCACGTAAATCTCTCAACAATTTTGCAAGTTTGTCACAAGATGTTTCCTTAATCTTGCCGCCTATCGGCATATCATTGCGAAGATTTTTAACTTTAATGAGACCTTTTTCAACGTCACTACGATATTTTGTCATAATGACACGACCGCCACCATCATTGCCGATTGATACATACAACAAAGGCTTTGGATATGACGCTGCAATGAGCGTCTTGCCTGATTTTGGCTTGCCCATATACATATCAATGCTATGAGTTACAAAATTATCATACTCCATATCTACCTCCAATTATTTATCTGTTTTACCAAATGCTGAGTCACCACGTTTACCTTCTTTTTTACAAGGTACATCGCGCATTGTTTCAATCTTTACAACAACATATTGACAAAATGCTATTCCAGCAGGGAAAGTCACATCAACATCTGACAGATTGTGTACTATTGCGTGAATTTCACCCGTGTAATTTGCATCGATTGGACAATGTGATACAATTATTCCTTGTCTTGCGGCAGATGTTCTTTCAATAAGCATTCCACAAGTATCTTCTAAGACATCGGCCTCTATTTCAAGTGGAATAACTGATGTAGAATGAGCCTTAAAAGTAACGTCATAATCAAGAAGTATATCTACACCTGCATCATTCTTATAACCTTTAAGCCAAGTTGTCATTTTTGTCCTCCGTATTTTGGTCAACAATAAGCGCTCGCAAAAGTACAAGATAGTTTATTGCGTCACCGATTTTTTCATCCCATTGTTCGGGCGAAAACTCAATCGTTTCTTTGTCACTATACGGTTTTCTTGCACATACCATATCGCGAATTGATATGAAATGCTTTGTTGCTTGCGCTAAACATGCTTCTTGGGGTGTTGTGTTAAGATATTCAGCTGCACTTTTAAAATGCTCAAGTCTGTCATTTCTATTAAGTGCATAGCTTTTACCTTTCGCATACAATACGCGCGTTGTTTGCTTAACAAAATTCTTTGCAAAGTTATTAAACTTTTCCCGTGTCATCTTGTTGTCTCCTTATTATATTACTAAAATCTTTTTCAAGTATATCTTTCGGTCTATCCAACATTGTGTACGTGTTACCACAAGAGAATTTAAGCTCTCTACATTTACCAAATGCACAGTCTGGAATACAATTTGTACCAAATAACAACGGATTATACTTAGATAACTCTTCCCATATTTTCAACATAACATATCTTGTTTCAAGTGTGTTACGCCTACAAATACGTTGCTTTATCATGTGCACCCACTGATAAGGTGTGGCGCTTATAATAAGTACATTTCTTAAACTTTGTGGTAGCACATACGCCGCTTCGTCGTGGTCGACACCATCGCATATCAGTTGATTATATCTTGCCATACCGTCAGTACAGCTATTGAGATATTCGTGATAGTTTACTTCACGCAACGGGTTACTTTCGTCAAGCAAATTATACGGCACCACAAAATCCGCGTCATTTCTATAATCGCTATATTGACAAGATGCAGACATAAACTTTACTTCATTCTGATGACGTGTTATTTGCATTAAAAACCTACGCGATGCACCAACAACAACCACATTTATAACTCCAAACTTTTGTATTGTTGGATGCGGCAATTGCGACATAACTGTTGCAGTAGACTCTTTATATGATTTATTATACAATTCCATAAAATCGTCAAGTGACTTTATCTTATGGCCGCCTTGTGTCAAGCGAGCCGCACAAACCATCATCTTTTCGCTTTCTGCAATAACATCAGGATTCAGTACTTTCACTTGTATCTTGTCCATCGTTTGTCTCCTTTATTTCAGCATACTGCGGGTCGTTAATGTAATCAATGATTTGTTTTGTAAATTCGCTAGTCTTTTCAAGATAGCCGTCTCGTACCATAGCTTTTGCAAAAGCCGCTATACCAAAGGCTACCTCTTTGACGCTCATTCCCGGTCCGCAAGTAAATTTATACCGGCCTTCCGGGTCTTCTGTAATAAGTAATACTACAATGTCTTGCTCCATATTTCCTCCGTTAAGTTATTTTTGATTTCATATATAATATATTCGAGAATTTTTAATTTATTACTCTCGCACGTTCATTTTAATATATAATAGATTGAATCTATCTTATCTATCGATTAATTATATTAGAATCAAATATTATATATTAAAATCATTCATCTTTATCATCGCGGTGCTTAAACTTAAAATCATTTGTTGCGCCGCGAAGAGATGCCGCCGTGATTGCTACAATAATTGATATAACATCTACTGCGCATATTGCAATAAATACTCTCCACGCCTTGACGTCAGGTATCATAAACAATGTGCACAATATTAAACCTATTATTGCAAGGACTATACAAGTAGTCCAAAGTGCTGTGATGATTTTCTCTGCTTTTCTTACTTTCTCAATATGTACTTGTTTCATTCTTATCCCTTCTAACTTGTTTAAGTCTTGGAAATCTTAACGAGTAGGTTGTTGTACCTATCATATCTTTACCTTGTGACAAAGAGAAATATGCAATTTCTACAATTTTGCCAAGTATCAACTGCGGATACATTGCCCATTTGAAACGTTGCTCGTCACTCAAACCTGTGCCAACAGAGCAAGTTATCTTTGAACCATTCGGAAGTGTTGCTTCACAGATAAGATTGCCTACTCCAAACTCATATTTGCCTGAGCCATACTCTATGTCAATAACTTGCATATCCATTGTTTGGACTTGTTTAAGTTTCATAAGGTCGCCAGTTCGTTTAGGCACATACAAACCACTTGATGTGTTAATCATAAGACCTTCACCACCTGACTTAACAATATCGTCAAGCAAATTGTATACTGCAGGGTCAATCTTTTTGTCATACTTCTTAAGCACCGGAAGTATTCTTACATTGTCGCCCGTCGGCTTCATTGTATCAAGCACTGCGCGTCTGTCTTTATATTGTGTCCAGCATTCTTGCACGTCGAAGATGTTATATATCAATGCTTTATTTTTAGCGTGACTATTAATAAGTCCAGAAGTTCTATTGAACGGCTCAGGATATAGTTTATTGTATACACCTTGCGCACGTTTTATCGAGGCACGGGTTTGTTCGTTACTAAGCACTTCACCGTCGTATGTAAAGTTTGGGTCAAGACCACTCATATCAAAGTCAACGTGCATTGCTTTTCCGTTGCGTGAAGTAAAGGTCCATTTTTCACCATCAAACTGTGCAATACAACGATTGCCGTCAAGTTTCTCGGTGATAAAGTATGCATCGTCTTTTGCAATAGTTCCTTCATACTTCTTTGCAAGCATAGGTGCAGTTGATGCAGTCTTTAACAAAGACTTGCCAATACCGAGTCGAAGTTTTCTGTTCACAATAGGTTCAATGAAGTCGCCGAATTCTTGACAATAGAATGAACACATCGAAATATAGTCAAGGCTGAAGTTATTGCGTTTCATTGGATTATACAAAGGTTGGATAAACTCTTTGAATGTAAGGTTGTTAGTTTGTCTTTTACAAATTCTATCACCATAAGTTATACCAAACAAAGATGCAGGTTGATAATCAAACGTATAACCAAGTTTGTGTTGGCCATCAAGAATTTCTAAAATGTAATAGAAGTCATCTTTTATAATAGGTGACATATTGTCAATTATCATTTTTTTAGCATTTGTAGACGTTTCATCACAAATTTGTTCGATATAACAATCAAGCAACTCTATTCTCTTTCCAATAGTAATATCGCTCATACTCACCTCACAGCCACGGGTCGTCATCACCTTTTTGTGCATAACTGCTCTTAATATCTACATCGTCAAACGACTCTTTAATACGCTCTGCAATCTCAGGTTCATTATCATAAGCGTAACCAAAGTCAAGCATCGATATAACGAGGTGTTCTACGACGTCTCGCAATTGTTCAGCTGTTTCCAGTCCATCCCATTCAATAGTAAAATCAATCATAATCTGCTCCTTTTAGTTTTATCTTGATTATAGGTATATTCTTGTGTAATTGCTTCAATAAAATTCGGGGAAATATCTTTATCAGATGTCAAAATAAATTTTTTAATTTGGCATCTCAAAAATGCTGCAAGTTTACCTTTGCTCGTATCTCCACAAAGTCTATCAAGCTTTTCTGTTATAGCTTGCTTATCATCGTCATCAAGATAGAAATTAAACAAGTTCTTTTTGCTCATTCCATTCACCTCCAACAGTTAACCAAGGTTTGCAAGCTGTCAAATATTCACAATCTTTGCAAGTATAGCTATCATATTTTTTAAGAAATGCCATTCTGTGGTCCTTCATATAGTCAATCATTGATGCCGCATTAAGTATGTCTTTAACTATGCCCTCGTAAGCATCAAGTTCAAGGTATCTTGTATTCAAATATGCACATTTGTTATTTGCAAAATTGCACCAAGCATCATAGTAATAACCACCCGGCTCACAATTGTAGTATGGGTCGTCACCGTGTATTGCAACAACAGCTTTTTGATACAACTCTTGTGATACATTCTGGGTTTTTGCTCTCGACAATGTGCCGTTAGTTAGCAATGTTGGTTGACCGAACTCTTGTTTGGGAATATCAATGTAACCAATCTTAATGTTGCGGAGAGGTATTCCGAATGTGTTATGCACAAGAAGTGCGTATATTTGCAACTGACTGTTCATATCAAACTCATCTTGTCCTTTAGTCTTTGTAGAGAACTTGTAGTCAATAATTGTTGCACAATTTTTACCCAAAAACAACAAGTCAACTACACCTACAAGAGGCTCATGCAAGAAATAGCTGCAATACGGCAAGAGTTCAGCGGGTGTCATCTGCAATTTGATTTCTCGCAATATTTCACATTTGCCGCTTTGTTCTATTATATCTTGCCTGAGTTCTTTCTCATACTTAGCAATTTGCTTTATAATAGGTACAAAATATTTTTCCCAGCTGCTTATACCGAAGTAAGTTTTAAGTTCCGGATAAAGAACTTCACTCGGAATTATATTGTAATATACATCTTTACCAACTACACCATCTTCTGTTTCATCGCGAAGTCTACCCGCTTTTTCGAGAACTTCGTGAGCCATTGTACCAAACGGAAGATGTGGTGATAATGGTTTACAAGGTGGCGTATGTAAGACGTAACTGTGCTCGTATTTCGCCATACAACTAGCGAAACAATTTAGTGATGAATTGCTATGTGACATTTAATTCTCCTTTAATATTTTATCTTCTTTTAATTTACCTTTAATTCGTGCAACCTGACGTTGTCCTCGACAAGTTGTACAATGATTGCCATATTCTCTGATTAATTGGTCATATTGCCTTTGGCCAATCATATCGATAATAACTTGACGTTCTTCTTCAAGTATCTGCTGATACTCTTCGTCATCTTCTTTGTCCTGTTCTTCATACAATTCATTGTAGTCAGGAACTATATCTTCAATAAGCGTCTTTTCTGCACCACTAACTCCGGCTTGGATAGGTTCAGAAAGGCTTACTATTATTGGCATGTTTTTA
>OIYR01000097.1_pt1 | contig 51617 bp, 39 predicted proteins | sample 1588221 | NCBI WGS metagenome assembly OIYR01 (sample SAMN03283292) | human gut metagenome | biome: human-associated habitat; material: feces | host: Homo sapiens | place: Peru | collected 2012
ATTATTATCAAGTTCTTTTATTTTACGATTATACATTTTAATTAAAGATTTACTATTTTTGCTTATAATATCTAATATTTCTTTTTCTGTTATAGTGCCTTTATAGTTAATTAGGAATTCAGGACTGTGAAGGAAATCTTTGTATATTTTTTTGTAATCTTTTTTTATATTTAATAGTTTATATAGCTTAGATTCAATACTTTTTTGTTTTGATTTAATGCATATTGCGCAGTAATCGTTGTTCCGCTTCTATATTTTCCTTCTATCATTACTACTCCTTCTGATAAACCACTCACTATTCTATTTCTTTTGGGAAAATTTTTTGAATCTACTGGCGTATCTGGAGGATATTCGCTTACTATTGTCCCTCCAGTTTCTATAATTCTTTTATACATTTTTTCATTTTCTTTTGGGTATATGTTATTAAACCCACTTCCTATTACTGCAATTGTTTTTCCACCACTATTAATACATGTTTGATGAGCTTTTGAATCTATTCCTTTTGCTAGTCCACTAATTATGATAATGTCCTTTTTCACCAATTTTGTTACTATTTCCTCCGTTATTTTTTCTCCTTCTTTGGATGAATTTCTTGAACCTATTATTGCTATTCCAAAATTGTTTAATATTCGCTCATTTCCCTCTATATATAGTCTTTTTACTTTTGGTCTTATTTCTTTTAATTTTATTGGGAATAAAGGATCATCTTTCTCTAATATCTTTATTTACTTCATTCCTTTCTATTGTTAAAAATATTTCTTATCTAAACTCCTATATTGTATTGCTTCAGCAATATCTGATTTTATGATTTCTTCTCTTCCATTTAAATCTGCAATCGTTCGTGATACTTTTAATATTCTGTTATATGCTCTTGAACTTAGATTTAATTTTTTAAATGCTGTTTCTAATAATGCTTTACTTTCACTATCTATTTTGCAATATTTTTCTATTAGCTTTGGTGTTAGTTCTGCATTTGAAAAAATATTGTATTCTTTATATCTTTCTTCTTGGATTTTTCGTGCTTTATTTACTCTTTTTCTTATTTCTTGAGAACTCTCTTCTTGCCTAGTTTCTATCATTTTTTTATATTCAACATTCTGAACCTCAACTTGTATGTCTATTCTGTCTAATAGCGGTCCACTTATTTTGTGTATGTATTTTGCGATTTCATTTGACGAACATGTACATTCTTTTTCGTTTGAGCCATAATAACCACAAGGGCAAGGATTCATACTTGCTATTAGCATGAAGTTACTTGGATACTCACAAGTTTTGCTAGCTCTTGATATTAAAACTTTTCTGTCTTCTAATGGTAATCTAAGTACTTCCAATGACGTTTTATTGAATTCTGGTAATTCATCTAAAAACAATATTCCTCTATGTGCTAAGCTTATTTCGCCTGGCTTAGCATCTTTACCACCACCTATTAATGCGACTTTTGATGCTGTATGATGTGGGTTTCTAAATGGTCTTTCTGTTATTAATTGACTCTTTTTTGTCATTCCTGCTATGCTGTGAATTTTGGTTACTTCAAGCGCTTCTTCAAAAGTCATATCTGGCAAGATTGTAGTGAGTCTTTTGGCTAACATTGTTTTTCCTGCTCCAGGACTTCCTATTAGTAAACAATTATGGCCTCCTGCCGCTGATATTTCTAGTGCTCTCTTAGCTTCATGCTGTCCCTTTACTTCTGAATAATCTATTTTACTCATAGTTCTATGATCTAGTATTTGATCTAAATGTGTTTCTGACCTTTCTACTTTCTTTTCTCCGTTTAAAAATTCTACTGTCTCTTTTAATGTTTCTACCCCATATACTTCTAGTCCTTTTGTTATACTTGCTTCTGTTTGACATTCTTTTGGCAATATTGCCTTTTTTATTCCTATTCGTTGTAATTCTATGCACATTGGCAAAACTCCTGATATGGCGTTTATTTTGCCATCTAAAGATAGTTCTCCTATAAATGCGTATTCATTTAATTTTTTATTGTGTATGTATTCTAAATTATTTAAAATTCCTATTGCAATTGCTAAATCAAATACTGAACCCTCTTTTTTTATTTCAGCTGGTGCTAAATTTATTAAGATCTTTTTGCTTCTTAATTCGTACCCGCTATTTTTTATGGCTGCTTGTACTCTTTCTTTTGACTCTTTTATACTGATATCTGGCAAACCTACGATTTCCCATTTGGGCATATTATTACTAACATCTACTTGAACTTCTATCTTATATCCGTTTATTCCTATTAATGATATGCTATTTATTATTGTTAATATCTTCTTTTCTCCTTTCTTTTCTTTGATTTATCCACTTTTAGTGAAGAATATGTGTATTTCTTGAAAACAAAAAAAGAGCTAAATATTTCTATTTAGCCCTTCTTATTTAATTAAATTCTATAATACAAATTTCTTAATTGCATAACATCCAGTTGATAATATAGTCATTATTGTGATTGTTAATACTATGTATGTAGGTGCAGAACCTGTTGTGATTGATAAAATAACTGGTGCTGTATCTTGATCATCTTCACCATCTATATTATTGTCTGGTGTTGAATCAATATCTGGCGTATTATAATCATTTTGATCTTTACTGATTTCAGCTGTGTTAACTTTTAATCCAAGGTTGTTTGCATCTCTTTTCCATCTTAATGCTATTTCAACTGTTGCACTTTCCCCTGGTTTTAATAATGTATCTGCTAAAGCATCTGTTGTTACTATTCCGTCTTCTAAGATTTTCCATTGTGGATTATCTTCTGTATAGAACTCAAGACCTTCTGGAATTCTATCTTTTACTTCTTTAGCATAACCTTCTATTTCACCTTCGTTTGTAACTTTTATTGTATAAATAAATGTTACTGCTGTTTTGTCTAATTTCTTTCTGTTGATTTCAACTTTTACTGCTGGTTCAGGGTTTTCTGCTCCTGTATGTCCAGTTTCTATTTCTTTTACTACCCCGTCTTCGTTTACTACTACTTTAGTTACATATTTTAATAATGATAAGTCGAAATATTTTAATTCGATTTCTTCATCGTCTTGATCATCTTCGTCTGGGTTATCATTATCTGGTGTTGAATCTATATCATCACCATTGTCTGCTGTTATTTCAGCTATATTTTTAATTCTTCTTTCCATTGTACTCATTTTTGATTGATCTACTTTAAATGCTACTTGCACATCTCTGTAATCTGGATTTGAATCTGTAATTCCTAATGCTTTGTCAAAAGGTTTTAATTGATTATTTTCTCCTCTTTCTGCTGATTTAGCTTCTGATAAATAATCTGTTCTAACGTATTTTGCTTCATCTACATTATCTGTTTCTTGTCCATTTTCATCATATAATTTCCAACCATATTTTTGGTTTATTTCATTATCTGGTAAGAATACTAATCCTTCTGGAATATTGTCTTTTACTTCTTCAACATATGCTTCTATTGTTCCTTCATTGTATACCCTAATTGTGTATACTACAGTGCTTTGATTTGCTACTGTTAAAGGATCTTGTGTATGATTATATGTTATTTTTCCATCTTCATCTATTGATAATAATGGAACTCTTGATGTGATATCTTTATCATCTAATTTTGTTATGAATTTTTGTAATGCTAAGTCATATACTGCTGGAATGATGTTATCATAATCTTGGTCATCTTCGTCTTCTTTATTGTTGTCTGGTGTTGAATCTATATCATCACCATCATCTGTTTTTATTTCAGCTATATTTTTTATAACTTTCGCTTCTTTACTTACTACTTTAAACTCTATTTTTACTTCTTGATAACTAATTTCTCCTGTTGCTTTATCAAATGCTTTGATTTGTTTATCAGGATTTACTTCTTTTGATAAGTAATCTGTAACAACTTTTCCATTTTCTACTTTCCATCTGTATGTTTTATTTATTTCGCTGTCCTCTATATATTCAAGTCCTTCTGGAATGTTGTCTTTTACTTCTTCTGCATATGCATCTTGTTCACCTTCGTTGTATACTCTAATTGTGTATACTACTGAGTTTCCTGTTGCAACTTTTACTACTGATTTATCCATTGTGTATTCAGCATCTTCTTTTCCTTCTTGTAATGGTGCTGTATTTACTTTTTGTAATCTTGAAGGTGTAATTTCTTTTCCTTCAACTGCTGATAAGAATTTCTTTAATGCTAAATCATATTTTTTATTAATTAATACTAATTTTTCAAAGTCATCATCATCTTGAATGTTGCTGTTATCTGGATAGTTAGCTATGTCTATTTCTTCTGGTTGTGAATCTCTATCTGTAACATTTGTATTTCCATTTGCATCACTGTGTTTAGTAACTGCTGCAATATTTTTAATTGTTTCATCTGATATTTCATCAGCTACTACTACGCAAGCTACTTGAACTACTTTGCTTGATGGTTCTGTTTTTGTTTTATCAAATGCTTCTATTAAGTTTTCTGTGCTTCCTTGTTCATATTTTAATTTGTTTGTTTTGATTGTTGCTTTTCCTGTAACAACATCAACATCATCTATTGAACTAACACCTTGGAAGTCTGATATTGATAAGTTCTTTGTTGCATTTTCTATTGTATTTAATTTTACTATTTTATTTTCTGTTGATGTAACTTTCCAGTTATTTGTATAGTTTGTTTTGTGATTCATTATGAATCCTAAACCTTCTGGTATATAGTCTGTGATTTCATTTGCGTATGCATCTTGGTCACCTTCATTATATACTCTTATTGAATATATAACTATATCACCTTTTTTAACTTGTACTGGAACTTTTGAATGTTTATATGTTGCTGTTGTTGATGTTCCATTTACTAGTCCTGTTACATCTACTTGTGGTTCTCTATTTTGATTTTCTCCATTAACTGTTGAAATGTACTTTCTTAATGCTAAATCTATTTTTGGATTTTCTACTGTAACCTTTTCAAAGTCATCATCATCTTCTTGACCTCTATAAAAATAGTCTGAATCAGTTAAGTCTTCTTTATTAGAATCTTTACCTTTATAATCTGGTAAATTAATTTTACTTATATCTATTGTTCCTGGTTCTGAATCTATATCATCAATGTTATCTTCTGCTATTTCAGCTACATTTGTTAATACTCCTGATGTTACTGATTCTTTAACTTTACATTCAACTTTTAAGCTTACGCTAGATAATTTTTTTGTTTCTTCATCAAATGGATCTAATTCATAGTCTTGTGTATATGCTGTTACTATGTATGAACCATCTTGTGAAGCCATCCAACCATATTCTTTGTTTATTTCACTATTTTTTATGAATTCTAGTCCTGCTGGTAAATAATCTTTTACTCTTGTTGCTTTTCCTTTTTGATTTCCTTCATTATATACAGTTATTTCATATACTACTGTATCTCCAGCATTTAATACAACTGGATCTTTTTTGTGTTTATAATTTATTTCTTTGTCTTCTTTGTTATATGTAATTGTAGGTCTTCTATTTGTTATTTCTTTATCTCCTACTTTTATTATGTATTTTCTTAATGCTAAGTCATATATTTTTTCTGGTCTTTCTATTGGTGCTTCATCTTTGTCTTCACCTGGGATTTTCTCTTTTTCAACTTCTAGTAATGGTTGAGAATCATTTTCTCCGTTTTCCCATAGTGATGTTGTTGTTTTATATGAATTATAATTTAATTTTAATACTACCTTTGTTGCAGTTGTTTTTAATGGAACTCTTATATAAAAGTCTTTATCAATAGCATCTTCCAATTTGTTTGCTATTTTATTTTCATCTTTATCAACTACTGTATATGTTGTCAATTTAGATCCTGATTGATCTTCAATTGAAACTGTATAATTTGTGTTTGTTCCAGATTTAATGTGGAAAGGACCAACTATGTATCCTTCTTCTGTTTCTGTTGATGTTTTATCGCTCTTTACAAATGATGGATTTGTAAGTTCTGATTCGCTTTTTAATTTTTCACTTGTTAAATATGTATAAATTTCCTGCATGAATGCGAATCTTGCTTCTCCAACATTTGATATTTGATACCAGTCTGTATCTGATGGATTTTCTTTATTTGTTAACCAAATTGATGCTCCTTGCCATTCTAAGTTGTTTGTGTATTTCCAAATAGCACATTGTTGAGCAAAGAATATATCATCTTCGTTTATTGTTTTCTTAATATATTCTAATGTTACTGGGTTAGCATCTGTTGAAGTTCTGTTTATTATGTCTGCGAATATTTTTGATAATACTTCATCTTTTTCTTCATCAGTCATGCTTGTTAAATACATGTTTTGTGCGATTAATTCAATTTTATCTTTATTTTTGATTGAACTTGTTAAGCTTCCTTTATTTGTGAATGTTGTTTTATTTGAATCTTCATTTGGAAATTTTTTTGTATAATCTAAGCAATAAATATCTCTACTGTAATCTTTGCTTGAATTTTTGTCTTCATACACTCTGTATGTTAATCTGTTTTGGATTTTGTATCCCCATCCATTTTTGTTTAAAAAGCTAATTCCAAATTTTGCTGTGTCTCCTGTTTTTCCTACGCTGTCCATTGTTGCCCCAATTACTTGAGAAAAACTTGGCAATGCAATTATTAATAAACAGAAACTTGCTATAATTTTCTTTAAAATATTTTTTCTTTCCACAATATCCTCCTTAAACATCCTTTTTATATTTATATTATTCGATATTTCCTTACGGAATTCTTGAGTTTCCACACATTTCAATTATATTACATTTTTGTTACATTTGCAAGCTTTATGGTAACTTTTTCTTTATTTATTTGGCATTTTAAAGCTTTTGAGTTTTATTTAGCTTTATACCGTAAAAAAGTATTTAGTTTTCTTATGTATAAAAAAAAGATCTAACCTTTATAAGATTAGATCTTTTTTATTTTTAGTGTTATTTTTTTATAACTTTACTGTATATTAAGTATGCTCCTGTTCCAAGTATTGCTGTTATTATTGTTATTAATGTTATATATAATGGTGCAGAACCTGTATTAATTGATAGTAATACAAGTGCTTCGTCTTGATCATCTTCACCGTCTTTGTTGTTATCAGGTGTTGAATCAATATCTGGTACACCATATTCATTTTCATCTTTACTTATTTCAGCTACATTTATTTTTTGTCCCAAGTTTGTTTCTGAGTTTACCCATCTTAATACTATTGGAACTGTTGCGCTTTCTCCAGGTTTTAATAATGTATCTTTTAAGTAATCTGTTGTTACAATTCCTTCTTCTAGTACTTTCCAGTTGTATTCTGTATTATCTTCTTCATAGAAAGCTAATCCATCTGGTATTCTGTCTTTTATTTCTTTAGCATATCCTTCTATTTCACCTTCGTTTGTTATCTTAATTGTGTATACATATTTGACTTCTGTTTTAGCTAATTTCTTTTTATTTAATTCGACTTTTACTACTGGCTCTGGATTTTCTGTTCCATCATATCCTGTTTCTGTTTCTTTTGTAACACCATCTTCTGTTACCATTACTTTACTTACATATTTTAATAATGATAAATCAAAGTATTTTAATACTAAGTATTCTTTATCAATATCATCTTCATCTTCTTTACCATTTCCAGGTGTTGAGTCTATATCTTCAACATCTTTATTATCTTTGTCTTTGCATTTTGAAATTTCTGCTGTATTTACTATTTCTTTATTTCCATCGGTTACACTTTCTTGTGTTACTTCAAAAGCTACTTTTACATCAATGTAATCTGGCCCAGATTTCATTGTTGATTTATCATATGCTACTAATAAGTTTGAATTTGATTTATAATATGGATATTTTTCTTTGGTGTAATCATCTGGTTTTGTTGTGGCAACTCCATTTTCTTTTGAACCATAATCTGTTTTGATTGTTACTGCCTCTTCTACATCTTCAGTTTCTTTACCATCTTTATCATACATCTTCCATTTATATTCTAAGTTAACTTCATCTTCTGGTAAGAATGTTATTCCCTCTGGTAAATCATCTGTTATTTCTGAAGCATATCCATCCATTGTTCCTTCATTGTAAACTCTTAATGTATATATTACTTTTTGTCCTTTTACAACTACTTTTGGCTCTTTAGTATGTTCATATTTTGCTGTTGTTTCCGTTCCATCATCTAATGGTGTTGTATTTACTTCTGGAATTCTATCTTTTATTTCTTTATCATCTATTTGTGTTATAAATTTTCTTAATGCTAAGTCAAATTTCTTTGGTATTATTAGATCAAAGTCTTCATCATCTTCTTTTTCATCTTTATTGTTTGGTGTTGAGTCATTGTCGTCACCATCATCTACTGTTATTTCTGCTATATTTTTGATTTGTTTATTTTCATCTGTAGTTACTTTGAATTCTATTTTTAATTCAAGATAACTTACTCCCATATCTATTCCTACACCTGTTTTATCAAAAAATAATGGTATATCATTTTTCTTTGTTGCATCAAATGCAGGTAGTACTGTATTTGCATAGTATTTTGTTACTAACCCTTCGGATTTATCCCATCCCCCGGCTACTGTTGTTTTCATTTGTTCCCAACCGTATTTTTTATTTATAGCACTATTTGATAGGAATTCTAATCCTTCTGGTGTTGTATCAAATACTTCTCCAACTACTGCGTCTGTTGCACCTTCGTTGTATATTCTTAATGTATATGTAACATAATCACCTTTTTTAACTTCTACTGGATTTGTTGCTTTATCTGTTCCAAATGAATATGTCGCATCTAATTTTTCTTGTGAATCTGTTCTTTTCTCTAATGCATCTACACTTGTTATTTTTAATTCTCTTTTTTGTTCACTAGAAATTTCTTTCTTGTTGTTTGATGCATCTGTTACTCCAGATACGTATTTCTTTAATGCTAAATCATATGCTGTTTCTTTAACTACTAATTTTTCATAATCTTCATCATCTTCATGTTTTTTTTCATCAAAATTTGATAAATTGTTATCTGAATTTGAATCAATATCTGGTGTTACTTTTTCTTGATTTTCATTTCTGTATTCTGTTATTGCTGCAATATTTCTTAAAGTATCATTTGCTTTTGCGTCATCTAAAACTATGCAAGCAACTTGAACTGTATGTATGTCTAATTTCTTGTTTGTTTCATCAAATGCTTTTAATTTATTTTCTTCTCCTGTTGAAAGTTTGTCTGTTGTTATTGTTACTTTTCCTTTTGCTATATTGACATTTTTTACATCATCTTGTGTTGATATGCTCGAATTATTTTTAAAATCTGCTACTGATAAATTGTTTGTTCCATTTGTTATTGTGCTTAATTTTACTGTCTCAAATTGTGGATCCATTTTTAATCTCCATGCATTGCTTTGGTTAATATCACATCCATCAATATATCCTAGTCCTTCTGGAATATAATCTGTGATTTCTCCTGCAAATCCATCTGCATTTCCTTCGTTAAATACTCTTATTGAATATACAACTACATCTCCAACTTTTACTGGTACTTCTGTTTTTATATCTGAGAAATTTGATGTTGTTGTCTTTTTATCTCCGTCTGTTAATGGTGTGGTATCTGGATCTTTTGATCTATTCTTTGCCTCTCCATTGACTGTTTCAATTGATTTTCTTAAAGCTAAATCTATTTTCTTTTCAGCTGGTACTGTAATTTTTTCAAAGTCATCATCATCTTCTTGACCTTTGTAATAGTAATCTGATTTACTTAAATCACTTGGATTTTTAAATTGTTCTGTATCATTTCCTGTATAGTTCTGCCACTCTTCTTCTGTTGTTGGTAATTTTACATTGTTTGGTGCTGAATCAATATCATTATCTAATGGATTATCATTTTTATCTGTCATTTCTGAAATTTCTGCTATGTTAGTTACTATTTTTCCTTTTGCGTCTTCTGTAACTTCAAACTCAATTTCTATTGTACCACTTTTTTTCCCTTTTTCTAGTTCATACAAATATGAATTTGTTTTCTTATAACTAACTGTGCTATTTGCTTGTGTACAGTCTTTGTTTATTGCTGCTTTATCTACTACTGTTTCTTTTGTTACGTCTATAAATCTAATTCCTGATGGAGGCATATGATCTGTTATTTGTGTAATTCTTACTGTATCTTCTCCTTCGTTATAAACGTTTATACCATATACAACTCTATCTCCAACTTCTAATTGCATAGGATCTTTTCTATGTTCATACTCTATTTGGTTAAATGAGTTTGTTGTTGCTGTTTTTGTTACTGGTGTTCTTGGATCAAGTTTTTTATCTTTATCTGGATCAGCATATATTATTTGCCATTGTCCTGATGTATTTTTTCTATATACTGCTACTATATGTTTTCTTAATGCTACATCATAATAATTTGGAGTACTTTTTGTTGTAAATGTATATGTTGCTTCCACATTATTTCCTTTTGTTTCTGTTCTATTTATTGTTAATAGTGGTTGCATATTATCGCCTTCTGTGGCTTTCCACACAGTTCCTGTTGACTCTGCTTTTATACTAGCTGTTGTTAGTTTTATACCTACTGTTCTTATTTTAGTATTTAAAGGAAGAGCTAAATAGAATTGTTTTCCCTCAAGAGCGTCTTTTGTTTGTGCTAATGGATGAGATGTAGTTGTATTAGCATCAGTAATTATATACCCTGATGATCCTGGTTCAACAGTTAAATCCTTTCCAGCCTCATCTTTAAAAGTAAATCCTATCGCATAATCAACTGTTTGTTTTCCTTCTTCTGATGAACTAATTGTGAATGGTCCTATAAATAATTTTGTTCCCTTTATTTCATATTCATTTTTTCCGTCTACTGCTTCTGGAACTGTTATTTTAGGAGCTACTGTTGTTGATGATGCTGTTGGAATTATATCTTCTGTTCCACTAAAATGGTTTATATAGTATTGAATCATTGTGTTGATGTATGTACCTTTTTTACCTCTATATCCCCATCTATCGTTTCCTGTTAATGAATCCCAGTTGCTACTTGAATCGCTTCCTGAATTATTTCCTTGGAACACTTCATCTAAAATCTCAGCTTTGTTTGCATTTGTTACAGTTGAATAATTTGTTGCTTGCCATACTGCACATTGATAAGCAAATACCAAATCATCTTCTGTCATAATCTTCTTTATTTGATCAAGTGTAAGTGGATTTTCTGTTCCTACAGTACTATCAATTAATTCTTTATATATCTTACTTAACTTTAAATCTTTCAATTCAGTTGAATCTTCTGGAAGGACTACATTATTGATAAGCCATGAAATTTGTGCTGACTTTTTATCATCTATTTTATCATAAGCTTCTTTTAATGTTGCTGCAGTTGCAGTTCCTAAACTCTTATAATTCCCTGTATTTGTTGTTTGATCATCATTCTTTTCTTGAGGAAACTTTCCATCTTTATTCAAACAAATTGCTGTTGTTTCATAATCGTTATTTCCAGCATATACCCTATAAAAATTTCTATTTCCTACTTTATATGCAAAATTCAATTTTTTATTTGAATCTCCTAAGAAAGTACTCTCATGAAATAGTGATATTCCAAACTTTTGCTCAGTATCTTTGGCCGTTTCAGTTATCTTAGCCAATACTTCTGATGAGATTGGTAATATCATTGCCATTATACAGATTGCTGCTATGGTTTTCTTCAATATTTTATCTCTCATATTCTCTTCTCCTATCGCTTTTTCGGTATAACTCCCCTAATTATTCTATTTTATAATTTTATTTTATCTTTTTATATTTTTTTGTCAATTCTCATTTTTTGACTGTTTTTCTTATATTTCAGTATTTTCAGCCATTTCATGATATATTACATTTATATTATATTTTTGTTAATTTTTCTTGTCATATTAATACTTTGCTGGCATATTTTTATCTTATAATAATTTGTTAATATCGAGGGCTGTTTTTAAATGAGATTTTTTAAATGTTTTTTTATAATATTCCTATTGTTTTCAATGTTTTGCTGTTCTTTTGCTGATGATTTAATCGAGGATTCGGAATCTGTAGAAATCAATTCCGAACCTTCTAATGTTGATTTCGAAATTTACTCAAGGAGAGCAATTGTTTTTGAAAGAAATTCAAAAACAGTTTTATTTGGAAAAAATGTAGATGAAAAATGTGCAATGGCTTCTACTACCAAGGTAATGACATGCACTATTATATTAGAAAATTGTAATCTTGATGATATTGTTACTATTTCAGTAAAATCCGCTTCTACAGGCGGATCTAGACTAGGATTACATACTAATGATACTATATCGGTCAGAGATTTATTATATGGACTAATGTTATGTTCTGGTAATGATGCTGCTGTTGCACTCGCCGAATATTGCGCTGGTTCTGTTGAAAATTTTGCAATACTTATGAACAATAAGGCTAATGATCTATCTCTTCAATCAACACATTTTGTCACTCCTCACGGACTTGATAATGCAGATCATTATACAACTGTTTCTGACTTTGCTTTTTTATGCGATTATGCTTTAAGCAATCCACTTTTTGTTCAAATTGTGGGGACAAAATATTATAATGTTTCTATAAATGGTTCAATAAAATCTATTCATAATACTAATGAACTTCTCGGTACAATTCCTTCTGTATATGGAATTAAAACAGGTTACACTAGTCAAGCAGGTCGATGTCTTATTACTTCTGCTAAACAAGACAATCTAGATATTATTGTAATTGTTTTGGGTGCTGACACAAAATCTATAAGAACAAATGACTCTATAAAATTAATAAATTATGTATTCGATAATTATGAAGCTGTATCATTTAAAGATTTAATTACTACCAAATTCAAAGAATATTCAGATTATATAATTCCTTTTATAGAAATTCCTAAAGTAACTTCTAAGCTTTCTCCTGTTTTAGATAAAAATTTTCCTGAATTTTATCCTATAAAAAAGGAACTAATTTCTTCAATTTCTGTCGTTTTATCTGAAGAAAATCTTGCTGCGCCTATTTATGAGAACCAAAAGATTGCTGCAATTGATATTTTTTGTGAAAACGATAAAATTTATAGTACTAATATTTATTCTGCAACATATATTAGTAAAAAGACTCCTTTAGAGTATTTATATAATTTCATTAATAACTATAAAAACTTTTATCGAGTTCCATAAAATCCAAAATCATAAAAAATGCTGAGTTAAATACTTGACTTTTGTTATTTTTTTTGCTATTATAGTTTTGCTTTGTTTTGCGGGAATAGCTCAGTTGATAGAGCGTCGCGTTGCCAACGCGAAGGTCGCGGGTTTGAGCCCCGTTTCCCGCTCCATTTTATTATATGGCGATATAGCCAAGTGGTAAGGCACGAGTCTGCAAAACTCTGATCCCCGGTTCGAATCCGGGTGTCGCCTCCAAAAGGAAAAAGAGAAAATAGAAATATTTTCTCTTTTTATTTATTATTTTCTGTGTTATAAAAAATATATATTTCATATTTACGTAAAAAATCGTTTACTATAGCATTAGTAAACGATTTTTATTTTATGTATCATCTGGAAGTTTGTTAAACTTCACTTCACCATTATTTGAAATAGTCATTATTACTGTTCCTGTTCCATCCATATAAAAATTACTTCCAGTATATTTTTTTATTCTCTTATAAATATCACTATTTGGAATACGATTATTAGTTAATATAGCATACTTAGGTTTATATTGATTTATTTCTGTTGACCTATTACCATTGTATCCATGATGCGCTATTTTATAAATATCGACCTTTCCAATTTTTTTAGCTAAATTATCACAAATTGCTGTTGCAATTTTTTCTTCTGCAGATGACATTCCTTTTCCAACATTTGTAAAGTCTCCCATAAATGCTATTTTTTTACTATTTACAGTTGCTACTGCAACGATACTGTTTATATTTTGTCTCCTTATGCCATATTTTCCATACGTATCAGTTAAGTTGTACAAGTTGAACTTCATGTTTCCTAGCCCCATTGTTTTACAATCACTTCCAACGTACTTTATTGGTGTTCCAGCTTTTTGAGCAACTTTTTTTACATCTTGATATCTATTATGTTTAGGTACTTTTTTTAAATATACTTGCTTAATTTTATAGCTCGAACTAATTGAACTATATCCTCCCATATGATCTGAATCATAATGTGTGATCATTACCCATTCTAGTTCTTTTACTCCAAGATCTTTTAAATATTTTTTTACACACGATACATTTCCTGAAGTTCCTGTATCTATCATTCCATATTTTCCATCGTTCCAAATCAATATACAATCTGCTGAATTGACGTCAATAAAATAAACTTTGGCTCCATTTGCTATATTTTTATCTCTAAATTTTACATTTACATTGCAACTTGCTGTTTTTCCGCTAGCAGTTTTTACTGTTATAGTACATTTTCCTGGTGATACTGCTGTTATTTTTCCATTTTTGTCAACCTTTGCAATTCTATTATCTGATGTTGACCATGTTAGTGTTGTATTAGCCTTATTCGGTGTTGTAGTTACTTTTATAGTTGCAGTTTTAGTAGATGGCATATTTAAATCTAAACTATTTTTATTTAAAGAAATAGCTGTTATTCCATCATCCACTTCAGTTGTTGGATTGCTTGGCGTAGCTGGTGTTTGTGGTTGGCTAGGTTGTGTTGGTGAACTTGGCTCCGTAGGACTAGCTGGCGTTTCACTTGGTGCTGGTTCTTTTATAACTTGCTCTGGAACCTTATCAATTTCAATTTCCTTAACTTCATTTGGCTCACCATCATATGTAATATCTACTCTAATATCTGTTTTTTCTTCTTCTGATAAAGTATATTTTGAAATAAAAAATTTCTTTTCTGTATACCCTGCTTGCGTTGACTGATAAAATCTTGTATACACACCATTGCTATCTTTTTTATACATTTTTATAGAAGTTATCTTTTTATCAGAAGATATTTCTATTATTGCTCCATTATGATCTATTTGGGCTTGAATAACTCTAGTCTCTGTTGCTTTTACCGATGTATTTAATATTATTATCATCATCAATGTAATCATTAGTGATAATATTTTTCTTTTGTTTTTATTCATTATTTCTCCTCCATGCTATCATAATATATTATAGAAAAAACTTTTTCAATATCAGTTTCCCTATAATTTAATATTTTATAAAAAAACAAAGTAGAAGGTTTATTCTTCTACTTCGTCTTCATCAATAATTTTCATATTTTCTAATGAGTATTTTATACATTCATTAATAAATTCATTTACTGATGGCAAATTATAATCAAGCACTGTTCTTTTAACTTTTTCTAGTACATCAGCTTCTATTCTACATGTAAATTGTTCATAATCTTTTTTCTTTTTCTGCTTTATAACAAAATCTGGCATTTTTTTCACCTCACGCTTATTTTAGTACATCATTCGTGAAGTTGTATATATTCTGTTTTGAGTTATTTACCAATTTATTCTTTTATAAAGCTTCTAATCTACGAAATACATCGTCAAGATCATATAATTGTTCACCTGTAATATTAGAGACTTGTTCACTTAATCTATCTAATGCCTCTATTCTTTTTGCAAAGTCCATTGTTTTTGGAGTAACTGTAGCTGTCTTACTTGCTGTTCCCCTAGATGCATTTCTAATATTTTTTACTAATCTCTCAACACTGCTTCCGCTCTCACTTCCAGGGGTATTTTCTTTTTCTCCATTTTGCTTTGGTGCATTTGCGTTTTCTGCTGCATATGGATTATTTGGATCTCCTCTTGACAAATCTTTTATTTGTTCTTTCAATGATTTTTGTTGAGGTGTTATTGATTTTCCCTTTGCTTTTGCTGATACATCTTGTCCCGCAACATCATGTTGTTCTCTTCTTTCTTTTTCTTCCTGCATCCTTCTTTGATTATCAGTTAACTGTTGTTGAACTTTATCTATAAACTCTTTGCTCATTTCCATGTCTGTACCTTTTTGTTTTAGTACAGCATTTATTTCTTTTGCAATTCCTTCTACGTCTCTAGAACTTATTCTTTCTGCAGCTTCATTAAATTGTGGCACTTTTGATTTGTAATTTTGTACCGCTCTATAAATATCTTTTTCTGATAATGGTTTTGCTAATATTAATGCGGCATTAGCTAGCTCTTTTGTCTTTTTATCTTTCATGGCACTTGCAAATCTAGGATCAATTTTTTCCATCGCAGCAATATCATCATCCATTCTTCCTGTCAATTCTCTAAATTGCAATTCTAATTCTTGCTCTTGTTTTCTAGCTTCAACTAGTAAATCTGCATATGCTTCAGCTTTGTCAAAGTCTCCTTCTTCGAGAACTTCTTCAATTGTCATGCTAGGTTTTGCATATCTTAATGTTTTGGCTGTTCCAATTTTTGCAGCTAATCTTCTTCTTTGCTCTTCTGTTAACTGGCTCATTTTTATTTGTCCAATTTCTTTTCTTTCATTTCCGGCAGTTCCTGGTTTCTTACCTCTTGTATATGCTGTTCCTCCAGCTGCTATTGCAAATGGAATTCCTAATAAAGATAATCTTTTCATTAGTTTATTCGCACCTGCTCTGCTCTTTGGTTGTATTCCTTTTAACTTAAATCTCTTTGTATTAGGGTATGATTTAGGTAATAATTTTCCTTTTTTAGCCCCTCTTATTTTAGCTGAAACTTTATCAGCTGATGTGCAAGCAGAATCAAAAACTATAATTCCATATTCTGGTTCTACAATTAGAAGTGGAATTGATGCACCAAATTTTGCTGCAGCTGTAATTCCATGAGCACCTATAGCTAGTCCTGTTCCCACGCTTTTTGAAACTTCATTCCATTTTTGTTTTCTTTCTTTTTTCTTCTTTTCTCTTTCTTTTACTTTTTCTTCACTATAATACTCTGTACTTCTAAATTCATCAATAATACCGCTTCTTATTTTGTCTGCAGCACGTGATATGCCTCCTACTGCTTTGGCTGTTGGAACAACTACAGCGTTTCCAACAATACCACCAGCTATTCTCTTCACACCTTTAAAGCTGTTTGATTTTTTTAGTTCTTTAAAGACTGCTAATTGTGTTCCCAATGGTGCTACTACTATTTTTCCACCATTTTTTCCTTCCAAACCAAATATTTTTCTTACTATTGGGTCCATTTTTAACATAACTCTTAGGAATATGAATGCTATAAAAATACCTTCAATTGAAGTTTCTGTTAACTTCAATGCTGTTCCAACAAACACTGTATAAATTAATGCATGTATTGCTTGTATAACTACTGTATATAAGAAATCTTTAAACCAGTTTGTAAATATTGCTGCACTTCCTCCATTTGACGTTACTCTTTTTATAGCATATACAACTGCCACAAATGGTGATATCAGTGCTAAAATTGTTACTGTTAAATATCTCTTAAAATATATTAATAAAAATCTTATTGCATAATACACTAAAACCATATACATTATCATTCCAACAAATCCTGTAGTTGCTTTTAATTCATATGCTTTAGTTCTTACAGTTTCATATAATGAAATTTCTGTTCCATCTTCATACTTTGGTATTAGCCAACTTATAAATTGTTCATTTAAATGTATAATTCCATACATAATATAATTTATTGCAAATACTAAAATAAATCCTGCAAGCCAGCTTAACATCATTTGTTTGTAAACAGCTTTCTTTTCTGCTACTGTTGTTATTGTCATTTTTATTCCTAAATATATTAAAACAGCTAACATTGCAACAATTGCCATAATTCTAAATACATAGTACCACATTGCAACATTTTCTTTTATTATGTATATAATTCCATCTTGATCTACTACTGCTCCACCTGCAGATTCAAAATTGAAGAAGTTAATATCTAATATAGGAATTTTATTATATACAATATTTTCTACAGTTACATTTGCTTCTGATGATGTTTTTAATTGTACTTTTCCACCTATATCTGATATTCCTTGCATTCCTTCGCTTATATATTCATTTGGATTATCTTTGCTTCCTGTAGCTTGTGGTTTATCTGCATTTTGTTTCTCTGCTTCTGCTTCTTGTTGAACTTCTTGATCTGTTTCATCTATTTTATCTGGATCTTTTTCCCAACTATCGTCTCTCTTATTAGTTATTCCTGTTACTGCATTTACAATTCCGTCCATTACAAGTCTTTCAATTATTGCTGTCCAGCCTACCCAAACAATTCTTCCACCTAATGTTAATATTCCAATTAGATAGTCCAATATTTGAGTTAACATTTTGAATATCCATTTTAAAAATGGAGCTGAACCTTTATATCCTTCTATTTTAGCAACACCTGTATATATAAATCCATTTTCATCATATATATTTAAATCTTCATCTTCAAGTTCTTCTACTGCAACAGATCCTGCTGGGTTAACTTGTACTGAATTTTTTAGTCTTACTGCTATTGCTCCTTCACTACTTTGACCAGGAGTCATTCTGCTACATGCTGCGTGATGATTCATTGGTGTGCTTCCAAAGTTAGCATGTGTACCATCTCCAGCATACATTTCGGCGTGTCCATTTACAATCAAAATATCTCCTGCTTGTAATGTCTGTCCTGATACGTCATCAAAATATTCATTTCCACCTTTTAGATTAGCATATGCTGTATCAGATAATGGATCAAATCCCATGTCATTGATATCTACGCCAAGTGCATAATAGAATATCCAATGTACCCAGCATGTACAACAACCATAAAATGTTCCTGAACCATATCCATTATCTTGTGTACCTCCAGACCAGTTACATGACGTTTTTCCATTAATTGATCCTAAATTTCCACTGCAACTATATTGGCTACTTCCTGCATTTTTGTCTATGAATTCTATTGCCCACTGTGCAGCATACTCTCCACACTTCTCATCATATCCTCTTGCCAAACATGATGACATTGATGATAGAACAATAAAAATTATTATATAAATTATTAATATTCTTTTTGATACTAATTTTAGTTGTTTCATTTATTTTCCCCTTAAAAATTAATCTTTGCTTTTACGTCATCATATTCTATAATTTCTGTTTCTCTGTTGTAATTTGTTATTTTATAAGTATCTTTTCCTGATAATATTTTTTCTGTTGTTCTATTCTCTGCATCATATATGTATATTCCGTCACCACTTACACCATAAATCATATGTGAATCATCTGCCCAAACATATGATGTTATTTCTAATGTATCATCAAATTCATTATTTGGATGTTCTTTATCAATTGACATTATTTTAATATTTTTATATTTCTGATTGCTTAATGTATAAAATACATAGAACTTGCTACTGTAATGAATTGGATCTGATTCAGCACCTGTATTGTCATACATTCGATTCATTTTTCTTAAAGTTTCATTATTAAACATTAAATTTTTATCTAATTTATAATATAAATCTGTGTATGTATCTTTTGTTTCTTTTAAGCTTCCCTTATAATTTTCAAATATTTGGATTCCATCCTTTTTAGTTGATGAGAATGAAATCTTTACACCTTTTAATGTATATGTAATGTTTACATAGCTTGTATCATAGTCATAACTATCATAATCTGGCCATATATCAGTTAATTTATCCATGAAATCGTTAATATCTTTTTTATCATTATATTCTTTTACTAAGTCTTCAAATTCTGTGTAATCATACTGATAATTTGGATATACTGATATTTGATCTGCCGAAAATATAATATAAAAGTTTTTAGTTTTATATCCTATCATTCCTGAGTCTTTATATGATGTTCCTAAATCGCCCTCTATTTTTTCTAAGCTATCTCCTACTTTATATCCTTCTACCACTTTATCTTTATATTTATTTGTAAATACAATATTGAATACTTTTCCTTGAATATTTCTTATTTCATATCCCTCATCAAAATATACATCATATTTTTCATATGTACTTTCTTTTGTACCTAGATTTACAGCTGAGGCTCTCCATTTTGCATTTATTAAATCTTGCAATACTTGTGAATTAACACTCAACTCTAATGTTTCTACTTTTAGTTCATTTGCTTGGCTTCTTTTTGAGTCTTGGTTTTTATAATAATTTACATCTCCATTTATTTTTACTTCTGAAATTCCAGTTGATGAGCATTTTACTTCAATTGTTATGTCTTTACTTGAATCTATGATTCTAAAACTTTTGAATTTTGTAACCACTGCTATTTTTTCATAAAAATTTTTGAAATACTGTTCTTTAGAAATATTACCTTCATATAACTCATACTTAAAATTAACGTATATGTCTAACTCATAACCATCTGTCTTAGATTCTTCCATTGAAATAAATGTGCTCTCCAAATATTCAACAACATCTTTAACAGTCATCAATTCTCTATTTAAATCTTCATTATTGGCTACTTGATTATTTACATTTTTAATTTTAGTTGGCATTAATGTTATTCCGAGAATTAATATAAATGCCAGTATTCCCAAACTTATCATTACTATTTTTTCTTTTTTTGAAAATACTTTTCTTCTTTTCTTTTTCATTTTCCACTCTCCTTGTAGAAATTATTCTCCAATTTATAATATACTAATTTTATTTTACCATATTTTTTTATTTCTCAACAGTATTTTACAAAAAAAGATACACTTTAATTTGCTTATAAAGTGTATCCTAATTTTTAATTTATAACTTTTCCTGTATGCCCTTCTGGGTTACTTCCTTTTTCTATATCTTCGGATTTTCTTTCGACTTTGTATTCGCCTGTTTTAACTGTACAGTATATAACTGGTGTTTTACCTTTTTTTATTTTATCAGAAATATTTAAATTAAATAATATTACTTCGTTATCTTTATATTGTATTCCTAAAACTGTATTAATTGAATTGTCTCCATTCTTAGTTGAGCCATCGATTATAAAGTATTCCTCAAATTCTAAATTTTCACCTTGTAGTGATTTAACATTTTTTACAATTTGATCAAACTCTTCATATTTTGTAACTCCAAGTATGATCTTGATTTCTTTTTTATGTTTTTTATAATATGCTTTTGAATCTTCTACTTTATAGTATTCCGGAACTAGTGTTGTTGCAAAATAGTATGCAGATTTATCTACAACACTTGAGTTTATATTTCCGTGATATTCGCTATACCAAGAAGATGTATTACCTATTGGCATTACATCCTCGTTTACTTTATCACTGTTTATATATTTCAACATTCTTTTGGCATATCCCTGAGGTGTACAATATAGGGTTATAATATTAATTAATATTATTAAAATTACTATTATAGCAACTGAAATTAGTGCTTTTTTAATTTTCTTATTCTTATTTTTATTTTTATTTCTTTTTCTCATCATACACCCCTTCTACAAAATATTTTTTAATTCTCTATGGACCATTGTATTTTACACCTTTTGATGTTAATACTGATGTATCACCTGTTCTAACCCATTCTTCAACGTCTGCTTCTGTTAACCTTCCATCAAGTATTCCATATCCTATTTCAGGTTCGCTGAAGGCTCTTCCTGAAGATTCATTTCCTGAAGCTTCTCCAGCAGTTGAATTTGTATTAGCTATTTTATGTCTTACATACGCTAATAATTCTGCATCAGAATCTCCTTTATGGCTATCTAAGTCACTTATATTTGCTCCCCATAAACTTAAATGTAAGATTTCACCTTGAACGCACATTGCTTTTTGTTCTAACCACGGATGTGCTTTTATCAGAGGGTCGTAATAATTTGCTTTGGCACACTCCATTTGTGCCTGTAAAAATGTCTCATGATCCATTTTATCACAATCTAGCAATGCTTTCTGTACTGCATTTGCTCCATTGTAATCACTCCAATAATAACTTGCACCTTTATCTGCTAAAAACGATAGTTTTGCATAAAATTGTGGATAATTCTCTTTCATAAAAGGCAAAAATTGATCTCTTTGATTACACATATTGCCTAAACTTGTCCATTGTACGATTCCTATAGCGACCTCTCCTGATGAGCATGAACTTACACAAGCTGGACCTGTGTATCTTCCTCTTTGATATGATTCCGTAACATCTGCTGCACTACTTTCAAATGGTAGCCAGTAGAATAGTGCCCATTCAAAATCATTAGTTACTTGTTTAACTTTTTTAGGTACTTTTATATATTCTTCAATATTTTCTACAACCGCTTTATCTCTATCAATTAAGATTAGGCAAATATCAGAATCTAATGTTTTTCCTAGTATGTCTCCTGTTTTAATCTCTTTTCCAACTTGTACTTGGCTATCTACTTTAAAACCATACATAACTAATACATAACCTTTTAGAGCTTTATCTGTTAGTTTTATTCTTATTCCTTCTAATGATTGTTCTCTTCCAGGTACTTCATCTGTTACCTTATTTATTTTTTCTCCATATATACTTTCAGCTAATATTTGTTCTGAGAATATATTGTTATCTTCATTATATATCTCGGTAACTTTTCCATTTCCCATAGCAGTAACATCAAGATCTTTGGCAAATCCGGTGCTTATTACTCCATCTCCAGTTACCCTGTATGCACACATAAAATCTGAACCTATATTTTCTTTTATTGGTTGACTTTCTGCATTAATTTTATTTTGACTGTTGCAATTGTAGTTTTGTCCCTCTCCTGCACATATAAATACGTTCTTTGCTTTAAGTCCTTCATCGTCTAGTTGTCCTGTAAATACTATATCTCCTGCCTGTACGTCATCTACATTTTCTATTCTTTGCCATTCCTTACTCTCACAGTAATCAACAAAATCTCCTTTTTCGCCTACGCATAATCCACTTTCTGGCTGATCTGTGTATCCACTTTTATATAAAGCCCACGCAACCATTCTATCTCCAGATATTTTTTTGCTACCATCTTCTGTTGTTGTTCCATCAGATTTAGGTGGCATATAATCTGCGTTTCCATATTCAAACCCGTTTTCTTTTATATATGTTGTTACTTCTTTAGCTGATTTTAGAAATTTTTCTACGAATTCTTCATCTGTAGCGTTACTTGAAATTCCCTTTCTGTTTTTCATTTGGAAATATATATTTTTTGCAAATTTCTCATATTTATCAGAACTTAGTACTCTGTTAGAGCTATCTGGATATGCTAAATAACCACTCATTAAAAGTCCTGTTGATGCATTTAAAAATGTTGCACCTTTTGTTCTTTTACATTTTTCTCTTAAATGTGAATTATATGTATCTATTAATTTATTAAGTTCGTCTGCATCTTTACAATTTTCTCCTACATGCATTACTTCAATTACATATATACTTATTCCTTCACATTTTTCTAATAAAGCATCTACTAAATTTTCACCTGCTTTATATTCTTTTGGATTATTTAATCCTGTATATATTATTGCTCTACTTGTGTCTGCTGGTATTTTAGCTATATTATTTATCCAATATTGTGCGTCTGATCCATCTTTTACATAGAATTCAGCATCGCCTAAATCAACATTGTTTTTCAAATTATTTAGATATTCATCACCTATAAAAGTACAACTTTTCAACGTATTCTTATAGGCATCTTCATCCTCGTTATCATCATTTTCTTCTATTTCATCTTCTGTTGCCGTCATCTTTCTCAAATCTTGTACTGACATTCCAAGTGAGTATGCTACTGTTTCGTCACACGCAATCAACGTTCCATATTCATATACTTCTTTTTCTATTTCTCTGTCTGGCCATTCACCAGGAACATATTCTGCTATCGGCCATTCTAATACTTGTTTTTCAATTTCGTAAAAATCTTCTTTTTCAAAGTATCCTAATTCAATTACGAGTTCTTTTAAATCCCTATAAATATATTGAGCATCTAACGTCTCACTTTCTTCAAGAATTGTAAATGCTTGTAATGAGTCTTTCGTAAATGAAATTTTTTCTTTTATACTATTATCCTTTTTTGCTCTTGCTTCTTGAATTTTCTTGGCAGTTGCAACAGTTCCATCATATATATAATATTTTTTACTAAACAATTCTTTAGTTGTAGGATTTGTAACTCCTCTTACAGCATCTTTAGTTTGAACTACTCCATCTTCCATTGATCCTTGTAGTGTTATAGCTGCTCCGCCTAACTCTGCAGCTGCTGCTTCACCAAATTCCTCTTTTAGATCTCCTGAAAATGACATTTCAGCATTTGTTTCATCTCCAAAATTGTATGCATTATCAGATGATGATAATTTTTTAGTTTTTTGTGTTTTTGGGCCAGAAGTTTCATTATAATCTTCTAATCCATCTCCATCATCATCAACTCCTATTAGTGTATTCTTATCTGCACTATCCGAATCTGTTCCTTCAAAATAAACGTTTCTAAACCAATGCTTTGTTACACTTGAAATATATGGAATTGATGTGTTTATGTCTGACGCTCTTTTTTTCTCGAATTTTCTTAAAGCTTCTATTGTATCTTCACTATATGTTCCTGCATCTTCTAGTTCATCAATTGTTTTTCCATCTACTAATACGATTCCAGAAAAGTCTGTATCTCTTAATTTTACATGAACTTTTGCATCAAGATCATCATTTAAAGCAAATTCTTTTACAAGATCTGGAGCCATTGTTGCTACATGTAATGTTAATAATAATTCAAATGGTTTTCCATATCTTCCTGTCCAACCTTCTAAGCTATAATATGTATAATCTCTACGTGCATTCCAAAAATCCCAATGTATATTCCATCTTCTTATCCTCATTGTGTTAGTTTCTCTTTCAACTTTTACACCTTTGATAAGCTCTCCCAAATTATATTCTCCCACTCTCAATCCCGTTAGTGGCATTCCTATTCTTTCTAGTAGATTGGAATCCAGATCTATCATTCCTGTTCCCCAGGTATCCATCCCTTCATCGAAGATTGATCCATCAAAAAAGCTATTAGCAAAATCCTTCAGGTTGAACGTATAATTATTAACTAAATATGTTCTATTTTCTGCTACTAGATATGCTCTTAAATATGGTGCATCTACTTTTTTTATTTCATTTTTACTATGACCATCTTCAACTGGAATTTCATTTCCATCTTCATCTTTTTGTCCATATATCTCTACGCTTTCGGCAAATCCCATTCCGACTAAATCATATCCCATATCATAAAGATATTGAGCTGTATAGATAATATCATCTTTATTTACTGTTGATTCATCCATACCTATAACATAACCCTGCACACCATCCCATAAGCTTAATGCCATTTGTTTAAGTCTATTCCATAAAAATTGTGGCATTGTTGTAAAGAATCCTGCAACACCTATAACTATAATAATTATTAATATAACCAGTAGTACTATAAGCAAGACAGGTGCTGCTGCTACGCCTCCTGCGGTGGCTGCTCCTGCTGCCGCTGCTTCTCCAGCTGTTGCTCCTGCCGCTGCTCCTGTCGCTGCTCCTTCTGCTGCTGCCGCGCCTCCTGCTGCTCCCTCTGCCGCTGCTGATCCTCCTGCAGCCGCAGCTTCTCCTCCGGCAGCTCCTGCCTCTCCAGCTCCAGCTGCTCCTTCACCTGCCGCTGCTTCTCCTTCTGCTGCTGTGCCTGCACTTGGAGTATTTCCAAAATCACCTGCATTCATTTTTTCAGGTGGATTTAATTCTTGTCCACCGGTTTCTGGTGAAGGTTCTGGGCCATTTCCTTCAGGATTACTATTTTCCGGTGTGTTGTTTTCTGGAGTCTCTCTCTCTGGAGTGTCTTTTTCCGGCTTATTATTTTCTGGATTATTATCTTCTGGTTGATTTTCATTTGGATTTTTTCCGTCATTTGGATTTAAATCTTCAGTATTTTCTCCTTTGCCTTTTTCCCCTTCTTTTTGGTCTTTTATATCGTCTTCTGCTTTTTCTTTCGTATCTTCAGCATTTTCTTCTGCCTCTTTTTCAGCATTCTCTTTTTCCTTATCATTGTCATCATTTCTTTTTCTTCTATGACCAGAGTCGTTGCTATCATCATCACTTTCAGCTTCGTCATCACCAATATCCATGGAATTTTCATTTAATCCTTCATCTTCCATTCTGGCTTCTTTATCTTCTTGCTGAGCCTGTGCCTCTGCTTCTCTTTGTTCTTCTTCCGCTTGTTTTTTCTCTTCATCTTCTATGGATATCACCCCCTTTTATGCTTATTGTATTGGTATTGTTATACTGTATGTTCTTTCTGCTTTGCTTAGTTCTTCCTCTTCTGTTTCTTCTGTTCCAGTATATTGTTCAGTCATTATTCTTATTTTATTAAATGCTATTTCTGATGCTTTTGTTGATTCATCATAATATTTATTAAATGTAATTTCAAATGTCCTTGTTTCTCCTGGTTCTAAAGTAATAGTATCTTTTACATTGATTGGATTTCTTTCATCTTGACCTGATATCAAGCTTAATTCATTTCCAACAATCCCATCATATAAAACAATTTTTTTCTCTGTTTTATTAGTGATTTTTACACTATAAATTTCAAATGAATAAAATTCTTCTTTATTTTCCACTCTTATTTTTAAATAATCATCTTCTGCAACTTTTTTTAAATCATTAAATCCCATATAGTCATTGACATTTAATTTTATTTTTCCATCTTCTTCTTTTACAGCAAATTTTTCTTCATAATATGCATAACTTTGATTTGTTAATCCTGTTGCTATAATATCATCAATTAATTTCACATTATATATGTATGCTTGTCCAAAATTTGAATAATTTTGTATGCTATATCTTTTTTTATTAGGAAAAACCGAACTTGCATATGTTGTAAAATTATCTAATGAATCTCCAAATACGTGTGTTTTACAGTCTGTAGTTAACAATTCAAAAGCTCCTGAATAGTCTTTATTATTGCATTTATTTATGTAATCATCTATTGTATCTTCTATTGGTGTTTGTAATTTTTCTGGCACTTCAGTATCACTTGTTAATACTACTTCATGTGGATTATATGTTGTGTTGAGCACTGGAGTTTCTGATCTACGTCCAAGGAAAAAATTAATTGCTATTATTACTAACCATACTATTAATACAATAAAAATTACTCTTTTATATTTTTTGAAGAAGTTTCTTATTTTTAATCTCCATTTTAAAAACATATCATCCTCCTATTCTTGGTTAACACTAAATGACATTTCATATTTATTATAATCATATTCAATTATAACAAAGTTTGTTTGTGGTAATTCTTCCCCATCTTTTAGTTTTGACTGAAACATATTAGAGATTGTTACCCATACTACATACATATTTCCTGTTTTGCTATTTCCAAGTCTTTCAACATTATCATATGTTAATGTCATTATTGATGAGTTGAAATTTTTATCTGCATATTCTTTAAATTCATCTAAATTAGTAAAATATGTTTTCTTAAAATCTTCATTTAATACATCATATGCTGATTGATAATCACCATTTTCTATGTCTTCTAAGAAGAAACCTATATATCTTTTTATTCTAAGTGTTTCTGGCAAACTTTTTACATCATCTTCTCTTGATCCTGAATCTTCTTCAGTATCATCATTATTAGATTCCGAGCTTATTGGATTGTTTGCTTGATTGGCTGACTTAGGCTTTTTAGTCAATCTTATAATAACTATTAAATTAATTATCATAATTATTGCTATGAGAATTATCGCAACAATATATTTTATATTATTGTTTTTCTTCTGTTTTCTTATGGTAATCATCTCCTTTTACACATATATAATTTATTTTAACATATAATTTGATTTCTCAATAGCTTTTTTCTTATTATTTTTTTAATATTTGTAGATATAAAAATGTGATTTTTTTCTTTTCTTCTATAATTCTGCTCTCATCATCACAACATAGTCTCACATCTCTCTATATAAGATTAGCAATCATTTATAATAATGATTGCTAATTCGTCTTATTATTCACTTTAAGTTAAACTATTTATGAATGTATCAACATCTTGTTTTGCATTATTGCTTCCTGCAGCTTCGTAATTGTCATGTAATGAATTAACTGCTGTAGCAAGGTTTTTGGTTTGTATTGTTGATACCACTCTCTTCTCTTCTGTTGTCCATGCATGTCCTAGTGGATTTGTGCTTGGATCGTTAAAGTCTAAGCTATCATCCATTGCCATATCTTGTAATCTATGTAAATTATTCATTCCAACTGTTGTGCTTGTATCATAATCTGTTGGATTAGCATTTATTAATGCTGACAACGCAGCTGATACTGATGCATCTATATGGGCCATATTTACACCTATTAGGCTATTGACATAGCTTCTAAGGTTATTTTTACTTGTTCTATCTGTTCCATAATTTTGAAAATTGAAATTATTATTTTTAGACATATATGATGCAAATTTATTTAAATCATTTTGGACTTGTTGAATATTCTCTTTACTTCCCAGTGCTGAAGCATCTGGGAACATCCATGCATGTGTTGCGTCATATGCTTGGAATCCTACGTGTGCTGCATTAGCTGAAGTTCCAAGTCCAATTTCATATGCTCCAGCTGCCATTCCAATTCCTGCTGGCACACTATGTTTAATTACACTTCCAACTGCATGACCAACTTTGGTACTATCTATTGTTTTAGCAGCACTAACAATTGGTTTTACTGGTGCACTTGTACTAACTTTCTTTCCAATATTTTGTCCGAATTTTGTTTTTGATATAGCTTTAGTTGTTGCGCCAACAACTCTTTTGGCTGTATTTCCTATACTTTGCACAGCCATTGCTGCTGCCATTGCATTTCCGACACTTTGACTTTCAATATGAAATATCTTTCTAACTATTTCTTCTGCCTTCCATATAAAGCTCATACACATTAATGCCAAAATCAATTTTGCTAAAGATGATGACGCTTTTAACGTATCAATTATCGTAGATATAAATACCAAATATATAATACAATCAAATGGTTGTAATAAAACTGTCGTCATAAATTCTTTTAACCATGCTTCTAATGCTTGCGCTTTTCCATCTTTTACTTTATCAATTGAATATGTAATTGTTATTAATGGTGATATTATTATTAAAAAACCAACTATTAACATACGTTTTACATATATTAGTAAAAATGATGTTGTCATACCTATAAGTGCAAAATATACTAGTAATGCCCCCCATGCTTTGGTTGCCATACCACTAATTGACATTAGGGCCAATTGTTTTACTACTCCTTCTCCAATTGTAACTTTTGCTGTTCCAGCAAGCATCTTTACCAATGCATTATTTGCTTCTATTGTAAACATTATTATATAATTTAATAAAAATACTAATGCAAAACTTACTAGCCAGTCTGTAAGCATTCTTTTATAAACTGCTTGCTCTGAAGCTACTGTTGATATTGCCATTCTTATACCTATATACACAAGAACTGCTAATAATAATACTATTGATAGTATTCTTAATATATAATACCATGTTGCAATATTGATTCTTATTGTTTGTATAACATTTGATTCTCCTGAGAAATTAAAAAAGTCAATCTCAGTTATTCCCACTCTGTTAAAGAATATATCATCAGGTGTTAAGAATCCTTGTATTTTATTTCCTCCAGAATCGTCTCCTAATTTTGCTATTCCAGTTAGAAGTCCTTGTATCCCCATCCCTATTAAAAGTAATGGTGCTCTTATAACCCAAGTAATTATACCTACAACTCCATCAAGAGTTGTTCCTAATACATTAAATACTCCGTCCATCATCGAATTATAATCTGCATTTTCATCTATGGTTTCAATCGTTTCTACCGACGATGAAGTATCTGTTGCCAGAGCCATGTCTGCCGACGTTGGAAACAATGTAATTATTAAGTTTATTACTGTTATGAAAATAACAATACACCAAATTAGTTTTTTAAACCTTTTCTTCATTTTCTTCTCCTAACTTATTTTTTCTTACGAGGGAATTTTACATATTCAGACATAGAGTGAATTGACTTTTTATCTCTCATGTTAAATATATTTTTAACTATTTTTTCTGATCTTGATAATGCCATAAAGAATATTACTGCTAAAAATGGTGCCACTTCAAATATCTTATTTGCAGAAACTATAAATACTAAATAAAGTCCTGCATGGATTGGCTGGATAAATGCATTTACCATATACTCTTGTATCCAATTTGTAAACGTTCCAGCCTTTCCACCTTTTCCAGCTATTTTTGTTTTTGTAGCAGAGTATGTAACTGTAATCAATGGAGATATAACAATTAAGAATCCCATTGATAGTAATCTGTAAAAATACATTACAAAGAATTTAGCTTGATAGAATGTCATTACAACATACATAAATATTGTAGCAACATATGACCAACCAGATGTAATATTAAGAATATTTATTGATTGCCATATAATTGATTTTTCAAATCCACTTGTAACTTTTGCAGTATAAAACAAACTAACAATTGCCCCTGACAGCATATTTATCATTGCTATTACATATGGCATTATAAATATTAATATCATACTAACTAGCCAATCTTTGAGCATATCTTTATATCTAGCAATTTCTGATGCTACTGTTGATATTGCCATTCTTATTCCTAAGTATATTAACATTGCTAATTGTAATACTACTGCAATTACTTTAGCTATATAATAAAAGCTTGCTACTGAATTCTTTATTGCTTTATTCACTTCGTTTTTATTATTATCTACACCAAAGTAATCTGCATCAAATAAGTCTATTTTATTAAATACTGTGTCTTCTATAGTAAACCAATTTATTGATGGGCCATTAGAATCTTTTAGATATGTACTTTGAGATTCATCCCATTTTGCAACTTGGTCGTTTTTCACTAAAAAATTATCTGCTCCTCTAGTAATTATAGTCATTGTTCCAGATACAACAACAACTGGCAAAAGTAGCCATGTTCCAAGTGCAGTTGCCAAACTAGATCCAAAAGAAAATGTTTCTCTAACTTGTTTTACTTTTGATCCATTTTCTGATTTTAATGTTGCTTTAGAATTGTTTTTTAGATCATTCCAAGAATCCATACTATAGCCTTCATTAATTGTTTTGAAGTCTTGAGTATTTATTTCCAAGTCTGTATCTGTTGCATATATGAAATTAGGTATTAATGCATTGGCTAATAGTACAACTATTATTAGCCATATTACCCTTTTTCTCATTTATTTGTCCTTTCCTTTGCTCTAGTTATTTTCGCCTCTTATCGCTGCTAATTTATTCATATTTGTTTCAATAAATTCAAATTCTTTCTTTGTAGGTTGAATTGCAATTATAGCTGTATCCTCACCTACTTTTAATAAACCTTCACCTCTTTGGCAAGTTGTTAAGAAATATGCTTCACCATCACTTAGTTTGAATACTTCTTTAATATATTGTATTTCAGATTTATCTTGTGCTAAGAATAGTTTTGTATCTGAAGATGTAAGAACTGCTTCAACTTCTTTTTTCTCATAGAAATCTTGGAATCTCTGTGACATAACTGCTAATGAAACGTTTCTTTTTCTAGCACGTCTAGCCATTGTGTTTAAGAAGTCTACGGCTTCTGGGTATGGAAGCAACATCCATGCTTCATCAATAAGAACTCTTTTCTTTGAAGCTTTTGATTTATCTTCACTATTTTTCTTAACATATTTTTCCCAAATCCATGATAGAAGAACTTGTTGTGCAAGTGGTCTTGCAAATCTTTCTTCTAGTTGTGAAATATCTAGATTTATAAATGGCATTCCATCTAGTAATTCAAATGTTGATTGTCCATCGAAATAAGCCATTTGTCCGTTATAAGCTCTAACATATTGTCTCATAACTTTTATTAAATAACTATAGTGGAATCTATAGTCAGGGTTTTTATTTTCTTCTGCCTTTTTCAATATTCTTGCATACCAGCTTCCTATTGTTGGCATTTCTTTCTTTTCTCTTTCTCTTGTGTTTCTTATTAATCCTGCTGTATTTTTGTAAAGACTATCTACGTTGCTGTTAACACCTATTGATTCATATTCTTCAGCAACTGATTCTGAAATAATTTGTTTTGTTAGCTCGTTTACTTCTTTACTTCTTGTACTACCTCTTGCCATTGTAAGTAAAGATTGTGTAACGTCTTCAACCTTATTTTCAACGTTAAGAACTACTCTTTCTCTTCCTGTTATTTCATCTTTAACTATTTCAGGTTCTATATCAAATAAGTTAATAATTGTTTGTGAATTAGGGCTTATTATTACATTAACCCCACCTAATGCTTCAGCAACTACTCCATACTCACCTTCAGCATCTAGTGCTAAACTTTCTATTCCCATCAATACAGATGATCTTGCTGTTAATGTTTTTATTGTAACACCTTTACCAGCACCAGACTTACCAAAAATAACCATGTTGTAGTTTGTTAATGTTGGACTAAAGTTATCAAATAATATAGGTAATCCTGTTTGTCTATTAAATCCTAATGGTATTCCTTTCTCATGTCCAATTTCTGATGTGAAGAATGGAAATACTGTTGACATTGAACGTCTATCAAATGTATGGACTTTGTTTAATTTATTATCCAAAAATGGCATATTGCTTCTGAATGCTTCATCTTGGATTGCCCATGCTGGTTTAATTCCAACTAAGTTCTTTGACATTTCTGCTGAAAGTAATTCTGTATATTTATCTAGTTCTGCTATACTATATGCAAATAATGTACATACAATTGAAGCATCAAATAATTTGTTAAATCCTGCGGCTATTTGATCTCTAAGTTCTTCAGCCTCAGCTCTTTTTTGTGCTAATATTCTCTCTCTGTTGATATCTCCTCTATCCCAAGCAACAATTCTTTCAGATTCAAGTTCATTAATTGTTCTATTTAATTCAGTTTGTGATGTATTTTCACTTACGGGATTAATAAATACAGAAACATTTAAATCTCCAAATGTATACATTCCTCTTAAAAATTCTGGGAAGGTACACATTCTTGGAATTGTAGATACTATCATACTTCTGGCATATCTTGTTCTTCCTGATGCTATTTGTAGATAATTTGGATTTGATGCATCTATTCCTGCTGGTGCAATTAAATCTTTAAGTCCTTTTCTGTTCTTTTCCAAAAAGCTTACTTGCTCTTTTTCATCTTTTTTCTCTTCTAGTATTTCGTCTTCTTGTTTTTGATTAACTGCTTTATTTTTTTTATTTTTCATCTTATATCCTCCTTATCCTTCGTTCTTCTTATTCTCAAAATCAGCATCTACTTTTGCCATCTTTATTTCTGTTTTAGCACCATTGTATGTTACTTCATCCATTTGTCCTTTGTATTGTTCAACTAAATCTGTTGCCCTATCTTTTATTTTTTGTTCTCTTTTTACTAATTCAATTTGTCTATATTTATCTGCTCTTATTATGCTTTCTGTTGCAAGTTCAATTGCTTTTTCAGAAATTTCTGCATCAAGCTTTTCTTCTTTCTTCTCTAATACATCTTTTCCTGTTGAATATAAAGCATCATATTGGCCATCTAATGCTTTAGAGAATTGTAGCAATTCTGAATCATCTCTGTTGTATGCTATGTATAGAAGTTCACAAATTTCTTCTGAACTTAATACTTTACTTGTTACTTCAGATGCTTGTAATGAACGTATAGCTGTTTGAGCTCTTGTATATAATTCTGAGAAACACATTCCATCTACTTCTTCTGGTGGAGTATCTGGTGTTGCTCCACATTCACTTGCAAAATAAGAAAGAATTAAATATGTACGTTGTTGTAAAACATTTTTATTCAAACTCATTCTTGCAACATATTCTGCTATATCTAATCCATAATCAAGAACTCTTTCTTTTCTTCTTTTTTCTTGTTGTAATTTTATTAAAAGTCTTTCATTTTTTGTTTCTTTAGCAGCTTGTATCCTTGCATTAACTTTTTCTATATCTTGTGCTATTGCAGATACTTTACTTTTATATTCATCAACTATATCTCTTAAGTTTAAGCTTCTTGTTTGTACGTATAATTGAATTGGAAATCTTAATGTATTTAAGAATTGAACAAATCCCTCTTCAACTGCTATCTTTTCTTCTTCTGACATAAGATCATAATTTACACCAGAACATTGTATAATCATTACATATTGTGTTCTGTTTTTTCTGATGATCATATTGTCTTTTACTTCATCAAACTCCATAAACTTAAATATTGATTCTCTTGGCATTCCATTAAAATCTTTAAGTTCTTCATTTTCAATTCCTAATGCTTCTTCTTGCTCTTCCTCTTCTTTTCTATTATTCATATAAATGATCAAAAAATATGCAGCAATTAATGCTAGTATTATAAATACTAATATTGCTAGTACAATTTGTAATATTGTAATAAGACTCATTTATTTTTCCTCCTTTGTATATACGTACATTTTTTTATTTTTGTTAAACTTTACCCATCTAATTATTATTTCACTTAAAGGCTCTCCACCTATTTTTTTAGTTACTGGAATTCCTGAAATAGTTGGTATTTTAATTGCACCAATTCCAAATCCAACTAAACCACATACTGCAGTTATTATTATTCCAACCATTTTTAACCCTAACATTGAAAAAAGGAATAAAAATATAAGACCAAATCCAATGCCACAAACAGTTGTAATCAATGATTTAACTGTAAATATATAAAAAATTCTTGTTTCTCCTCTTAAATTTCTAGGAATATAATATGTTCCCATAGCTTCCTCCTTTGTATATTTTTAATTTGCCAATGATGTTGATAATAAATTATAAACTATTTTCCATATTGCTGCTGCTCCAAGCACTACTACAGATGAAACAACTAGCCCTATAAGCTGTTGTTTTAATTTTGCAGCTTCCTCAGGAGTTGCAAACATGTATTTGATTCCCATTATTATTGTAACTGCAACAAGTACTATTACACCAATTGCAGTTAATATCTCAATGATTGGTCTTAATATATCTATTATTCCTTGTTCATCAATTGGACCACCACCGTTTCCTTGTCCTTGTTTAAGCCAGTATTTTATATCTGTGTTCATATCATTAAAACTTCTAGCTTCTGTAACAGGTTGTGCTAAATTTATTATCATCAATGCTGTAACTACTACCGCAATGCATTTAAGGATTTTCATATTTTTTCCCCCTTATTATACTAGTTATCATAATTATAATATACTTTTCTTCTATTTTTCAACTTTTTTTTACATTTGTAACTATATTGTTATATATTTTTTTTGATTTTTTCTAATTTAATTTTTGATAAAAAAAATAAGATTATTTTTTATAATCTTATCTTTTGTTTTTAATTATTAATTTGTATTGCTTCGTTAGCAAATATCTGTATAATTCTAACTATGCCAGATGAAGCAAAGGCCATACACGCGCCAACTATATATACAACTGCATGTTTTTTAATTTCCGCTTTATCTCCTGGGGCTGCAGCCATATACTTTATTGCTAATACTACTAGCATTATTGATCCTATACCTACAGCTACAACTTGAAATATTCCAATAATTACTCCCATTGGGTTTTTTACATATGATACGGCGCCATCATCAACCTTAAGATTCCCTATTGCTAATGCACTTTTGGGAAATATCAACATTATATTAATGCAAATCAAAAATATTTTATTCATCATCTTTTTTTTCATCTTATCACCCTTTATTCATATCAACCTATATTAAGGTCCTTAACAAATAGTGCAGCTAATTGAATTAAATTTGTTACTCCAAAAATCATAACACCACCTATTATGTATGGAATCAATTTTCTTTTTATTTCAGCTTTATCATCAGGTGAACTATACATATACCTGATTGCTAGTAATAGTGTAGCAATTATAGCTACTCCACCACCTATAAATTGTAATATTGTTAATACTTTATTTCCTAAAGTAAATAAAGCATCTGCACCGCCTATTGTTCCAGACGCATCTACTTTTGAATTATTTACTATTTTCAACGCTATATCCTCTTCTTCTGCATTCACAATTGTACAAAAACTTAATATAAGCAATATTGTCATAAGTGTAACAAATATCTTATTTATTTTTATCTTTTTATGCATATTATCACCTTCTTTTTCTAAAAAAGGATTATCATAAAAAATGATAATCCTTTTTTATTTTGCATTTATTTCTTAAATTACTTATTTCCTTCAGGATTAATAGATTTTTCAGCAAATGTTCTAATAATTCCTATTATTCCTGATGCTGCAAATAATACAACAGCTCCAACTACGTAAACAACAGCATGTTTTTTAATTTCTGCTTTGTCACCAGGTGCTGCTGAAATATATTTTATTGCTAGCACAATTAACATTATAACAGCTATAGCTACACCTATAACTTGTACTATACCTAAAATCCTATTTAATATATTTCCAAATGAATCAGATGTATCTGTACCTTCTGCTTTAGGTAATGCTAGTGTATCTCTTGCTGCAAATGCCACATTATTTAAACACATAGCAATCATAGCTACCATTAAAGCAACTGACATTATCTTAACTATAGTTTTCTTTTTCATAAAATTTTCTCCTCCTTTTATATTGGTTTAATCATTTTTTATACTTATATGAATAAATTTTAGCATATAAAAATTTTTTTGTACATAGTTTTTTGAATTTTTTTATTATTTTGGTATTTTTTTCTTTTATTTGCATATATTTATATTGACAAGAATGTTAATATGGTGTTATAATATTAACTGTGCTTAGGAATATCGCGGGGTGGAGCAGTTGGCAGCTCGTTGGGCTCATAACCCAAAGGTCGCAAGTTCGAGTCTTGCCCCCGCAACCAAAGAAAGACATTTTTCGTTTGAAAAGTGTCTTTTTTATTTCGCTTATTAATTCCTGTTAACGCTTGTTTCTAAGCTTTTCACGGTTGTTATATTTTCATTCACTTTTGTTAATTCTTGTTCATTATGTAAAAATAAGCAGAGGTTTTACCTCTGCTTATCCATTTATTATTAATGATATACTTTTCATTTACCTGTAATCTGTTTTAATTCATTAATTTCTTGTGTAAGTTTTCCATTTGTTTCAAAAAGTTTTAAATAGTTATCTAAATTATTTTCAGCATTTTTCTTCATATTAAAATATAAACATGTCATTATTACTAAAGCAGTTATTAATAAAAAGATTATCGCTAAAAAGCTTTTTTCTCTTTTACTCATTTTTTTCTCCTACTTATAATATATTAAAATCATTCTATCCAAATTATACCATTACATTATATATTGTCAACAATATTGTATAGTTATTTGTATATGACATCATTTTATATTCTCATAAAATGATCAACAACTCTTTTAAATCTATCTATTGGAAAGTCAAAAAGATGTTTTACAACTTCAAAACTTTTTTCTATGTAATTTGTTAGTTTTTTATTTTTTTCTTGTAGTTTTTGATTCTCGTATCTTAAATCATTATTTTTCTCTTGTAGTTCAATATTATTCTCTGTTGCTTTATATGATTTTAATAAATAAACTTTTAACTTTTTGTTATATTGTATTAATTGTTTGTTTTGAGAAACTATTAAAGATATATTTTGAGTTTCTAGTTCTTTTATAGGTTCAGTCTGTAATTCTGCTTTTATATTATTATATTCTGTTATTTGTTTAAATTTTTCAGTAGATAAATGTTCAACTCTATTTTTATTTCCACGTTCTAATTCAAAACCATTATCAGTTATGTATTTATAAAATGAATCTTGTAATTTTCTATAACTCTCTTTGCCTTTCCAGTATTCACTACAAGCTATTTTATTGGTTTGTTTTCCACTTTCTTTGTCTAATTTGTGGACAACAGGAACGAAAACTATATGCATGTGAGGAGTGGATTCGTCTAAATGAACTTTAGCTGATATTATATAATCTTCTCCTAAATTTTGATAACTAGCTACAAATGGAATAAGCTGTTTCAAAATATCTTTTTGTTTCTTCTTCTCCGATAGTATCAAAAAATTCTTTATCTGATGTTATTATAAATTCGCATAATATATTTGTTGTTTTTATTATTCTACCTTGTAGATTATTTTGTTTTATTAAATTGTTTAGTTCTCTTAAATATGTAGTAGTTGGATTTTTTAAAGAATAATTTTTTATTGAATTTTGTCGATTTATGTCTTTATTTGAATAATTAGTATTCTTTCTTTCATTATGTTTGTATAATCCTGCTAAATTATCTCTTTTGTAATTTGCATTTCTTATTATTGCATAACTCATTTTTCCTCCTTTTGAATAAGCTATTCTTCGTAGCTTACTCTATTTAAAATTTCTACTTTGACATTACTTAAGCTAAACTAATTTCAGTTTCTAACACACTAGAAACTCGCAGAGTTTCGTGTGGTCAGGGATTATCCCTAACAACCCTTGTTCACGATTATTAACTCATATTTATTATAATTATTTTTCAAAAAATTTAATAAATATTGTGCATTCATTCTGATTCACTTTCATTAATTAATCGTGTTATAAAAATAATCGTTTTAAACTCTATTTTTATAATGAGTTTTATCCCCAATAATTAGCAAATGGGGGATAAAACAATGAGAAACCTTACTCGGTTTCTCAAACTCTTCCACGGAAAATGATAAAAGTACCAAATTATATTTGATACTTTTATCATTTGTTCTTTTTATTTTTTACTATCCATTTCTGTCCACATTTATCTGTTCACTTCTGTCCATTTTTTAGTATTTGATTAGTTTTACAGGTAGTTTTTTATTTTAAGGGTAGTTTATAGGGTAGTCGATTTTATTTTCACTACCTTTAAAAATATTTGTTATTACTTTTAAATATATTTCCTACTTTTGTAATTGCTGAAATTAAATCCGAATATTCAATATCTTCTGCATAAAAATTATTCTTCTGATATTTTTTCCATTGTTTTTGCATATCAACATCATCTTTTAAAATCATAATTACTTCTTGCCAATTATTTATAATATCTAAAGTTTCTCTATATTTTGCAGTTTCAATTATCGCTTCTTTTAATATTTTTTCATCTATATTTTTATTTTGTGTATTTATTAGCATATATACATCATAAAAATCTCTTATTCTTGTTCCCAATACACCTCTTTTAATTATAGATTCAAATTTTTCTGCAATAATTGTTTCAACATTATAAGACCATACTTGAATTTTTCTATCTTCTAACATCAACGAAAAGCTATACTTTATTTCTTTATACGTAATTTTATCTCCAGTAGTAATATCTATCTTTAAAGTAACTGGCATATTTTCATTATAATTGCTTTCAAATGTAACTCTATAACCTCCATAATCATCATCTTCACGAATTAACTCAATTCTAGTTACATTAAAAGTAACATTATCCTCTGATTTTATTGAACAAATTTCTTTTAAAATTTTGCTAATATTTTCTTCTGTAAGAGAGAATCCTTTAATTGTTGTATCCATATCCATTGTTGTTCTACTATCAATTCCCAGCATAGCTGAAATTAACATACCACCTTTAAGAATAAAGTTGTCTCTATATTTTGAAACTGAAATTCTTTCTAGCAATCTTTCTAACATATATGTTTGTAATACTGATTGAGCAGATACTTTATTTTCTTTAGCAATATTATTAATTATTGCTTTAAAACTCATTGTGTTTCTTTCCACTATAACACCTCCATATATTGTTTTAATATTTTATCTATTTTTAATATTTTGGCATATTTGTATAATAAATTAATATCCTTATTTTTTAATTTCATATATTCTTTTAAAGCTGTGTTTAATATTTGATTATCTATTTTATTTCTATCTCTTACAATATCACATATCGTTCGTTCTAAATCATATACTCTAATTATAGTTTTATCTTTTAATTTAAGTGTAGTAGCACCTAATTCATAAAACTCTTTTTTTAAATAATGACTATTTATAAGCTCATTGTTTAATCGTATAGTGTTTGGAAATGTCATATCTAATTTTAATGGAGTTCTATCAGTTAAGCCATAAAAATATAATGCAGTATTATGAGAATAGATACCAGATTTATATTGCTCTCCTAAGATAAAAAACTCATTTAATTCTTTACCTTTTTTTACATATAAACCTTTAATAACTTTTTCAACATAACCATCGTTTTCTAATTCTTTTAAATATTGTCTATGAATATACTTTTCTTCAATATCTTTTACATACAAAATTCCATTATTATTTTCTAATATCTTTTTTATCTCATCTTTCTTATTCATATAACCACTTCCTCTTTGACAATCATATACATATTATACGTCAAATGTATATTGTTGTCAATTTTCTATTTTATATTAATTTAACTCTCATTAATTTCTATTAATTTATGCTCATTTCAAACAACTGGCTAAACAAACCATTAAAATTAATTGATATTAAGCTATTTGGTCATTTCCCCGCAACCAAAAATTTTAAGACTGAAATCGTATGATTTCAGTCTTTTTTATTGTATTTAATGATTTCAAAATTTTACTAAATGATTTAAAAATTTTACTGAGAGTTAGTTATTTCGTTTTACTTTTCAATTATTTTGTTGTTTGATTTGTTTATTATTCTTAATTTATTTTACTTTTATTTTTTCTTTTATATTAGAAAATTTACTCTCGCCTATTCCAGGAACATTTTTTAAATCTTCTATATTTTTAAATTTTCCATTGTCTTCTCTGTATTTTATTATACTTGATGCTAAACTTTCTCCTATTCCGTTCAGTTCTTGTAATTCCTTTTCATTGGCTTTATTTATATTTATTGTATCATTTTCCTTACTATCAATTCCTGTTACTCCATCATCTGTTATTTCATTTGTGTTTTCTTCAGATTTATTTGGAATATATATCTTTTGTCCATCTTCTAATTCATAGGCTAAATTAACATTTTTTAAATTTGCTTCTTCTGTTTGTCCTCCTGCTTTTTCTATTGCATCTACAATCCTGCTTCCTTGTTCTAATTCAATCACGCCTTGATTTTTAACCTCTCCAGTCACATACACTTTTATTGTTTCATTTTCTATTTTTTCTGGTTCATCTTCTGTTGTTAAAACATTTTGAATTGTTATTTCTTCATTATTATTATTTTGGTAGTAAATATCTATTAATTTTATACCAGCTATTACTACTACAATTCCTATTAAAATATATACAATTATTTTTTTGTTATTTTCTTTTTTAAACATTTCTTTCCTTTCTAAAAATTATATTGTTTTTTGTCGAAAAATAGGGTATATTATTGTAAATTAAATATGAGGAGAAAAAATATATGAACAAATTGAAGAAACTCTTTTCTTTTCTTATTTTTGTAATTACTTTATCAAATATGATTTCTTATTCGTTTGCAGCTTCTTTAGCTGATAAGACTTCTGAGCTTGAGGAAAACTTATCATCTGAAGCTGTTTTAATTATGGAGTCATCCACTGGTAAAGTTATTTATGAAAAAAATGGTTATGAGAAAAAATATCCTGCAAGTACGACTAAAATCTTAACTGCCATTCTTGCTATTGAACATTGTAATTTAAATGAAACAGCTACTGCAAGTGAGTTTGCAATTAACTCAATTCCAAGTGGTTATTCAACTGCAAATATTCAAATTGGTGAGACGCTTTCAGTTAAAGATTTACTTTATGCACTTATGTTACAGTCTGCAAATGAGAGTGCTGTTATATTAGCAGAACATATTTCTGGTTCTCAAGAAGCATTTGCTGATTTAATGAATGAAAAAGCAAAAGAAATTGGTTGTGAAAATTCTCATTTTGTAAATCCTAATGGTATTCATAACGAAAATCATTATACTACTGCACATGATTTAGCATTAATTGCTAATTATTCAATGCAAAATGAAACTTTCAGAGATATCGTTAAAACAACTTCTTTCACTTTGCCAGCAACTTCAGCATATCCTTCAGAATCAAGAACATATACAAATACTAATAATTTAATAATTTATGATAATCGTAATAGGCCAGATAATTATTATTACGAATATGCTACTGGAATAAAGACTGGTTACACTAGTGCAGCTAAAAATTGTTTAGTATCTTCTGCTACTAAAAATGGAATTCAATATATTTCTGTTGTTTTAGGATCATCTATAACTTATGGAAATTCTGGTTCTATTAGCCATAGATATGTAGATACAATTGCATTATTTAATTATGCATTTGATAATTTTTCTTTTAGAAAATTAAAATCTACTAATAATACTATAAAAACAATAGAAATTGAAAATGCGAAAAAAGATTCTAAGAATCTTGATTTATTGATTTCTAGCGATGTTACAGCTCTTGTTAGTATAGATAATAAGACTACAAATATTGAACCTGAAATAAAATTAAATGAAGATTTAAAAGCTCCTATTTCCAAAGGAGATCTTGTTGGAACAATTTCATATACAGTTGAAGGTTTGTGCTACACAACAGATTTAATTGCTGGAAATGATGTAGAAGAATATAAACCTAATCTTTTCTGGTTATATTTTTTAATATTCTTCATTATTTTAGTTTTAATCGTTTTTGGTATACGAACATATAATTTAAAAAAGAGATACGCTAGAAACAGAACTAAATATATTATAAAATAAAAAATGGAGGCATATGTTTTATATGCCCCCTATTTCTTTATTCTAATACTAATTGATTCATATCTTGTCCAACTATTACTGTTATATCATATTCAGAACTATTTTTTCCTGCGCTTGTTGTTCCATATCCTAAAGTATCAATTAATTCGTCTACCACTTCTTCTTTTTTCTCTGTTCTATTTATTACTTTTGTTGTTTTGCTAATTGTTGTTGAACCAGTTTCTTTTATAGTATATCCTTTATTTTTTAGTCTTTTCTTAGTGTTTTCAAAAACTGTTTCGTTTCCTGTTCCATCTAGTAATTGAACTTTTATGTATTCTGGTTTTAAAGTTGCTGTTGAACCTGAACTTGCATCTGATTCAGCTTGTTTAAATGTAAACATTTCTTGAATTGTATCTTTTATTGCTGTTTTATTAGCTCTGTAGAACCATAGTTTTTGTGGTCCAAACTGAGCTGGTGTTCCTGGTAAATATGCTGTTTGTATTGCTGATACATCAAATTCAAGTGCAGCTGGTGAATATTTCATTACGTAATTCATATCCATATTTGTTTCGATATTATCAAATGCGATTTCTATTAATTGATTTATTTTTGTTACATTCTTAAATTGTAATGTTTGCTTTATTGTTTCTGAGATGAACTCTCTTTGTGTTCTCATTCTTCCTATATCGTTATCACCATATTCTTCTGGATAACTTGTTCCATCATTATTATGTCTAAATCTTAATAATTGTTCAGCTTTTGCTCCATCAATGTGTTGCATTCCTTTAGATAAGTGAATATGTAAGTCCTGTCCTGGATCATCATAATTCATGTTTATTGGAACGTTAAACTCAACTCCACCTATTGCATCAACTATTTTTATTAATCCAGCGTTTTGTACTGCTAAGTAATTATTTATTTCTAATCCAGTTAACTTTTCAACTGCTGCTAGTACCTTTTTAGCACCAGCATCTCCGCCACCACCTCTTTGGTACAATGCATTTATCTTATCATATCCACCTGCTGTAGATTCGCTTTTTCCGACGAATGTATCTCTTGGAATTGAAAGCATTGATGCTTCTTGAGTTCTTGGGTAATATGCACAAAGTATAATTGTATCTGTTAAAAGATTTCCTTCATCTGTACTAATTCCCAATACTAAGCAATATATCGGATCTAGGTTAGCAACATCTTCTTCTGTCTGTCCTGTTACCATAAGTGCAACTTCCTTTGCTCCACCTTTTAACATTTTATTTAAATCCCAGTCATATTTAAATCCTAACCAACCTACAAAACATCCTAATAATAAGACTAATATTAATATTATTATTAGCACAACTTTCAGTATTGTTTTTACTATTCTCCAGAAGATATTCGGTTTCTTTTTACTTTTCTTTTTATTATTTTTTTTAGTAGTTTTTCCTTCTGGCTTAGGCTCTTTTTTCTTTCTTTTCTTTTCTGCCTTTTCCCTCTTTTTTCTCTCTTTTTCTTCTCTTTCTTCTTGTTCTCTTCTTTCTCTTCTACTCACTTTTTTTCTCCTACTACTAATATGCTTGGTATTATACCAGATATATTTAGTTTTTTCAATTATTTGGTTATAGTATTGATGAAAATATTTTCTTCGTATACTATACTTCCAATATTTGATTTATTTATGTTTTCTTCTATTTTTCCATCAAAGCAAATAGGATTTGCTACGTATAATATTGCAAAAGCAATGTTTACAATAAATATTCCTTCTATTATGCCATATATTATTCCACCAGATTTATTAAATTGTTTTATAATAGGGAAATTTCCTATTATATCTGCTAATAAATTTAAAGCAATTAGTATAATTCTTGAAACAATTAATAAAATAATAAATGCTATTCCGTCTATGATAGTGATTGTAAGGCTATCTGCAACATATTGTGCTGTATTGTCTTGAGCATTTTTTAGTGCTTCATCAATATATTTTTCAGAGAATTTTAAAATCTCATTTTTTTCTTTTTCATCTTCTTTTAAATTAGCAAAATCTACATCTTTTATTTTTTCATATATACTGTTATTTATTTTGTCATCTATCTCTGTGTGATTTTGTATAAAGCTTGATAATGGTCTATAAAATATTAAAGCTAACACTATTGATAGAATTATAGCTATAAAGCTAATTGCGACCTTCATTAGGCCTTTTCTATATCCTAATATTATGCAACATGCAATTACTAAAATTATCAAACAATCAATTAATATTCCCATATCTTCTCCTTGATTTATAAGTTTACTATAGCAATTTTATCTTTGTATACAATTATTCCTAAATGTTTTGATACTAATACATCTTTTACTTCTTGTGAACTAACAAATTTCTTTACTAGCCATCCATTGCTATTTATAAATTGTACTTCTTTTCCAAGATTTAATGCCATCATATTATTTTGTGCTTTTAATGATTTTAAGCTTCCCTCTATTATATAAACTTTTTCTGAATTATTATCTTTTTTTATTTTTAATCTATAATCAGATTTAAATACACTTGAAGCTTCCTTGTCTATTCTTGCAAATCCACTTGTTAAATTTGTGTCAATATATGCTGTTAAATCAGATATCTCATAAATTTTCTCACTTGTGCTATCATCCATTTTAAGAACATAACTGTCAAAACAACATAGTAATTTGTTTTTCTTTTGATATTTCATTCCTACTAATAATTCATTGTTTTCTGTTTCATATGAATTTATTGTTGCATTCTCTGCTTTAGTTGATGCTTGTTCTATTGATACAACTTCTATTTTTGTTTTAGTTAATATTGTAGAATTATCTATTTCAGCTATTGCAACATTTTTACTATCGTCTGAAATATCAACAGCAACTACGTAGTTTGAAATATATTTACTGAATAGCAAATCTCCTTTTGGATTAAACAACATAACTATTGATTCATATGTGGTACCTGTTACTGATACAGCTACATATCCTTCTTTATTTACTGCTATTTTTGAAACTTTTCCTTCTATATCTTTTTGCCATACCAAACTATCTGATTTAATTAAACATATTTTTTGTGATTCATAATCACCTAAAGCTAAGTATTTGTCGCCTGAATCTGCAATTGGTTTTGAAAGAGTTATTTCGATACTTCCTGTTTGTTTTGCATCTGAATTATAAAAATTAACACTTCCATCTGAATACACAACTAGTTTCTTATCATATGTGTATATAAGCGACAAATTTTCAGTATCTATTGTTATACTGTTTGCTCTGTCTTCTGAAATTTCTTTTCTTAAAATATATGTATCTACAAATGAGCTGAAATTTCTGTTTGCCATATATAAAGCAACAATTATTAAAACAATTATTGCTATTGTAGTGACAACAGTAAGTTTCACCATTTTCTTATTTTTCTTTCTTTCTTTAAATTTTTCTAAAGAATATTTTTTCATTTGATTTCTCCCTTTTTATATACATATTTATACCAATTACAACCTTTTTTTTCAAGATATTTATCGCTTTTTGTTTAATTAATACTTTCTATTATTTTTTGGCAAATAAAAAATCACTTAAATCTTTTTAATTTAAGTGACCTTCTTTTAAAATAATCCGTGATCCAAAGAACTCCATTTTTTGTATTCATTCCTCTGTCTCTTTCATTATTTTTAAATTTCCAACAGAAAAACGTATACAATCATTAATAAATTCATTTACAGATGGTAAATTATTTTCTAATACTAATTTTCTAACTTGATCTAATAATTCTGTTTCTATTCTACATGTAAACTGTTCATATTCTTTCTTTTCTCTTGCTTTTATTACAAAATCTGGCATTTTCCTCACCTCATTTTTATTTTATTATATTGCCCTACTTCTTTATATACTCTTTAGTGACTTTTCTGAGACTTATTGTATTTTACTCTTTTTTCTGTTTTTTATGCGTATTTTTTGTGATTTTTCTTGATTTTTTCACACCTAGCACTTATAATATTTGTTTGGAAAATATTTTTTAAGAAGAAAGGTGATTATTTATGATAGGAAAAAGAAAAGTAATATTAGTTGGAACAGGATTTGTTGGAATGAGTATGGCTTATTCTTTATTAAATCAAGGTAATGCTAGCGGTGTTAATGAACTAGTATTAATTGACGTTTTAAAGGACAAAGCTGAAGGTGAAGCAATGGATTTATGTCATGGATTACCTTGTTCTCCAAGCCATATGAAAATAAAATCTGGTGATTATTTTGAATGTAAAGATGCAGATATAGTTGTTATAACTGCTGGTTTAAGCCAAAAACCAGGTCAAACAAGATTAGAGTTATCTACTGCTAATGCAAAAATTATGAAAGATATAACAGAACAAGTTGTTGCAAGTGGATTCAATGGTATTTTCCTTGTAGCTTCAAACCCAGTTGATTTAATGACTAAAGTTGTTCAAGAAGTTTCAAAATTTCCTACTAGAAAAGTTATTGGTTCAGGAACAGCTCTTGATACAGCAAGACTAAGATTTTTAGTTGGTGAATATTTAAATGTTTCTAACAAAAACGTTCATGCTTATATAATGGGTGAACATGGAGATTCTTCTTTTGTTCCATGGGATCATGCTTATGTCGGATGTAAAAAAGTACAAGATATTTTAAAAGATGCTAAAAAAGACTTAACTGATTTAGATAAAATTTATGTTGAAGTACGTGATGCTGCATATGAAATTATCGAAAAGAAAAAAGCTACTTACTATGGAATTGGTTTAGGTTTAACAAAAATAGTTAAAACCATCTTAAATGATACTAACGAAATTCTTACAGTATCTGCTTACTTAAACGGTGAATATGGACACAAAGATATTTATATTGGTGTTCCAGCAATTATCAATAGCAATGGTGCTAGAGAATTACTTGAACTTGAATTAAATGAAAATGATCAAAAGAGATTAGATGATAGTTGTGAAATATTATCAGAAAATATGAAAAATATAAGAGAAGTTTTATAATTTTATTATTTTTAGGAGCTCATTTTTTATAAATTGAGCTCCTTTTATTGATTCTTTTTACTGTTTGCTATAAAATTTTTAAATATTAATTAAGGAGGATTTTATGAGACCTACTGTTTTGGAAATTTCTTTAAAAAATTTTTTATATAATGTTAAGCAAATTCAATCTTATGTTGGTGATTCAATTTGTGTAATGCCTGTTGTCAAAGCGAATGCTTATGGCACTTATTTAAATTATAATGCTGAACTTATGAATTCTTTTTCTATTGTAGCCGTTGCTATTTCTGATGAAGGAAAAGAATTAAGAGAACATGGTTATAATAACGAAATTTTTATTTTGAATCAGCCTTCATATTTTGAAATTGATACAATTTTAGATTATAACCTTTCTGTTGGTGTGGCTAATTTTGAATTTCTTAAACGATTAGACTCAGCTGCACAAAAGAAAAATAAAAAAGTTTCTGTTCATTTAGAAATAGAAACAGGTATGAATCGTACTGGTTTCTTTTTAGATGATTTAAAAAATATTGTATCTGATATAACTAATTTAAAAAATATATCTGTAGACGGAATGTATTCTCACCTTTCTTCTGCTGATGAAAACAAAGAATATACAAATTTTCAAATTACTAACTTTAATAACGCTAAACTATTTTTAGAAAATTATTTTGATTTTAAATATATACATTTATGTGCTTCTTCTGGAATTTTAAATTGTACTGATCTTCCTTGTAATACTATAAGACCAGGATTATTGCTTCATGGATACGCTGTATTTCCAGGTGCATACGATAAATTACCTTTACTACCTGTTGCAAGATTGAAATCAAAAATTACTTTTTTGAAAAACTTGTCTAAAGGTTCAAAAATTGGCTATTCTGGAAGTTACACATTAGCTGAGGATTCACGCATTGCCACTGTTCCAATAGGATACGCCGATGGACTTGATCGTTCTTTGTCTAACAATGGTTCTGTTATTGTTAATGGAAAGCTTGCACCTATTGTTGGTAAAATATGCATGGATAGTTTCATGATTGATGTTTCTAATATCGAAGCAGACATTGGTGATGATGTATTTATCTGGGATAATAAACTGATTACACTTGAAGACGTAGCTAATAATGCTGGTACTATCAGCTATGAAATTTTAAGTAGAATTTCACCTAGAGTACCAAGAAAATTTATTTAATGAGCAAAATTTGTTAGATGTATTGCTTTTTTATGTAAACGTGCTATAATTAGTTATCATATGCTTTGGAGGACTTTTTATGATTGGAAAATCACGCGCTGACTACTCGTATCTGTTGGCTAAACTTCGGCAAGATGGACCGTTTTCCAAAAACATTCCAGAATGTCGAGAGCATGTTGTCCTAAGCGAAATTGTCGACTATCTGTATGACGAACTTGTTGAAAGATGTACGGGAAATCGAGTTTTGCGTAATGGAAAGATTTTTAACCTGACTTATTCAATGAAGAGGTTGTTTATTTACACACACCATTCAGCGACTTGTTACAGGGTTAGTTCTTTTACTATTACTGCAGATAACTATGCAAGACTGGTTGAAATTTTGAACCAACTCGCTTCGATTTATCCTTTCACCATTTCCAATGAATCTGACCGATTCTCGACGGAAATAAACTTCGCAATTTACTTGAAAAAACAATAATTGTTTTTGGGAGAAGAGCTATCTTCTCTTTTTTTATATAAATTTCTTCAAAACGTCTTGACAAAATTATTAAAAGATGGTATTCTAAATAAGCGTTATGGGTCAGTAGCTCAGTTGGATAGAGCACGCGCCTTCTAAGCGCGGGGTCGGGGGTTCGAACCCCTCCTGGCTCACCATAAAAGCTGTAAATTTAATTTACAGCTTTTTTTGTTTATATTTTATAAATATATTTTCTTTACAATTAACCAAAAACATTGTACACTACTATTAATTTATTAAATGGAGCTATATATGGAAAAAGATCTTAAAATTTTAATTGAAAATGACTTATGTACTGCAATCTCAACTTTTCATGATTGCAATAGTGCTTCTGAAAGAAATGCATTAGTTAAAAATTATACTATCAACTTCTGTAAAACATATAATTTAGATGTTATGGAAGTTATTGATTTTCTTATAGAATATTTTGATAAAAAAAGAAAAACAAATCCAATGTTTCCATATGAACATTATAAAAAAAATAGTTTGAAAAAAATTATATTAAAAGATGATGATTTTCAAAAATAAGTTGCTGTTAACATAATTTTGTGTTATAATTTTTTTAGGCTTGTCCTGAAACGCCACAGTTTGGTTCGACCCAAGGAGGTATTCGATGAAGAATAAGAATCATTCACTTTCTGCTCTCAAGCACCAGCTGTTTGAGGAAAAGCGGAGAGGCAAAAAAGACAAAGTGCAGAAATTGCGCCAGGAAGAAGTTGACTACTTGGCCCACTTCTTTTTGGTGGCCCCTTATCTCTATGAGATTCGGGTAAGTTTTGCTCCGGGATTCGTTCCTGGAAAGACTACCGCTGGCATTATTAAGTCATTGTACTATGACAACCGCAAGAAAAGAAAGGCTGTTGTATACAAAACTTTGAACGCCAAGCAGGTAAAAGCTTGCAAGGATTTTGGCCTTATGGTTAAGCCTTACAAGTACAAGATTATTCTCTAACCTGTTAACCAATTGCGGGAAAGCCTATAAATAAGGCAATCAAATCTGTGGAAGTCCCCACTAAGTGTGGGGGCGATTTTTTATATTCTTTTTTCCATTTCTGATATTATTTCAATCAACACTTTTTTTATTAATTGGTAATTGTATGTATCATATGTAGCAAACAAAAATCTATTATTTATTTCTATTTGGAAACATGGTATTTTACATTTGTGAGAAATATCATATGAAATTACAGTTGACTTTGAAGCTTTAAATGGCATATCTACACTAACTTTATCTATCTTAAATTCGTTAAATGTATTTTTTATCACTTCACAAAGATCCATTCTATTAAAAATATTCTCACCATTATTTATGCCAATACAAATATCTTCTTCCCTATTTGCATTCATACTATGTATGTCAAATAGCAATTTTATTTGATTTTTATTTATATAATCCACAAGTTCTGCTCTATATGTGGATTTTTCATCACTATTTGGATCATTTTTGTAGAATTTAGTTTTATATATACATGGTAAATTTAATTGCTTTGAAACTTCTTTCACTAATATACCTGTTTTGGTTTCTCTTTTATACTTTCTTCCGTTTTTGTATTTTTGCCAGCAATGTGGTGCTGATAACATAATTTTATTTTCTCTATCTTCTATATTAAAATCTTCATATATTTTTTTCATAAAATCCCTCTATGTTTATATATAACATTAGTTTCTGAAATTATATATATTTTTTAACTAATTTTATTATTTTTTTAAATATTTTTAAAAAATGCTTGAAATTGTAAATAAGTTGTGCTATTATATAAAAGCAGTTTGATTTAGTACTTATCGAGGTGTAGCGCAGTTGGTAGCGCGCGTGGTTTGGGACCATGAGGTCGCAGGTTCGATCCCTGTCACCTCGACCATATTTTAGAGAGTTTAAAACTCTCTTATTTTTTTGCAATTTTGAATTATTTTCGCAGACTAATTAAAATGCAAACGCTCCCTATCTTTATATAGAGAGCGTTTTTATTTTGACAATTATATTTTTATAATTTCACTTATTCTTCAATTTCATATTGTGAACTATCTGGTTCTTCCATATCTTTATCTGTATTTTCATTAAATTTATATTCATAATTAGTTACACATTCTTTTTCATCTCTTAAAGTAGTTTTCTTTATAAGTAATCCAGTGTCTTTTTCAACATATGATTTTCCCTCGTAAGTGCCATAACAGTCTGAAAATGCTGATGTATCAGAAGAACTTAAAACATAACAGTCCGTTCCATTTACCTTATCAGTATCAATTTTAGTAAACATTGCTATTACGAACTTATCCCAAAATGTACCATAATAAAAAATTGGATTTTCTATTATTTCTTTTTGATGAATTCCATCATTTACGACTCTTAATTTTTTATATTCAGGATTATCAATATAGTATTTAAATTCATTAGGTGTTTCTATTGTAGTTATAAATACATCTTTATCATTCATTTTTGAAAAATTTTTTATTGTATCTTCTTTTTTCAAGAATCTATATATACTTACGCAAATAATAGTTAAAATTGTCAAAACTGATTCTGGTCTTACTAAATTAGCTATTCCAAGTATCAGTCCAACTAAAGAAAACCTAACCCAATTCTTTTTTACTATTTTTTCTTCACTTTCTTCTTCAATACTTTGAATATAGTCATAAGCAAAGTCTTTTACTTCTTTATTCTTTTTTGCCGCAATTCTAGTTTTATTTTTACGAATTTGTCTTTCTAATTTATCTGT
>OIYR01000099.1_pt1 | contig 51235 bp, 44 predicted proteins | sample 1588221 | NCBI WGS metagenome assembly OIYR01 (sample SAMN03283292) | human gut metagenome | biome: human-associated habitat; material: feces | host: Homo sapiens | place: Peru | collected 2012
AAAGAAAAGGTAGGTAATATTGTATTACCTACCCTTTTTCTTTATGAAACAAAATTAGGACAGGACTTGAAGGCGACCGTAAAAAACAGTCCGGTGGACTGTTTTTAGGGAGAGCGTTGATGATAATTTAGCTATGCACGAGCCACATTGGCGAGGTTGAAACTTTGATTTATCACAAAATATGTCACCCGCACCAAAAAAGAATCGATACTTTTTGTATCGGTTCTTTTTTACTTATGCTAACTCTGACTGATAGTAACTGATACTAATTGATATCAATTAGTATCAGTTATTCAAATAAACATCGCTATAGAATCGCCACATAAACCAATCCCCCGACAGCGGTTTCCGTTAGGCTGTTGGGGGATTTTTTGTATCAATTTCGTGGTGGGGTTGGAGGTGGTCAAAGCACATCACGAATTTCAAAGGCTAGTATAATTTTGAATCGTTCTTCAAAGGTTTTGAGGTTGTTGCCGAGAATCTTTTTGATTTTTGCAAGCTGATAATTTATGGTGTTGCGGTGAACAAAGGTTTCCTGAGCAACCCTCTGAACACTTCCGTCATACTTTAGGTAAAGTCTTAAAAAGCTCATATAATCCGTGCCGTTGTCACGGTCATACACTTCAAGCTTTTTGAGATTTTCGTTATAGATACTTTCAAGCAGCGAAATATCGTCAACCGCAAGAATCAGCTTTTTAACTTCAAGTTGGTCATAGAACATAGGCGTCATATCTGCACGGACGGCAAGCCTTAACATTCTTAAAACAATCTGGTATGTTTTCGGGAGTGATTTCAGCTTGTTATTTGTTTTGCTCACTGCCACATACAGCTTGTTGACGCTTATATACCTCTCCTTTTCCGACTGAATTTTTTCGGCTATGCTTTCAATTTCATCATCGGAAAAGTCATTGAGAACATAGAACATCATGTTGTCCACCTTAAAACCGCCCCAGTGCTTTTTGTAGGAATAAATTGTTCGTTCAAATGCCGATTCAAGCTTTCTTGAAGAAATATGGTCAGCCATATCGGCTTTCACACCGATGATTGCATAATCGGTTGCAAGGTCAAAACCGTTGCTTTCAAGAACAGGAAAGTATTTTTCGTACTCACCCGGAAAGAAAATGAAATTTTTCAGCGTATCGCCTATTGTTTCCTCCTTGCGTTCATTTGAGATAATCTGATTACAGAAATCCCGTGAAATATCAACAATTCTGGTTTTCCACGGAATATCCATAAGAGGAAACTTTTTCTCGTTGCAATAGCTGATAACCTCTGACGGGATTCCCTTTATGTACGGACCTATGTTCAGAACAAGTCCGCTGACATTTTTGGCAATGAGATTTTTGACAAACGGCAGCAGCCAGTCCTGACCTTTGTTTGCAATGCCTGTTGAAAAGATAAGCTCTCCTCCGTGAAGAAAGTCACTTACCTCAATATCCTCAACGGAATGAACCCATTGCACGATATTGGTCATTCCTTCTTTGCCTGCTATCACACGCATACCGTAGAGATAGCCCGCCTTTTCGCACAGTGAACCGAGTGTTACTGCCATAAATCTCACCTCTTAATCTGCGTCAAATTATTTGCCGAATTTCAGCTCAACAGCCTTTGCAATAATTTCGGCGCAGTCATTCGTTGAATTTCTTGATGTGTTCAAAAACATATCGTAGTTAAGCGTATCTTTCCAGTTTTCGCCTCTTGTATAGTATTTATAATAAGCCGTGCGGTACTTGTCGGTACGCTTTTTCATATCTTTTGCACGCTCTTCCGAAACATAAATTCTCGAACGGATTTTTGAAATGCAGTCGTCGTAATACGCATCAACAAACACACTCAAAACATTCGGCTTATCCCTTAAAATGTGATCGGCACATTTTCCGACAATGATACACGACTGAGTACGAGAAAGTTCCTCAATGATTGCCGCCTGAATGTTGTACAAATTCAAATCCGACACAAACGCTCTTGATTCGGGGCGAAGAACATTTGCCGTCGGCAGCTTTGTGAGCGACTTTATAAGATAGCTTCCGTGAAGCTTTTCGTCAACCTCAACGAATTCGCTTTCATCAATTCCGCTTGCCTGTGACGCCATTGTCAGAATCTGTCTTTCATACCACGGAATACCCAGCTTTTCGGAAAGCAGGGAGGCAATCTCCTTGCCTCCGCTGCCAAAACTTCGAGCAATAGTAATTACATAATTGTCCATATTTTATCCTCCGCAAGCAGAACATCAGTCTGCCGCATCACACTTAAGTACTGCGTTAAGGAGTACAGATGCACCCTCTGTGCAAAGTTCTGTTGAAGTAAATTCAGGTTCGCAATGTGAATGGCCGTCCTTTGACGGAACAAATACCATTGTTGTAGGAAGCATATATGATGCAAACTGTGCATCGTGACCTGCGCCCGAATTGATTTTCTGATTTGAATAGCCGAGCTCGTCAACTGCTTCCTGAACAAAATCAACAAGCTGCTTGTCATAGTAAACAGTATCTCTTGTCCATGCAATTTCATAGCCTGTCTTGCACTTTTCAACCTCTTTCGGGATATTCTCGATTACGGAAACAACCTGTTCAATTACTCGTGGATCTTCATGACGGGCATCAAGTGAAAACTCAACATAATCCGGAATTACTGTATGTACATCAGGATGACAAAGAATTTCACCGGTTGTGTAAACGAGTTCGGGATCAAGCTTATCAAGCTCTGTGTGGAGATATTCAAGAACCTTTGCGGCACCGAAAAGTGCATCGTGACGATACTTCATGGGAGTTGTACCGGCATGGTCAGCCTGTCCGTAAACCTTGATACGGTAGTTTACCATACCGAGTACGCAGGTTACAACACCGATATCGTTGTTTGCGGCTTCAAGGATCGGTCCCTGTTCAATGTGGAGTTCAAACATTGCCTTGTAATCCTTTGGATTAAGTCTGTTCGCCTCATCACCCTTATAACCAGATACCTCAAGAGCCATACCGAATGTCTTTGTCGGATCAAGAATTGACTTTGACGCAAGCATATTTTCCTTTTTGAAGTTCTTTGCAATGTCAGCCGGAAGATAATCATTGCAGACAATGCCCGAGCACATCATAGCCGGCGGATAAAGAGAACCCTCTTCGTTTGTCCAAATCATGGCAACAAGGTTGTGCTTGTGGGGAATCTTATCATTTGCAACCGTTTCAAGAACTTCCATTGCACCCATAACACCAAGGATACCGTCATAGTTACCGCCGTTCTTAACGGAGTCACAGTGTGACGCCATAACGATTGCCGGAAGAGTCGGATCCGAACCCTTGAGAGTTGCATAAACATTGGCAACATCGTCTGTCTTGATTTCGGCACCGATTGCTGTCATTCTCTTTACAAACTCTGCTCTTGCCTGCAAAGCCTCGGGAGAAAGTGAATATCTTGTAATTCCGCCGTGACCGGCATCACCAAATGTACTGAAAGTTGAAATCTTATCCTGCATTCTTTCTTTGCTGCATGTAAACATATACTTTGCACCATCCTTAATAAATTAAATTCTGTTTAATATTTTTATATCATTTTTATATCAATGCTTATTTAAAGCAGTTTTGCTGACTTTTTTGCCCGAACTTATAGCGCCCACGGGGCAAACAACCTTGCAAAGATGACAGCCCACGCATTTTTTGCCGTAGAGAACGGGTTTCTGATTGTCATTCATCTTTATTGCCTGATGACCGCCGTCATAACATGATACGAAGCATCTTCCGCAACCGACACATCTTTCACGGTCAAACTTTGGAAAACATATGTAACTTCTGTCAAGGTCATCGGCAGGAATGATATTGCTTTCTGCAATACCCGTAAAATCCGAAACAGACTTGAAATTGTGAGCTTTCATATATCGTTTCAAGCCGTCCTTTAAATCGTCAATAATGCGGTAACCATACTGCATTACCGAGGTTGTAATCTGAACCGTTGAGCAGCCGAGTGAAATAAACTCCGCCGCATCATACCATGTTTCGATACCGCCCATACCGCTTATCGGAACATCCTTCAGTCTTTCATCGCTTTTCATCTCGTTAATGAATCGTAGTGCAATCGGCTTTACAGCCTTGCCCGAATATCCGCCGACTGATGATTTTCCGCAAACATCGGGAGATGTTGAAAAATTGTCGAGGTTGACATTCATAATACTTTTAATCGTATTGATTGCCGCAAGTCCGTCTGCGCCTGCCTCCATTGCCTTAACTGCCGGAGGAATCATTGAGGTGATGTTCGGCGTCATCTTGGCAAGAATCGGAAGCTTTGTTCCCTTTCTTACAGCCTTTGTGTAGGCAAATACAAGTTCGGGATTTATTCCGACATCACTGCCGAGTCCCTCGCCGACCATCTGAGGACAGCTGAAGTTACATTCGATAACATCAGCCCCTGCGTCTTCACAAAGAGATGCAAGCTTTGTCCATTCTTCTTCATTACTGCCCATGATAGATGCGATGATGACCTTTGTCGGATAATTTTTCTTTAATTTCCTGAAAAAGGAAAGGTTTTCTTCAAGAGAATATGTCGAAATCTGTTCAATATTCTTAAAACCTACAAATGCGGTATCTTCCTTGTCAAGTTCTGCAAATCGCGGTGAAACCTCGTTCGGAGTAAACATTCCGATTGTCTTGAATGCAACTCCTGCCCAGCCCTCATCAAAAGCCTTGGCAACCATATCGTAGTTACTGCCGACAACCGATGATGACAAAAAGAACGGGTTTTCACACTTTACTCCGCACAAATCGGTGGTGAGATCCGCATCATATTCGGAAACAAATTCTTCTCTTGAAACAATATCCGTAATCTTGTTGATATTAACGGGCGAATCAAACTTTGCTCTGTTGCAAGCCTGCATACAGGCTCCGTCAATGCAACCCGCACACGGATTGTCACCAAGCATATATCTTGCTCCCTCTGTGTTGTCAAAATTAACGGAGCGGATAATGCGGTCAATCCTGACGCCGTTCTTGCAGGCATTTGCACAAGGTGCATCCTCGCAGAGCAGGCATCTGCTGCTTTCACTTTTTAAAACAACTTCTCTGTATCCCATAAACATCAACTACTTTCAAAACTTAGATAAATTATTTTGAGGTACTGCGTTTTACATACTTACCGTTACCGGGAGTTCCCACAAAGTCGCCGTTGTCATAAACAAGACTGCCTCTGAGGTAGGTCTGAACGGGATAGCCGTGGAGCTTTTTGCCCTCCCAGATAGTATGGTCACAGTCCGAATGCATATTGTTTACACTGATTGTAAAATCCTTGTCCTTATCGTAAATCACAATGTCGGCATCCTTACCGATTTCGATTGAGCCCTTGTTATCGCAACCGAAGATTTTTGCTGGGTTTGTTGAGCAAAGCTCAACCGCTCTTTCAAAAGAAATCTTGCCGCTGTTTGCCGCATCGAGCATATAAGGATAGAGATTTTCAATACCTGCACAGCCATTTGGAATCTTTGTAAAATCATCCTTGCCCCAATCCTTTTCGTAGCTTTGGAAAGGGCAATGGTCTGTTGCAACCGTATCAATCATACCCGATTTGATTGCCGTCCACAAAGCGTCCTGACTTTCCTTACCCTTCATAGGCGGTGAGCATACAAAGTTTCTGCCGTCCTCACGCTTATAGACATCACAGGTAAATTCAAGGTACTGCGGACAGGTTTCAATGTAGAGTTCGTGTCCCTCTGTTTTTGCTTTAATACATTCCTCAAGTCCTTCTTTGTCAGCCATATGAACAATATAAAGAGGAGCGTCAAGATGTGTTGCCCAATGCACGGCTCTCTTGTCAGCCTCTGCCTCAACAAATTCGGGACGGCTGAGGTAGTGATACCATGCGCTTGTCTTGCCCTCTTTAAGGAACTGTTCCGTTCTCATGTCAATGAGGTCGGGATTTTCTGCGTGAAGATTGATTTTCGCACCAAGCTCCTTTGCTCTGAGCAAAAGCCTTACAAATGTTGCGTCATCAACCATCATATGTTCCTTTTTATATACAAAGAAGCACTTGAAGCTTGTAATACCTTCTTTTACGGCTGTTTCCATTTCATCAAGGATTTCACCGCCGTTAAGGTCGGTGATACAGCAATGAAAGGCATAGTCAACACAGGCCTCTTTTTCAAGAACCTCTTTCTTTGAATTTATAAGTCCCATAATTGTTTCACCGCTGTGCTGTACGGGATAATCAAAAACAGTTGTTACACCGCCGCAAGCCGCCGCTCTTGTGCCTGCAAGATAGCTGTCGGCAGAAACCGTGCCGCCGAACGGCATTGCAAGATGAGTGTGAACATCAATTGCGCCGGGGAGAACGAGCTTTCCCCCTGCGTCAACAACCTTGTCTGCATTGAAATCAAGGTTACTGCCGATTGCGACAATCTTGCCGTCATTTACTGCAACATCAGCCTTGTAGCTTTCCTTTGCTGTAACAATTGTTCCGTTTTTAATCAATAAATCCATAATGTTTCCTTCCTTTCATATTTATGACCTTTTCGTCACGGCAGTCGGTTTACCGCCGTGACGAAAGCCTGAATCAATTACTTTGTGAAAAGGTCTTTCTTGTAAACAAGCTCAAGACCCGATCTCTGATAAACCTGAGCGATTTCAAGGAGATCCATACCGCCTGCATTTGCGGATGTGAGGTTTGCTACCCATGTAACACCGAAATCAACTGTGCCGTTGTTTACTGCTGTTGTTTCAGAAATGTCACCGCCGCCCGGTGTGATTGTTACTTTAAGACCAACTTCGTCATAGTAGCCCTTTGCCTGTGCAACATAGTAGCCCATAAACTGTGCCTGAGGCAACCACTTGAGCTGGATTGTAACATCTGTCTTTTCGAGTGTACCGAACTTGCCGTCCTTTGACTTGTTAGCGGCGTCAATGTACTGTGTATCACGAATATCGTCAAGTGTGAATCCTTCAAGCTTCTTTGCGGCTGATGAGTCGTCAAGCTGTACATACTTCTTACAGAGGTCGAGTGTCTGCTGCATTGCGTCCTCGTCCATATTGCCGTAGTCGCTTACTGTCTTGCCCTTTGTGTCTGTTGTAACAAGCTTTGCAACCTCTTTTGCCATATAGAGCTGGTGGTCCGATGATACCGATGAGCCTGCATCAAATACAATCTGAGCTGCTTCCTCGGGGTTTTCAACGGCATATGCCCAACCCTTCATAGATGCATAAAGGAAAGCCTTTACTGTGTTCGGGTTTTTCTTTGCAAACTCTTTGGTACAGAAAATATTGTCCTCGAGCATTGCAACACCCTCATCGTTCATATCAATTGTGCCTACTGTATCACCGTACTTGTAACCGCCATCATAGTCGTTCTTTACAAGTCCGAGTTCGTTATATGTCATTGCCGAAGCAAGTGTAATATCATCCTGATCGAAACCGTCCATTGTGAAATCTTCCGAAAGGTACTTTGTGGGGAGGTCGTACTTCTGAAGAAGTGCGAGAATTTCGTACTCGTTACCGAGTCCCCAGTTACCAACCTTGCCGTCAGCGGCGGCTTTCTTGATAATCTCTTCATTTGACATCAATTCACCCGATGTTGAACTGTCTTTTGATGATGAACCCGAAGATGAGCCTGATTCACCGCAGCCTGCAAAAGCTGTTACTGCAATTGCACCTGCAAATACAACTGCGAGCAGTTTTTTGAGTTCCTTTGTCTTTTTCATTTTGATTCCTCCAATTTCAAAATTTGTATGTAAACCGAAAGCGGTAAACAACTTATTTAACTTTTCTGTTCTTGAGAACAATTGATTCAACAAGCATCAGTACACCGTACATTACAAGTCCGATAAGACAGGCAACAACAATATATGCCCACGCTGTTGGGTACTGACCGAGAACTATGTTTTCTCTGATTTCTCTGCCGACACCGACAATGTATTCTGCAAAATATTCCGAAACAACTGCACTGATAATGCTTATCGGAACGCTTACCCTGAGAGCGGTAAATACATAAGGTACGGAATTAGGAAGTCTAAGCTTAAAGAATACCGTGCTTTTTTTTGCCGCATATGATTTCATAAGGTCAAGAGCAAACGGCTTGAGCTCCGTAAGTCCTCTGAAAGCGTTGATACTCATACTTGCAATACAAACAATCATAACAACAAGTGTTTTTGCAAACATACTTCTTATGTTCGGATCGTTGCTTATATCCTTTGTCCAGTTTGTCATTACAGGAGCTAGAGCAACAATCGGAATTGCGTTGAATGCACCTACAATTGTAAGACCGCCTTTGCCCCATTTCTGAAAGGTTGCCGCAAAGACAGCAATCAGATATCCGATAATTGAACCGATTACAAGTCCTATAACCGCAACCAGAAGTGTGTAGAGTGCATTCTGTGCAAATGCGGGAATATTGTCAATGATGATGTGGCAAATTCTTGACGGAAGCGGCAGAGTGTTTGTGTCCGTGTTGAAAATCTTGTGAAGAATCTGTCCCTGCCACAAGGCGAGAATTAGAACACCGAAAAGCACGGGAAGAAGCACCGAGCTTACACCCTGAGCGACTTTATTTTCTTTAAGCCTTCGCCAAAGGCTTTTTCTTTTTTTAATCAATTAAGCCGCCTCCTTTTTCTTTTTTGTTTTGCGTTCAATTCTCTTGAGCGGTGAAACTGCATTTTCAATCCAACCCATAAGAGAACAGCTTAAAACACCTATAACCGCACTGAACACTACGATGTCCCAGAAAACATATATTGACATTGCGTGCTTGAGCGACTGTGAAAGCATACAGCCAAGTCCGCCGTCACCCTGAAGTGTATCAACAAGGATTGACGCTGTAATTGCCATCGGTGCGGCAATTTTCAGACCTGTGAAAAAATACGGGATACACGAGGGAATAAGCATTTTGAAATACACCGTTGATTTCTTTGCGGCATATGAATACATAAGCTCATACTTTTGTTTTTCTACCGAGTTAAGACCTGCAAGTGTGTTGGTTGCAACAGGATAGAATGTGAGGATTGCCGCAATGATGATTCGGCTTGAACCTATATCGTGTGTCATTGCAAGAATGATCGGAGCCATGCCGAGAATAGGAATAAGCTGAATAAGCATAAGGTACGGGGCGGCAATCTTTTCAACAATGTGTGAAAGCTTCATAAGTATTGCAAGTGCAAAACCTATCAGCGTACCTATCATAAAGCCCTGTCCCGCTCTTGAAAGCGTTTGACCTGCGTTAAAAAGAACAACCTGCAGACAACTCATACCGTTTGAAACGGGTTTGGGATCAATTAACGAATAGAAAATCTGCCATACATGAGGCATAATGTTTTCGGGGGTTCGCTTTGTTGCCTGAATTATAAAAGCGAAGATTTCCCATATCACCAATAATCCGAGCACCCATACCAAAGTTACGAGTGCTTTGGAATTTTTTATCTTTGTTATTGTTTTCATCATAAGCTGCCACCTTCAAAGCTGTTTCTTACCTTTGAAACAAGTTCTCCGAAATGAGGTGTATCTCTCATATCAATTGTTCTCGGATACGGCAGGTCTGCGTCAACTACCGCAGAAAGTCTGCCGGGGTGAGGTGAGAGAACACAAATTCTTGTAGAAAGGAAAACTGCCTCCTGAATGTTATGCGTTACAAAAACGATTGTCTTATTTGTCTTTTCCCAGATTTTCAAAAGGTCAAGGTGTAACTTTTCTTTGGTAAATTCATCAAGTGCCGAGAACGGCTCGTCCATGAGAAGAATTTCAGGTCTGATACCAAAGGCTCTTGCAATGCCGACTCTCTGCTGCATACCGCCGGAAAGCTGCTGCGGATAATGGTCCGCAAACTTTGTAAGTCCGACCATTTCAAGCATTTCATCTGCTCTGTCCGAACGGTCTTTCTTTGAATAGCCCATAATTTCAAGCGGAAGCTCAATATTTTTCTTTACTGTTCTCCACTCAAAAAGTACGGGATTCTGAAAGACAATACCGAATTTCTGCATAAGTCTGATTTCCTTCGGAGTCATATTGCTTACTCTGACATTGCCCGAAGTGGGTTCAAGCAAATCGGCTATTGTACGAAGGAGAGTTGTTTTACCGCATCCCGACGGGCCGAGAAGTGAAATGAATTCTCCCTTGTGAATATCAAAATCAATGTTATCGAGTGCCTTTACATCATTGCCCTGATTGTCTTTGAATACCACCGACACATTATTTATCGCAATCTCAACATCATTTTTCTTGATTGCTTCGCTGTTCAAATTCATAATCATTCCTCCCGATAATAAAAAAACACGGCAAGGGTACAATTACAACTGCGCCTTTGCCGTGTTAAAAATTTTAAATTTTTCAGATACTAAACATACAATTTTTTGTAGATTTCAATGCAATCATCAACGGTAACTTCTTTTACCGTGTTAGCGGGGCTTCCGCTTGCAACCGCATCGGTTGCCATTTTTGAAATTTTTGAGTAATACTCATCTCTGTCAATTCCGTACTGTTCAAGAGTTGGAATTTCGCACACATCACAAATGCTTTGAAGTGAATCGATAAACTTTTCTGCGGCTGTTTCGTCGCTGTCAGAATCACTTGCCACACCTGTTTCTCTGCCGAGGTTTGCAAACTTTTCGTATGCACCCGATACGGCAAAGCTCAAGCACTCTTTAAGGAGCATTGCATTTGACATTCCGTGCGGAACATGGAACAATGCGCCAATCGGTCTGCTCATTCCGTGAACAATTGTTACACTTGAATTATTGATACAGATACCTGCCTCAAGAGCCGCAATACTCATCTGCTCCCTTGCAAGTGAGTTGTCGGGTTCTTTGTAGGCAATCGGTAAGTATTTCATAATTCTCTTAACTGCCGAAACAGCAAGCGTGTCTGTCATTGAAAATGCTTTTCTTGAAGTGTATGCCTCAACTGCGTGAGTGAGAGCGTCAAGACCTGTTGCCGATGTTACCGACTTTGGAGCGCCAACCGTAAAACTGCTGTCAACAATTGCAAGCTTCGGGACAAGCACATCGCCCTTCAAAAGCATTTTTATTCCCTTTTCGGAATCGGTAATTACGGTAAACTTTGTTGCCTCACTGCCTGTTCCCGCTGTTGTCGGAATTGCGGCAAGGGGAAGAATTTCTCCCGTAATTTCCTTTCCGTTATAATCTGCTATACTGCCCTCGTTGACTGCCATTGCTGCAATTGCCTTTGCCGAATCAAGAGGACTGCCTCCGCCTATACCGATGATAAAGTCACAACCGGAGGATTTTAACATTTCAACACCGTTTTCAATCATGGTATCGGTCGGTTCGCCTGTTATGCCGTCAAAGATAACGCAGTCTATACCGTTTTCATCAAGCAATGCGGTAAGCTGTTTCATCATATCGGAAACGGCAACATGCTTGCCTGTTACTATAAAAGCCTTGTTTCCCATTTTTTTAAGAAGAGGAGCGGCCTCACCGAGAACATTTGTACCGACAACCGTATGATTTGGTATTACAAAATGTGACATTTTATTATCTCCTGTTTTTGAAATTTTAATTAACCTATATTATCAAATCAATTCGCTGTCAACATATGTAAGAACTTCGTCCATCTTCTCCATTTCTTCCTTAATCTGCTCCTCTGTAATAATGAGAGGCGGATTGACGAAGAGCATATTTTCGTGTGAGTATGTCATAAACTTTTTCTTTTTGAGCATACCGACGAGAGTTCCCATAATACCCTTTTCGTCCTTGCCGTAAGGAACAAGAGGTTCTTTTGTCTTTTTATCCTTTACAAGCTCAATTGCCGAGAAAAGACCGATATATCTTACATCACCTACGCAAGGATGCTTAGCCTTCATTTCTTCAAGGATTTCTCCGAGAACCTTGCCCGACTTTGCAACATTGTCAAGAATGTGTGCCTCGCCATAGTAGTTTACACAGGCAACACCTGCCGCACAGGCAAGAGGATGACCGCTGTATGTAAGTCCGCATGAAAGAAGATGATCGTCAAAATATTCTGCAACCTTCTTTGATACTGCAACACCGCCGAGAGGAACATAGCCACAGGTAACGCCCTTTGCAAATGTTACGATATCGGGAACTACATCAAAATTCTGGAATGCAAACATCTTACCTGTTCTGCACCAGCCGGCCATAACTTCATCGCAAATCATCAAAATTCCGAACTCATCACAAATCTTTCTTACGCCCGGCAGATAACCCTTCGGCGGAATGATTACACCGTTTGAACCTGTGATTGTTTCCATTACGATTGCGGCTACACTGTCGGGACCTTCGTAAATAATCTGTTCACGGAGCTTTGTAAGGTAAAACTTAGTAGCTTCTTCCTCCGATTCAAAGTTGATTGCCTCACGGTAAACATAAGGATCAAAGAACTTTACAAATCCGGGAATACCCGGTTCGAGAGGATATCTTCTCGGTTCACCTGTAAGGTTGCCTGCACCGAATGATGAACCGTGATAACTTCTGTAACGGCTGAATACTTTGTTTCTGCCTGTGAACATTCTTGCAATCTTTACTGCATTTTCGTTTGCGTCTGCACCTGCATTTGTAAAGAATACCTTTCCGAAGCTGTCGGGAAGAAGATTTATAATCATCTCTGCAAGCGTTGACTTTGCCTCTGTGGCATATGACGGACCGACAAAACAAAACTTGTCAACCTGTTCCTTGATTGCATCACCGATTGCTTTATTTCCGTAACCGAGATTGAGGTTTACAAGCTGTGATGACATATCTGTATATCTGTTACCGTCAAAATCGTAAAAGTAAATTCCGTCTGCCTTTGCAACGGGAATCGGATTAAGATTACCCTGCTTGCTCCATGACTGGAGGACATATTTCTTATGGTTTTCAACAATTTTCTCAGGTGTCATAATAATTTCCCCTTTTTAAGATACCAAAAAAGATAAACAGAAAAGGAGCCTCCTTTTCAGAAGCTCCTTTGCTTTGCGTCTTTTTTGTTTATGCCATTATTATATCATCAAAATACGGTTATGCAATATTTTTCGGCACAATATTCTTTGTGCTAAAGCACAATGTTTTCTGGGATATTTCTTGAATTTATGACCTTTTCGTCATTTTACATACAAATTTCGTGAAATGTCCACTTCTTGTTTGTATGCTGTAATTAACAATTACTCGTTTTCCTTTTTCTTTGTTGTGCCAAGGCTGAGTATAATTCCGGAAATGATAATCATTACAAAACCTGCGGCACACGGAATTATGTCACCGTAAATCATATTGAAACCGCTTTCTGTCGCAACCTGTCCGCTGATGATTGTATATTCACCTGACGGCATACTGCTGAGTGAATATGTTGTGCCGTCAATTGTAACATTGAAATTTTCCGAACGAATCATTTCGTCTGTAATACCTGCGCTTTTAAGACCGTTATCGCCAAGGTTCATATTTGTGCTTACAACTTCGCCGTTCTTAACGATGATTGTATCACCCTTGCAGTTTTTTGCAATATCAGCACCGATAACAGCCGAATAGTCGCTTGTATTTGTATCAATAATAACGATGCCGCCCTCTGTTCTTGCAACGCAAGCCATGAGGTTATACACACCGTCCTCTCCCTCAACGGCTGTCGGCTCTGAAATGCTCTTGACCTTCATACCCTTGAGGTTAGCCTTGAACTGCTTTGTTGTTTCGTCATCAAGGAAATTTGTGCCGACCTTTTTATCGTCTGACGATGCGATAATCTTGCCGTCAGCATCTGTCATAACAAATAAATTGATGCCAAGGTTCTTTACAAGTGCGGCATTTGTGTCAGCCGAAGTATTTTCCGTAACAACACTTGCAATTACATTTGCCTTTTCAAAGAGTGTGTTCATAAACTCAAAGTTATTATAGTTATAGTTGTTATTGTAATCATCAAGCTTGCTGCTTGCGTCATCAAGATAAACCTGATTTGTACTCTCTGTTTTTGTTGAAAGCAAATTGCAAACTACCGAAACGCAAACCATAACAACAGCAACGATAACTGCCGTTACAACTGCAACACCTTTTTTTACCGATTTAGAATTGCCCATTGTAATCTTCCTTTCAAAATGTTTTGTTTGAATAAAATAATACCATTATTCGACTTCGTTTTCAAGTACGGTTCGTGAAATAATTAACAACTGCACATAATTTGACAATATTCTGCATTAACGAAATTTTGATTGTAAATCTTTGGCAAAAAGACAGTCTGGAGAAAATGATACATTTATGATACAATGGCAATATAAACTGTGTCTTGGAGGTGGGGTTGTTGGCTGACATATTGATTGTTGAGGACGAAAAGAATATTTCAAATCTTATTGAAATGGCTCTTTCTCGGCACGGGCACAAAACTGATTGTGTGTTTGACGGCGAAAGCTGTGCCGATGTTCTGGAGAAAAAGCACTTTGACCTTATTCTGCTTGATGTTATGTTGCCGAAAATCAGCGGTTTTGAGCTTATGGACTACATCAGAGGCTTTGACACACCCGTAATTTTCATTACTGCAAAATCAGATATATCGGACAGGGTTTACGGGCTTAACCTGGGGGCTGACGATTACATAACAAAACCGTTCAACATTTCGGAACTTCAGGCAAGAGTTGACGCGGTACTGCGAAGATACAACAAGGCAAAAACAAAACTCAGCTTTAAAGACATAGTAATTGACACAAATTCAAGAATAGTCACCAAAAACGGAGTACAAATTGACCTTACATTAAAGGAATACGAAATACTTCTGCTTTTTGTACGCAACAAAAACATTGCCCTTTACCGTGAAATGATTTACGAAAGGGTGTGGAATGAGCCGTATATGGGTGACACAAGAACCGTGGATCTGCATATTCAGCGGTTAAGGAAAAAACTTGATTTAAAAGACAACATTCAGTCTGTGTATAAAGTCGGTTACCGTCTTGTTGAATAAGCGGAGGGAAAGCCCTAATGAAATTTTCGTGGAAAATCTTTTTTATTACCTTTCTTATTATAATTACTTCCTTCGGTGTGGGAGGTTTTCTCCTCATCAACACCGTTTTTACAAACACGCTGAACAACCGCATTGACTCAGCCAAAAAGAACAACAATTACATCACAACGGCACTTTCGGTATATGCAGATAACAACAAACCCACCTACGGAAACTGGGAATATCTTCGTACTTCGGCAATAGGATTTGCAAAACAGATTGCCGGCAATTCGGATTCCAAAAGCAAAATCGGTTCAATAAACGAGCTCAGCTTTTCGGCAGAAAATGAATTTGCTCACGGTATGTCGGTAAACTCCAGAAAAAGCAGAATTGTTACGGAAAACAAAAAATACTATATTCAGACAATAAGTACAATTCAGCTTGTAACCGCAAGCTGTTATATTGAAACGGTTGACGATATAACAAGCGTGTACAGCGACCGTGATATGTACTGCACAATTTATCAGTTCATTCTCATAGGGGTCGCACTGTTTGCGTCAATTTTGCTCGTAATCTTCTCAAAGCTTTTGACAAGACCGCTTGTTAAGTTAAAGGATGCGTCAAAAGAAATTGCCGAAGGCAACTTTAATATGAGAGTAAAGGAAAGCCACGGCATTACATCCTCAACCGAAATAACCGAGCTTTCGCAGAGCTTTAACACCATGGCAGATTATGTTGAAGACTACATTGAACAGCTAAAGCTTGCGACACAGAATCGTGACAACTTTATTGCGGATTTTACCCACGAGTTAAAAACTCCGCTGACCTCTGTTATCGGCTATGCGGATATGCTCCGTTCCTACGAAATGGAGCCTGAACAACGCAGAGAATGTGCCGACCTTATCTACAAAGAGGGCAGTCGGCTTGAAGCACTTTCGCTCAATCTGCTAAACCTTATAGTTTTGAAAAATGATGAAATCAAAACCGTAAGCATCAGAACGGACATAATTTCCGATGACATTAAAAAGTCTGTTCTCTTTATTTTGAAAAAATACGGTGTGAAATTAAAATTAAATGTTGAAAAAGCAGAAGTCAACGCAGAGCCGTCACTCTTGAAAACGCTTTTGTACAACCTGATTGACAATGCCTGCAAAGCGAGTGAGAGCGGAAAGCCTGTTACACTAACGGGATATGTTGACAGCGACAGATACCGTTTTTGCGTTACCGACAGCGGTTGCGGAATTGCGGAAGATGACCTTGCCAAAATCACCGAACCGTTTTATATGGTTGACAAATCCCGTTCAAGGAGTATGGGCGGAGCCGGACTCGGGCTTTCAATCTGCAATGAAATTGCAAAGCTTCACGGTTCAACTCTTGAAATTGTCAGTGAAGTCGGCAAGGGTACGGACATCAGCTTTACGGTAAGCCTTGCCGATAATTCTGCGGAAAGTGAGGATTTTGAAGATGAAATTTAACCTTAAAAAATCCGCAAAATATATCATCTGCACCTTGCTCACCTTGACCGTAGTCGCAACCGTTGTGTTTCTCCCCCGCTTTTATTATTCGGTAACGGACAATAGGGATTCTGTCGGAAACACAGCCGAAACATTTAAACTTACCGCCGATATAACTACTTTGAGCGGCGGAGAATTTTTGAAACTCGTTTCAAGCGAAGATACCGTTTGCTTTCTTCAAAACAATGCTCCGAAAACAGAAACTGTAATCAGCTATGCAAAAAAAGCGATAAGCAATCTTGCAAATTCGCTTAAAGACACAAATTTATTTTCCAATATTGCAGGCTACATTCCGCAGTTTTTTACAATTGACAGCTGTAGCGGTTACGAATTTACGATGCGTGGAACACTTGACGGTAATGTAATCGTTTCGTCCGATATTATGTTTGTCGCATGCAACTATGCCAAAGAGGGCGCACAATACGGACTAAGCATAACAATGCTGTTTGACACGGAAACCTTTACGATTTATGAGCTTAACATTGATACGACCTACCTGACGGACAGCGTTACCGAGAGTGAAAATCCGCTGTATTCGGTTATTCCGTACAGCGACAGTTATGAACAGGAGTTGTCCGATGCACTCATAAAATACTGGGGAGTCAGTTCCGATTCAATAACGGTTAATGTACGTCCCGAATCCTTCAGCATCAACATCTGCCCACAGCCATTTTTGGAATACATCAAAATAAACAACGAACAATTTGATTATTATGGCTGATGAAACAACTATGATACATTTTTGAACAATTTCAGAAACAAGCCTTTTGTATAGTATAGATACACTTACGAAAGGTTTGTTTTTTATGGATATTAAAGAGTATGAGGAATTTTGTAAAAACAGTAAATACGGAAACTTTATGCAGTCGGCAGACTGGGCAAAGGTTAAAAAGGGTTGGATTCCCGAGTATATTGCAGTTCGTGATGAAAGAGGGAAAATCAACGGCTGTACACTTGTGCTTGTAAAGAAAATACCGATTCTCAACACGGCAATGCTTTATGCACCGAGGGGCTTTGTATGCGACACTCACGACAGTAAAACCGTCAGAAAAATATTTGAGCAGATAAAGCTGATTGCAGAAAAATATCACGCATACACACTCAAAACCGATCCGCTGATTGACGAAACCGACTTTATCTCGATTAAAAATCTTATTGACCTCGGCTTTGTTTATCACGGTGAAAAGCAGGGATATGACAACACCCAATGCAGAGAAAATTATGTGCTTGACATAAAAGATAAATCGTGTGATGAAGTTTTTGCAAATTTTAAATCAAAATGGCGGTACAACATCCGCCTTGCAATGAGGAAAGGCGTTGAGTGTAAATTCTGCGGTGAAGATGAGCTTGACGATTTTATGGAGCTTATGAAAGAAACAGGCAAGCGCGACGGCTTTGAAATTCGTTCGGAAGAATATTTCAGAAATTTTTTACAGGCATTTCACGGCAACGCAAAGCTCTGTATCACAAAGCTTGACGGAAAAGTTTTGTCGGGTGCATTGCTTGTAAATTATGCAAATGTTGCAAGCTATGTTTACGGCTGTTCATCAAACGAATACAGAAAATATATGCCGAATTATCTTATGCAATGGACGATGATTAAGTACGCAATTGAGAGCGGTTGCCATACATACGATTTTTGCGGTATTCCCTATTGGTATGACGAAACGCATAAAAACTACGGTGTATATCGCTTTAAACAGGGATTTAACGGCAAAGTCAAAACCTATGCCGGCGAGTTTGACTATGTTTTCAGAAACGGAGTAAATCACATTGCCGACCTTGCACTGAAACTGAAAAAGCTTGTGTGAAATATTCATCTGCGTTGAATTTGCAAACCGTATATGCTAAAATGGAGTGGGTAAAATTATCCCACTCCATTTTGTATGCATATGAAAAATTAAGGAAGCCGCCCTGATTGCTCAGAACGGCTTCCAAGGTAAATGGTTATTTGGCAGGCGTCGCATCTCCTGCATCTCTCAAGGTTTCCCTTTGTCAGGCCATCGGCGTGTGGTCGCAACGAAATTTACCACCTCAAATAACCTATTCTTATCCTATGTATATTATACTAAATTTATTTAGATTTGTAAAGAATTTTTTTATTTCTCAGATAATTATTCCAACGGGAATCACTTATTTTCCATGCAGAAATTATGGAATTTTTTAAACCTTTTCTATCTTTTGATGTATGTACACGAAGAACTACTTGAACTTTTAAACCATTGTTTTCCGTAATTTGTTTTAAAATCAATCCGGTATTTTCCCTTTTAGAATCAGCCAATATATAATCCGGCATTGAAAGTACATCTTGTATGTATGGCTGTATTTCAAAAAAGTCATTATTATGTCTTTCTTTTATGTGCTGTATTCTTTCCTCAGTAATTATTACCTCATCTGTTGTAATATCATTTGTTATACATTTAAAAGTTTCAATATCAATATACCAATTTTCAAACACTTCACTTACCGCCATTTCACCCATATAGGTTTATTATACATATTTTAGTTATCAATTTCAATATCCATTATAATTTGTATCGGAGGAATTTTATGTTCTGCGATTTGCATACACATTCAACATTTTCGGACGGCACATTTTCACCCACGGAAATCGTTTTAAAAGCCAAAGAAATTGGGCTTGACGCTGTTGCGCTCTGCGACCACAACACGGTTGCCGGACTTGACGAATTTGTTTCAGCAGGTAAAAAGTACGGCGTAACCACCGTTGCGGGGATTGAATTTTCAACCGAATACAATTCAAAGCAGCTGCACATTGTCGGTCTGTTTATCAAGAAAGAAAACTATTCAGACATAACCGAAATTATGGCTGAGTCGCAAAAATTAAAGGAGAAAAGCAACAAACTGCTCGTTAAAAATCTTGCGAAAGACGGCTATATTCTCGACTATGACGAAATCAAAAACAGCACGGTTGACGGCTTTGTAAACCGTGCAAACATCGCCGCCGCTCTTATGCAGAAGGGCTATGTTTCTTCTGTCAAAGAGGCGTTTCAAACCTTGCTTATGTCAAAGTTCGGCTACTATGTTCCGCCGAAAAGACCGTCATCTCTGTATATAATTGAAAGGCTGAAAGGTTTCGGTTCAATATCCGTTCTTGCACACCCGTTCCTCAATATGAACGAAGATGAATTGAGAGAATTTCTGCCAAAAGCAAAGGCTTGCGGTCTTAACGCAACGGAGGCGTACTATTCGCTTTTTGACAATGCCGAAACAGAGCTTGCCGAGAAAATCTGTGACGAATACGGTCTTTTGAAAAGCGGCGGAAGTGACTTTCACGGAGCAACAAAACCCGATATTTCGCTTGGAGTCGGAAAAGGAAATCTTGCGATACCGACAGAAATATACAAAAATCTTGCTAATTGTTATCACAACTTCCGATTATAAAATCATCGTCATTATGCAATGCTCCCTGCATTTTACAAGCACAACAATTTAATTTCGACTCAAACAACACAAAACAGCGATGAAGAATAATCACCGCTGTTTTTTTGGTTTTATATATCAAGGCTGTCTGCTCTGAGAAGGAAATCATAAATTCCTATTACAAGAATACCCTTTTCCGTGTACCATGGTGCAGGAGTGTCTTTTACAACGATGATTTTCTTGAAAGAATCATCTATACGCAAAAGAGAATTTGATTCCTGAGCCATTTTCTCACTGTCGGGTATTGCAAAAGCCGACTGCACATAATAACGCTTTGAACCCTTGTTGCAGACAAAATCAACCTCAAGCTGTTTGCGTATCGGATTACCGTTTTTATCGTTTTGAACAACATTGACAAGTCCCACATCAACATTCAAATCACGGTTGACAAGTTCATTGAAGATTATATTTTCCATTGTATGATTTTCTTCAATTTGTCGAAAATTTATTCTTGCATTACGAAGTCCGATATCCGTAAAATAATATTTTTGCGGAGTATCAATATATTTTCTGCCCTTTATATCATATCTCGATGCCTTATTCACAACAAATGCGTCACAAAGATAATCAAGATAATTCTTAATTGTTGCAGAACTGATGACTTTATTTTTCTTTGACTTAAAAGTATCACATAACTTTTTGGGATTTGTCAAAGAGCCGATAGCAGATGAAAGAATGTCAATCAATTCCTCAAACTCTGCTTTGTTTTTAATATTGTGTCTGCCGATAATATCGTTAATGTATGTTTCTTTAAACAAATATTTTAAAAACTCAATTTTTTGTTCAGAAGTTGAAAGTAAAACAACAGGCGGAAGTCCTCCGTATAAAACATACTCGTTCCAGCCGTCATACTTATTTCCGTCATACACAGACATAAATTCGGCAAATGAAAGAGGATTCATATGAAGCTCGTCCCCTCTGCCTCTGAATTCCGTTATAACATCCTTTGACAGAAATTTTGCATTGCTTCCCGTCACATAAACATCAACATTGTTCATTCTCATAAATCCGTTAAGTACAGATTCAAATTCATCAAGCAGCTGAACCTCATCAAAAAGAATATAGTACATCTTATCATCTTTTATCAGGTTCTTGACATATGGGTACAAAATCTCGGGATTCCTATATTTTTTGTTTTCAAATGAATCAAATGCAATTTCAATAATATGGCTTTCGTCAGTTCCGTTTTCAAGAAGGTAATTTTTGAACAGAGAAAATAAAAGGTATGATTTTCCGCATCTTCGTATTCCCGTTACAACCTTAATCAGCTTATTATGCATTTTAGAAATCAATTTATTCAGATAAAAATCTCTTTTAATCTCCATTTGTATCGCTCCGTTTAATTTTTGTGCAAGTTCTAACAAATATTTTCAGTAAGTACAGTTTAACGCATTTTCTTTTAAAAGTCAATTCTATTTAATATTTTTGCATATTATCGCACAAATATTCAGCAGGCACTTGTTTGTCTGAGATTTTATTTCTCAACAAGAACAATAAATCTGAAATAAATATAAAACAAAAATCCTATTGAAAATTACTGCAAAACCATGCGTAAAAATTCAATAGGATTTATTTTCAGTTTAAAATCTTTTCATTGCTTTTTGATTCAGGCTTATTTAATTTTAAGTGAAATATCAAAAGCCTTAACCGAATGAGTGAGCGCACCCATTGAGATGATATCGACACCGGTTTCGGCAATTTCACGAAGAGTTTCGTCCGTGATGCCGCCGCTTGCCTCAAGAAGAGCCTTGCCTGCCGTGATGTCAACAGCCTGTTTCATAAGCTCGGGGCTCATATTGTCGAGCATAATAACATCAACGCCTGCCTCAAGAGCCTGATTGAGTTCGTCAAGGTTTCTTACTTCAAGCTCAACCTTGGTCATATGACCGAGTTTTGATTTAAGCTTTGAAACAGCGTTGGCAATTCCGCCGCCTGCGTCAATGTGGTTATCCTTGAGCATTGCGGCATCAGAAAGATTGTAACGGTGATTTCTTCCGCCTCCGACCGTAACGGCATACTTCTGGAGCGGACGCATACCAGGGAGTGTCTTTCTTGTGTCGGCAATAGAAGCCTTTGTACCGCTGACAATTTCAACAGCCTTGTTTGTTGCGGTTGCAATGCCGCTCATATGCTGAATAAGGTTGAGAGCCGTTCTCTCGCCCTTTAAAATTGTTCTTGTCTTACCGTGAATTTCAGCGATGATTTCGCCCTTTACAAGCTTGTCGCCGTCATGCTTATAAACCTTTGCCTCAAAACCGTTTGGCTGAAGAATTTCAAACACACGGAGTGCAACCTCGATACCGCAAAGAACACCTGAACTTTTTGCAAGGAAAATTGCCGTATTTTCCTGACTTTCATCAATAAGGTAATCGGTTGTTGTGTCAAGATAGTTGATATCCTCAAGCAATGCGGTTTTGATAAGATTGTCAACATAAATGCTGTTAAGTGTCATCAGTCTGTACCCTCCATAATTTCATCAAAAATGATACTTGCAACAATTGCCGCACTTCTTGCCTCAACAAGGTCGGAATTGATTTCGTACTTTTCTGCAAACAGTTCACTCATAATCTCGTGAATCTGCTTACTGCTTTCTTCATATTTTTCAGGCTTCGGAAGAACAAAATATGCGTCCTGCAAAATCTCTCTGATTTTTGAACGACAGCCGTGTGGCATAGTCTTGCCCTCAACAGGACGGTAAACAGGTTCTTCGCCAAGAGTTCTTCTGCCGAATTTGTTGATTTTATCCGTAATATCAAGAGCGGCTGTTCTTGAATAAACAAGCGCCTCAAGGAGCGAGTTACTTGCAAGACGGTTTGCACCGTGAACACCTGTGTGCGAGCACTCGCCTGCGGCATACAAGCCCTCAACGGTTGTGCGTGAATGAAGGTCAACATCAATACCGCCCATAAGGTAATGCTGGCACGGAAATACAGGGATTCTGTCCTTTGTAATGTCAACGCCCTCTTCAAGGCATCTTTCATAAATCATCGGAAAACGATTTCTTACAAAATCAGCCGGCTTGTGGGTTATGTCAAGATAAAAGTTCTCGCTGTTTGTCTTAATTGATTCAAGCATAACCGCATTTGAAACAACATCTCTCGGAGCAAGCTCTCCTCTACTGTCATAATTTGAGGCAAATCTCTCGCCGTTGCAGTTGAGCAGAACCGCACCCTCACCACGAACAGCCTCACTTATAAGAAAACGCTCTCTGCCCTGATCAGCCGCAAATGCTGTCGGGTGAAACTGTATTCTCGAAAGATTTTTAATTCTTGCACCAAGCATATATGCAAACGCAATGCCGTCACCCGTTGCGATTGCGGAGTTGGTTGTATACTTATAAACCCTGCCGATACCGCCTGTTGCAAGCAGACAGTAGTTACAGCCGTAGTGAAGCTTTTCACCGTTTCTCAAAATGCTTATATAAAAACCGTTCAGCACCTTGTCAATTGCATAAACAAGAGCGTTGTCACACACGGTAACATTTTTTAGCTGAGTAACCTTTGCGATAAGTCCGTCAACAATTGCCTTGCCTGTTGAATCCTTATGATGAACAATTCTGTTTCTGCTGTGACCTGCCTCAAGAGTTTTGCACATTGTGCCGTCCTCGTTAAGGTCAAAATCAACACCAAGGTCTTTGATTTTAAGAACATCCGAAGGACCTTCGGTAACAAGCTTTTCAACAGCGGAAAGAGTATTTTTATACTTTCCCGCAATCAATGTATCCGTAATATGCAGCTTGTAGCTGTCGTGAACCGTATCAAGCACACACGCAACACCGCCCTGCGCAAGAGAGCTGTTTGAAAGCTGAAGTTCACGCTTTGAAACAAGAAGAATATTCACGCTTTCGGGAAAATTAAGTGCCGCATAAAGTCCTGCCGCACCTGTGCCAACGATTACAACATCAAATTTCTTATCCATTTCCAAGTTCCTTTGAAAAAAATTTATCTGTTACACACGGCATCACACAGAATACCGTTTACAAATTTGTACCTGTATATTATACTACTAATTGTAAGATTAGTAAATACAGTAAATAAATTTGAAAGGGCGATTTTTATGGCTGAAAATACAATTCCGAACGATCCGATGATTCTTTTAAGCTTTGTTAATACAAAGCTGCGTGATTTCTATCCCAACCTTGATAAAATGTGTGACGATCTCGGTTGCAGTAAAGAAGAAATTGAAAGCAAGCTTTCTGCAATTGACTGCAAATACAACGCAGAACTCAATAAATTTGTCTAATTACAAAGGAAAGTCCGTTTTATCGTACACCTCATTTGATATGATTAACATATAGGATATCCCATATGTTAAGGAGGAAAATTTATGGGCATTTTTGATTTTGAAAGATTGTTTGATTTAAACCATGACGGAACGCTTGATCCGCTTGAAAAAGGTCTTGAGTTCACCGTGATTGAAGATATTATGAATGATGACGAAAATAATGACGACTTGTTTTCGTCTGATTCAGATGATGAATTTGACACGGATTTCGACGATGATTTCTGATTTTATTCAGCAAACAATTTAATCTTCAAGCAAAAAGCGAGATGAATTTTTCGATTGAATTCATCTCGCTTATATTTTTATTTATCGTGATTCTGTTCAAGCGTTACAGCTTGTAATTGTCCATAACCTTTTCCAAGGTCTTGTAATCATCATCGGAAATTTTATACACGGTTGAATTGTCCTTGTCAACACAGATTTTGTCAGCACCGCCGACACGGATATTGTGGGTAACAATTCCGTCTTTGCGTGTTTCAATAAGGATTCCGCCGTCAAACTCACCGCTTGTACCGCCTGTTTCGGCTGATTGCAGAATATTCTTGACCGTCTTGAAATCAACCTCGCCAAGCACGGCGGTTGATTCGTCCGACATTACGACGGTTATTTCATCAACATCGGAAAAATTAACCTTGTCTGTAATTTTCGTATCACCGCAACCGCAAAGCATTACCGCAACGGATAACATCATCACAAAAGCCAAACAAACCGCTCTGAATTTTTTCATATAATCTCCCCCACAACTATTGATTATGAGAAAAGTATAAATAATAATTTTGGTAAAGTCAACATCTCTGCAAAAAATGTCGATTGATACAATCCAACTTTTATGTTAAAATTTGGATATCAAGATATATTCGGAGAACATTATGAAAAATGTGGTTAAAAACGAGTTGGAAAGTGTAAAAGCCGAAAACAATTGGCTTATCCGTCAATGGAAACAGCACCCTATAAAAATGATATTACGCATTCTGGCTATAGTTGGGGCTGGTTTTGCGGCTTTGCTTGTAGGCAGTCTTGCAACAGAACCGTTAAGCACAATCGGATACAGCGCAATAAAAAACATAGTCTTTATAGCATATAATAAATGGACAGGCTTTGCGTTCGATGCAATATTTGGAATACTGTTTGTCATATTTTTAATAATATTTGTTGCCTTAGTCGAAGTAACTTCAGACGCAGTACTATTAAAGAGAGGTAAACATTTAGAATCGAAAGGAGAAAGCTCTTTTGCTGAAAAAGAAATTGAAGAAGAACAATCCGACAAGAAATTTGATAAAATTGCAAAGGCTGTATTGATTGCAATCCCTATAATCACAATTTTGGTTTTTCTCGGTAGTGTTTATGTATCTACATTTAACTCCACTGTTTTTACCAATGATACGATAATAGAAAAGTCGCCGTTTAATCCGTCGGGAACGGAATACAACTATTCCGACATTGCAAAAATTGAGATTGATAACAAAGGCGACAGCAATTTATGCCTTGACTTACATATGAAAAACGGCAATACCGTAACAGTCGATTACAGAGGAGAAACTGACTCCAACAACGAAAAATATACCGACTATCCCGAGGCATTCATAAATGATTTTCTAAACAATTCCCGTAACAAAAACATTCCCATAACATTCAATTGCACATACGAAGATGTCACCGCATATAACTTCAACGATGAATCCCTCTCTTATATTAAAGAAATTTTTGAAGGCAATAAAAAGAGTAAATAAAATGCATACATAACCAAATCAAGCGGCAGAACTTAATCTGCCGCTTGTAATTCTCATATATTAAATTTTTTCGGGTTACCCCAACTATTGACATTGAGCCATTATCCGTTTTTCGGGTTACCCTAACTATTGACATTGAGCCATAAAAAAGTTAATAAATAAAATCGACAAACCCCTTACGAGATTTGTCGATTTTTGGTGGGAGAAGATGGATTCGAACCATCGAAGCGAAACGCAACAGATTTACAGTCTGCCCCCTTTGGCCACTCGGGAATTCTCCCATATTTTATTTTTCAAAAATCGAAGCCTACTGCCTAAACAGTAGGCTTCAATGGAGCTGGTGGACGGACTTGAACCCCCGACCTGCTGATTACAAATCAGCTGCTCTACCAACTGAGCTACACCAGCGAATTTAGCTTTTCGCTCTTGCATTTACTCTGTAATTTCGAGTGCTTATATAATATATCACATTCTTCATCATTTGTCAACACTTTTTTCAAACTTTTTTAAAATTTCCTGAAGTGTTTTCATTTTGAAGATGCCCTCGAATGAGTCAGCTTGATTATTATATCATCATCGACCGTATTCGTCAAGAGTTTTTTGAATTTTTTAAAAATTTTTCTTACACCTTTATATCAAAGCCCCACCGGGGCATTTTTTTAACGGTCGGCTTCAAATCTCTTCGGATTCTTAGCAGGTCAAAACTAAAAGCACCCATAAAGGGTGTCATACTTTCATCTTGTATTAGGTCTGCCCGAAGTACTTTGACCTAAACTTTCCGCCTCGCTTGTTGCGTCCTGTGCATAGCTATACCTCCATAAACGTTCCTCCCTAAAAATGCCCCACAGGGGCATTTTCTTTACAGTCGGCTTCAAATCCCTTCGGATTCTTGGCAGGTCAAAACTAAAAGCACCCATAAAGGGTGCTTTTAGTTTTGGCCCGCCCGAAGGGATTTGAACCCCCATTCTCCGGAATCGGAATCCGTTGCGTTATCCAATTGCGCCACGGGCAGGTATGTGTGGCAGGATATTCCACCTGCCGATTTTTCTTTTTTTAATTCACATAATCTGTATATCGCACAACAGCTAAAGTGCTGTGCAACACTCTTCAACTTAGATTATACAATAAATTTTCGCTTTGAACAAGGGAAATTTGTCATTCCGATTGTGTCGCTCATTCTGCCATACTTTCTAATTCTTCCCAAATTTCGTACTGTTCTTCCTGCTGTTTCTGCAAATCTTCGAGCAATTTTGAAAGCTCCATAAGTTTTTCATAATCTGCGGCGACTTCTTCACTTGAGAGAAGTTCCTGTGTTTTTGCGATTTCCTCATCAAGTCGCTCAATTTCAGATTCTGCCTTTTTCAGCTTAGTCTGTCTTTTACGCTCTTCACTCTGCTTTTGCTTTTGCAAAAAGTAATCGTTCTGCGGCTTTTCTTTTTTGTCTTTCTTGCTTTCAGTCTGAACAGTACCCTGTTTTTCGGCAGTTGAGCGTTCAAGGTAGTAATCGTAATTTCCAAGATACTCCTTTACTCCGTCATTTGTGAGCAAAAGGATTCTGTCGGCAATTTTATTTATAAAGTAACGGTCATGGCTGACAATCAGCATTGTGCCGCTGTAATCAAGCAAAGTTTTTTCGAGTTCTTCTCGTGATGATGCGTCAAGGTGGTTTGTCGGCTCATCGAGAAGCAAGAAGTTACTGCCTTTGAGCATAAGTTTCAGCAGAGAAACTCTCGCCCTCTCGCCACCACTCATTTTTGAAAGCGGTTTAAACACCTCTTCGCCCTTGAACAGGAACGATGCAAGCGCACTTCTGACTTCAGTCTGCGTCATATTCGGGAAAGTATCCCACACCTCATCAAGTGCGGTTTTTGACAAATCGAGGTTCTGCTGCATCTGGTCAAAGTAGCCGACCTCAACATTTGCGCCGTAGTCATATTCGCCGCAATCCATAGGAGTTTTGCCTGTCAAAATTCGGAACAGCGTTGTTTTACCGCAACCGTTGCCGCCGATAATGAACACTCTCTCGCCTTTTCTGATATGTATGTCAACATTTTTGAAAAGCTGTTTATCATCAAAGGCTTTCGCAAGGTTTTTGCAGATAAGAACATCGTTGCCACTCTCGCATCTCGGCTCAAAGTGCATACGCATTGTTTCAAGCTCGCTTTCGGGAGCTACAAGCTGATCTTTGATTCTGTCAGCCTCTTTCTGCTTACTTGCGGCTGTGATAAAGTTATGTGCCTGTCCCCAGCGTTTTTGCTGTTCAACAATGCCCTCAATACGCTTTATTTCCTTTAAATCGTGTTCATATTTATTTTTGAGCGACTCATTTACCGATTCTTTTTTCTTAACAAATTCCGAATATGAACCCTTATAAACCATAGCACGGTTGTTTTCAAGTTCAATCGTCTTGTTGGTGACATTATCAAAGAAATAACGGTCATGGCTGATGATAATCATTGCGCCCTTGAAATCTCTCAAAAAGCCTTCAAGCCACGCAATTGCGTCAATGTCAAGGTGGTTTGTCGGCTCGTCAAGGAGGAGCATATTGCTCTGCGACAGCAACAGCTTTGCAAGGCAAAGCTTTGAACGCTGTCCACCGCTTAAATTGCCAACAGGCATTGTGAAGTCATTTTCGGAAAATCCGAGTCCTAAAAGTGCAGAACGGGTTCTGCTCTTATAGGTCAGACCGCCTGCTCTTTCAAACTGCTCAATGAGCATTGTCTGTCTTTCAACAAGCTCGTCAAGGTTTCCCGACTTGTTGTCAATCTGATGTGCAAGTGCGGAAATTTCGGTTTCCATATCTGAAAGATAGTCGAACACGGAAAGCAGTTCGTGATACACATCTGCTCTCGGATTGTTGCAGGCGTGCTGTTCCATATATCCGGGACGGACATTTTTGGAAAATGTGACCGTTCCCGAAACAGGCGAGATTTCGCCGTTGAGTATCTTAAAGAGAGTTGTTTTACCGACTCCGTTAGCTCCGATAAAGCCCACCTTATCTCTTTCTTCAACATCAAACGAAACATCGGTAAAAAGGTTTCTTTCGATAAAAGTCATTGTAAGATTTCTTACTGATAATGCCGGCAAAACATACACTCCCTTTCAAATTCGCTACCCCTTATTGTACATTAAAATCGACAAAAGAGCAATACAAAATTGAAAATATGCCACAGGTTTACAAGGGCATAGGACACAATTCCGACTGTTAAAAGCATTTCGGCGGTTTTGCTCCTGCCGATTTCGGCAAGCTTGTAAATCAATGCACACCCCAAAATAAGCACAAGCGGCAAGATTCCTTTGATTAACAAGGTCAACCAAAAATTTTCAAGCACAGGCTGCATAACGGGATTTGCTTCAACAAAATGTCCGCTGCCAATAAGCGCCTCGGTGCAAATCCAGTCTACAATGTTGAGAAAATAGAGCAAGCCGAGTTTGTAATAAAACGAACGGCTTTCGTGACTTTTTTCATCATACACATTATCTGACTGCGTGGCATCTGCGGATTTAAGATTAAACACAACAGTTTTTTCGAGTTCTGCTTTTTCTGTCATAAACAACACCTCAACGGTATTTTTTCCCGCTGAGAATGTTATATTCACGCAAAAGAAAAGAGCCTCCCCTCGGAAGCTCATAACGAAAACGAATTACTCAAAGTTAATGTCGCCCTCATATTTCTTTTTGAAAAGCTCAAACACCTTGTTAAGAGTATCTTCATCGTCAATGCTGACATACTCTTCTGTTTCCTCATCAATCTGGTTAATCTGAAGAATAACAACCTCGTCTGCATCTTCATCATTTTCGATGAGAACAATGTACTCTGTACCCTCGAACTCGATTACATCAAGAAATTCAAATTCAACTTCCTGACCGTTTTCGTCCTCAAGAGTAATGAGCATACCCTGATCTTCTTCATTCATAATCTCGTTTTTTGTATCTGCCATAGCGTATTCCTTTCCGAATGCGTTGAACGCCTCATAAAATAAATTAAGTTTAGTATAACCCAAAACATCGGCAAAATCAACACTTTATTGAGATTTTACATTAAAAACCAAAAACAGCCGCGATTTCTCGCAGCTGTCCTTGGGTTTAGAAGTTTTGAAATTAACGTGAAAACCGTAGATATTTAAGTTAGTGTTTTCAGAATTAACCTACTTTGGCGTTACCTGTGTCGCCGAACATATTAAGTCTGAAAAGCTTGCCCTCGTCGTTCTTGTTTTCGCAAATAATACTTGCTTCTGCAATCCTGCCGCCTTCGATAAGTCTTGTAAGACCGACAAGCTGGCAAAGCTTGCTGCGGAGATTGAGTCTGTCGCCTTCGCTTGTAACGAGATATACATTGCCCTCGCAGGTATCGAGCACGGCGAGGAATTTGGTTACATCAACATTGTGTAAGCTAAGAATTGGTGTCATAAAATTTCCTCCATTCAATTCTTTAAAAATATAAAGTTTTGTTTTCGTGCGCCATTTACCATTTGGCAAAATCATGATCAATTTATCGACTATGTGATAATTCAATTTTACTCGAGTAAGGCTAATTGGAAATCAGCCGATAGTCAAGCGGACTATTTACTTGACAATTATTATTATAGCCAAACATTCGGAAAAGTCAACAATTTTAGCGATTAATTTTTGTTCACAAATGCATTTGGGTGTCAGTTATGCACAATAAGTTGTCGTATTTTTTGTACACTTTGCTTTGTTATTGCCTTTTTAGAATTATTCTTTTAACACAATCATAACATTTGGTTGTATAAATTCAACAACTTGTTTCTTTTTTAGCATTATATAACTGCTGTTTTTTACAAACTTAATTTATCAGGCATATTGAGATTTTGCTCATTTTAAGTTATAATCAATGTTATAAAGCCTGCCATCCAAAAGAAAAGCAGGTGTTTTGCCAATTTAATTTATCAATAAAAGTAATCTTATAAATAAGAAAGGAATCATAAAATGCTTAACGATTTTTACAAACAGTTCAAAAGCGGAACAGACATACGAGGAGTTGCAAGCGAGGGCGTTGAGGGACAAAGCGTAAACCTTACCGACGATGTTGTTGCCGATATGGCAGACGGTTTTGTGCTTTGGCTTTCTAAAAAGGTTTCAAAAAAGCCGAGCGAGCTTAAAATTTCCGTCGGCCGTGACAGCCGTATTTCAGGACCGCATATAATGAAAATAACAACCGAGCGTTTTAAGCGTTGCGGTGCAGAAGTTCTCTGCTGTCAGCTTGCGTCAACTCCGTCAATGTTTATGACAACAGTTGACCTCGGATGTGACGGTGCTCTTCAGATTACTGCAAGCCACCACCCGTTCAACAGAAACGGTCTTAAATTCTTCACCCGTGAGGGCGGTCTTGAGGGCAGTGACATTGAAGAAATTCTTCTCTACGCACAAAACGGTGAACATCCCGAAGAAAGCAACGGCGGAAATATTACGGATGTTGACTATATGAGCGACTACGCAAAGGGACTTTGCGAGAAGATTAAAAAGGAAGTTAATGCAGAAGATTACGAGCATCCGCTCAAGGGCTTTAAGATTGTTGTTGACGCAGGCAACGGTGCAGGCGGATTTTATGCCGACAAGGTGCTTTCTGTTCTCGGAGCAGACACAACAGGCAGCCGTTATCTTGAGCCTGACGGAATGTTCCCGAACCATGTGCCGAATCCAGAGGCTAAAGAGGCAATGGATTCAATCTGTGAGGCTGTCAGGGAATCTGGCGCAGACCTCGGCGTAATCTTTGATACGGATGTTGACCGTGGCGGTGCTGTTGACAGCAAGGGCAATGAAATCAACCGAAACAGACTTGTAGCCGTTGCGGCGGCAATTGCTCTTGAGGGCAATGACGGCGGTATGATTGTTACAGACTCAATCACATCAAGCGGTCTTAAACAGTTTATTGAAAATGACCTCGGAGGAAAACATTACCGCTATCGCAGAGGCTATAAGAATGTTATCGACAAGGCTCTTGAACTCAACGCTCAGGGCATAAACTGCCCTCTTGCAATCGAAACATCGGGACATGCCGCAATGCGTGAAAACTACTTCCTTGATGACGGCGCGTATCTCTGCACAAAAATTATTATCAAGGCTGCTCAGATGAGAAAAGAGGGCAAGGAGCTTGACGAGCTTACCGCATCACTCAAAGAGCCGCTTGAAAGCACAGAAATCAGATACAAAATTCTTGAAAAAGATTTCAGAGCCTGCGGTGAAAAAATTATTGCCGACCTTACAAAGTATGCCGAGGAGCAGGACGGCTGGTGCGTTGCCGATGATAACCGTGAGGGCATCAGAGTTTCGTTTGACAGGGATAACGGTGACGGCTGGTTCTTGCTCAGACTTTCGGTACACGATCCGATTATGCCTCTCAATGTTGAAAGTGACAGCGAGGGCGGTGTAAAAATCATCTGCGACAAGCTTGGTGAATTTTTAAAGACTACAACAGGTCTTGACCTCTGATATTGGAGTATTTTGCGTTTTTATTGATTTTTATTGTCGCAACTACGGGTTGCAACCGAGAGTTGCGACAATGGAACCCGAAATGTATTGTTTTTTGGGGCAGGCAACCGATATAATTTTCTCACAAGGTAAAACCCTAAAACAATATTTGAGGAGGAAATTTTATGAACATTGAAACTGCCAACAGACTTTTGCAGTACAGAAAAAAGATGAATCTAAGCCAGGAGGAGCTTGCCGCAAGAATAGGTGTAAGCCGTCAGGCTGTGTCAAAATGGGAGCGTGCAGAGGCATCGCCCGACACGGATAATCTTATTCTTCTTGCCGATATCTACGGTGTTTCGCTTGATGAATTGCTTAAAGGCGAAAAAGAAACCGAGGGTGAAACTCAGTCGGAAGACCCCGAAAATAATGCCGAAAATAATCCCGACAGCGACACAACATACAAAAAATCAGACAAGGTTTCGTTCAAACACGGAATCCATGTTGACTCAAAGGACGGTGATTCTGTTCACCTTAATTTCAGGGACGGAATCCATGTTAAAGATAAAGACGGTACAAAGGTTGATGTCGGCTGGAACGGAATCCATGTTGAGGAAAACGGCAAAACAAAAGTCTATACAGACGAAAACGGAAATGTTATGTATGATGAAAGTATTGAAGAGCATAAACATTCAAAGTCGCACCGCTTTTGGAAGCACTTTCCGTTTTGGTTGATTGCCGTTATCGGATTTCTCGTTTGGGGATTCAGCGGAGTATTGCTCGGTTGGGTACTCAGCTGGGTATGCTTTCTGACAATTCCTCTCTATTACACACTTGTTGATGCAATCTACAAACGCAAGCCGAGTCATTTTGCTTATCCCCTGCTTGTCGTTATTGTGTATATGTTTTTCGGATTTCTCGACATCTGCGGCGGTTGGTCATTTGGTTGGATTGCATTTTTAACAATTCCGATTTATTATGAAATCTGCAAGCTTTTCAAAAGCGAAAGAAAAAGTTCTGACGATTAAAACTGAATTAAAGACATACAAAAACACGGCAGTTTTTTATCAACTGCCGTGTTTGATTTTGCTGTAAACTATGTCCTTGTATAAAGTGTAAACCATGTTGTTGACATAGTATTCGCCCATAGATTGTGCAAACAGATAATCGTACAAATAAAATTTTACGGAATCATAACTGTGTCTGTTGTGTCGAGCTGTGAAGTTCTCATTGCGGGCTTGCAGAGTTCAATCTGCCTGCCGTCTTTGATAAAGAGCGGAACTTCATTGAGGGCAACCTCAATATAATGAGTACCCTTGCTCATTTTTTCTGTTGTAACGCTTGTACCGCTGAGTTTTACAAAAGTCATGTTCTCGGGGAGATAAACATATCTTCCGCCTACATTCTGCTCATATACAGGGCAAATCATGCACTCGTCACCGAGCATAAGCTGTGTTTCACATTCACGGGCAATTTTATCATCGGGATAATCGAACGAGAGCGGTCTGAAAATCATATCATTCTCTTCGCTTGCCTTTTTGAATGTTCTGTAAAGGTACGGAATAAGTCTGTAACGAACCTCAACAATATCCTTGAAATCATCGCTGTTTTCAAAGCTGTAGCACTCCTGATTTCTTGTGCCGAGTGCGGCATGGTTACGCATAAGCGGAGTAAACACACCGAGTGCAAGGAAACGAAGAACAAGGTCACGGGTTGCGTTTTCGTTAAAGCCTCCAAGATCTGCACCGCAGTACAGAAAGCCGCACATATTTGCCGACGGGAGCATTTTGAGGTCAAGAAGAATGTGTGACCACCAAGAGTGGTTATCACCGAACCAGATACCGCTTGAACGGTGAGCGCCTACATATGACGCACGGGAGAACATAAGAATTTTTTCTTTACCGAACTCCTCCGCAAAATATTCGCCGGCTGCCTTTGTCATATTAGCGCCGTAAATGTTGTGAACCTGATCATGGCAAACCTGTTTGCCGTCAACTGTATGGTAAATGCTTGAATAATCCTCGGGACTGTTTGAAAGACCTGCGAATGTGTCCTTGAGTTCAAAGAATTTTGAAAGGTCAAGGTTCTGCCCTTTAAGAGAAGCCGCCTTATCAAGTGCTTTGTTAAGTCCTTTTACCGAATAGAAAATTGCAGGCTCGTTCATATCGTTCCAGAAGCCGTCAATTCCCATATCTGTGAGAATTTTATATTTTGAGCCGAACCACTTTCTTACATCCGGACGGAGAAAATCGGGAAAGCCAACTATACCGGGCCATACACCGCCCTCAAAATCCGTGCCGTCCTCGTTTTTACAGAAGTATCCGTTCTTTCTGCCCTCTTCATAGATATCGTAGCCGTTCTCTTTTTTAACGCCTGCGTCAATAATCGGAATGAGGTGGATTCCTTCTTCCCTTTTCTTTGAAACATAGTCCTTGAAATTCGGAAATTTTTCATCATCAACAGTAAAGTCCTTATAACGCTCCATATAGTCGATGTCGAGATATACGCAGTCAAGCGGAATTTCTGCCTTGTTGTAACCGTCAACAACAGCGTCAACAGCTTCGGCATTGTGATAGCTCCAACGGCTCTGCTGATAGCCGAATGCCCAAAACGGCGGAACATAGCTTGTGCCTATTGATTTTCTGAACTCTTTTACGATTTCAAGCGGCTTTGTGCCGTCAATGTAATAGATATCAAAATCCGTGCCGTCAATTGTGATAACGGTTTTGTTTGTGGTTGTGTAGCCGATGTCCCAACGGATTTTTGACGGGAAGTCGATAAAAATACCAAAAGTTTTTGAACCGCTGAGCATAAGGAAATTGTGAGCGGCATAGAGGGATGACTTTGTTTCGGTGTGGAACGGGTCATCACTGCAAAAGCTGTTATACACCCAACCACGCTTGTTGATTCCTCTCGGAGCTTCGCCGAGACCGTAGACGATGTCGCTGTCTGCCATATCAAATTCAAAGACAAAATTTCCGTTCTCAAACTTGCCGCCGAGCGGAAATTCCGCAATAGGCAGAGCGTTAAATTTTTCAACAACAGCCTGCGTATCAATCGGGTTGCCCGATGTAAACTTTTTAATCATTAAAGCACTTCCTTCTTTATTAAAATTTTCCGATTTTTTCAAAGCGTTCTGCAAAATCTTGCCGACACGCACTTACGATTTTAGTATAACATTAATTTTGATTATTGCAATGGTAAAATTTGTTTTTGTATTATTTTATTTTTACACATTAAAAAAGCACCTTTACAAGCCTGTAAAGGTGCAAATTTTATTCTTTTATGCTTTATCAGTCAAAAATATCATTCTTGCTTTCAGACTTTCCGTCTTGGTAAATCTTGAGGTTTCCCGTATCATCACACACACCGAGAAAAACATCTTTGAGCCGTTTGCGGTTGTTGTCAAGCTGTTTTTTGAGCCATTCAAGATTAAAGCCCGATTCGGCAAGATTTTTCTCGAGAATTTTTCCGTCCGTAATAACCACGGACTCGGGTCTGGTTTGGTGAACAATGATTTTTAAATCATCCGGAGTTGCAGGGCGCTTTTTGTCCTTTGGCAGAACCGACAAATCGCCGTTCTGTTCAAGAAAAACCGTTTCGATATCATCAAGACTGAAATATCCCTTTTCACGCATTCGTGTAAGAAATTCGTTTATATCAATTTTTGCAACCGAAAAATTCTTTTTGTACAACTTTCCTCTGTCGAAAATCACAATAGACTTGCCTGTTAAAAATCTTCGTAACATTGTTGATTTTTGCGAAAGCCACGAACAAAGCATAACAATTATTACATAAACAATGAGTGCCGCAAGACACGCCCAAAAGTCTGACATTTCGGCTGTTGCCATCTCCGCTGCGATTGAACCGATTGTGATTCCGTTGATGTAGTCAAAAAGATTAAGGCTTGACATCTGCTTGTTGCCGATGAACTTTGACAGCAGGAACAATACTGCAATTGAAACGGGCGCCGTTATTAATGCACGCAAAAAGTCCATAATATCCCTCCGATAGGGTTATTATGGACTTTAAATTATTTTTTATTCCGCAAAATTACCAAGGCTTAACTGTGCCTGTGATTTCCGAAACGCTCTTGATTCCGTTTTTATCGAGCCATTCGTTCATACCATCGGCAATCTTAATAGGCGCATACGGATCCGTAAAAAGGACAGTACCGATTTGAAGTGCGGTTGCGCCTGCCATCATCATCTCGATTGCATCCTGCCAGCTTGAGATACCGCCCATACCGATAATCGGAATTTTAACTGCGTTTGCAACCTGCCAAACCATTCTTACTGCAACAGGGAAAATTGCAGGGCCGCTCATTCCGCCTGTGTTGTTGCGGATAATCGGTCTTCGTGAGTTGATGTCGATACGCATACCTGTGAGCGTGTTAATCATTGAAATTGCGTCTGCACCGTTTGCCTCTGCCGACTGTGCGATTGATGCAATGTCGGTAACATTTGGGCTGAGCTTTACGATAAGCGGTTTTTTGCAATACTTTTTGACAGCCGCAGTAATTGCACCTACAGATTCACAGCTTGTGCCGAACTGCACTCCGCCGCTCTTGACATTAGGGCATGAGATGTTGAGCTCAATCATATCAACATCGGTTTCGCTGAGTTTTTCAGCCATTGCACAATAATCTTCGGGAGTGTTGCCGGCAATGTTTGCAATGATAACCGTATTTTGCTTTTTGAGCCACGGCAAATCCTCATTGATAAAAACATCAACACCGGGGTTTTGAAGTCCTACTGCATTCAAAATGCCGGAAGGAGTTTCGGCTACTCTCGGAACAGGATTGCCGTCACGGCGGGTAAGTGTGATACCCTTGCATGAAATACCGCCGAGCTTTTCAAGGGGATAAAGCTCTGAATATTCCATACCGAAACCGAATGTTCCCGATGCGGCAATGAGAGGATTGTTAAATTCCACTCCGCAAACTTTTACAGATAAATCAGCCATTGAAAACTACCTCCTCAGCGTTAAATACGGGGCCGTTTTTGCAGACATGCTGCATAATTTCTTCACCGTTTTTTCTTACCTTTACTGCACACACAAGGCATGCGCCCATTCCGCAGGCCATTCTCTCCTCAAGAGAAATCTGACACGGCTTTCCTGCCTCTTTGCAAACATCGGCAATAGCCTTGAGCATCGGGGTAGGGCCGCATGCACAAACCTCGTCAACCTCTGAGATTTTTTCTTTGAGAACATCTGTTACAAAGCCGTGAATTCCCGCACTTCCGTCATCTGTTGTCAGCACAAGCTCTGCACCGGCTTTCTTGAAATCATCCTGAAGAATAATAAGGTCTTTGTTTCTGAAGCCTGTGATAACAAGCGGATTTTCACACTGCTTTGCTGTGTAGAGCATCGGAGGAACGCCTATACCGCCGCCGATAAGGCAATAACGCTTGCCCTTTTCAATTTTAAAGCCGTTGCCGAGAGGAGCGAGAATATCAACGCTTTCGCCCTTTTTCATCTCGGACATAATTTTTGTTCCCTCACCCTTTACCTGATAAACAAGGCGGAGAACACCGTTTTCGCTGTCACAAACCGAAATAGGTCTGCGCAGAGTTTTTGAAGGCACATAAACATGGGCAAACTGTCCGCATTTTGCAAGCGGAGCAAGCTCGTCATTTTTTACCCTCATATCAAAAATGCCGTCTGCAATCTGTTCGTTTGACAAAAGTTCAAACTTCTGAACATCATACTTTTTCATAATATCATTCCTTTGGTTAGCTTTATTTATATAAAATCAATTCATAACAAATTAATTTTTAATCGGAGTGTCCCTATGTTTCATAAAGTTCTATAAAAACAATACGGCACACTGCGGACAAAAGTGAACATCTCATCACATCGTCGTTAATCAACATATTCAAGTTCAACAGTCAGCACACCTAACTCATCCTTGCGATAAACATAACAGCTTTCCGCAAGCCTTGGTGAATAACCGTTAATCTCATTAGCCTCTGAAATCCAGTTATAAAGATAACCGTCATTCATCATCCTGTCATACATATAATTGAAATCGGTGTTCTTATCAACAACAATGCTGAAATATTCATCCCCGTTTTTTGCAGCGTTTGCAACAGCTCGGCTTACATCATCGGCATTATCTGGATCCGAAACAGTCGGGTACTTATAGTTAAAATAGTTGTACTTTTCAGCCGTACACTTTGGAACATAAAAATTACACCATGTATCAACGCTCAAATAAGTTTGTGAATTAAGCTCGGAATACTTATATGACAGCTTATGATCCTTGAACATAAGGTCATCGGTTAGGTTGAAATAATCGTTTTCCGCATAATTATTTTCACCGTCGGTATCATTCCATGTAACATCAATTTGGTACCAATCGCCGCCGATTTTTACACCATTCCATGCGTGATTGTCTGAGTCGGCTGTTCCCGAAAGCAATACGCAGTCAATATTCGCCTTGTTGAACAAAAGCTGAAAGGCTCTTGAGTAACCCTCACACACGGCTTTACCGTCGACCAACGCACCGTAGGCATCGTTCTCGTTGCCCTCAATATTCTCTGTCTGTGCCGCTGCATCGTCATACTTGCAGTTTTCAATTATATAGTTGTTAATGTATTCTTCTCTTTCAAAATCATTGCCCGAGGGCAAATTCTTCAAAACAGAAGCAACGGCAATATTGAATTTTTTCTTGGCGGCTATAAGCTTATCATTTTGAACAGTATAATCAAGCTTTACGCTTGTTGTGTCACCATACGGAACAAAAAGACTTGACCCCTTGAGCCAAAAAGTTTCGGGGTGGTCGTTTTTGTATGCCTCAACAGCTTGTGTAATCTGATAATCGGAAAGCGAGCCTGTCGTTGTAATGTTTGGTGCATACACGGTATCAACGCTCTTTGCGATTCTCATATACAGTTCTTTTACATAATCATCGGTAAGCGTCTCGTAGGCATAATCGGTTTTTACATCTGCATAATCCTTGTCGTTTTCAACATCTTGTGCACTCGGAGTTGTAACGGATTTTTCTATGATAGAGCTTCTCTTTGGTTTACTGCTTTCCGAATCATCCGTCAACGAACACGAACAGCCAAAAAATGCTACCGCACAAGTCATTAAACAAACTAAGGCAGTTTTATATATTTTCAAAAAATCATCTCAATTTTTGTTTTGGGTTATTTATTTCATATACAGAATACGGCAGCAGCCAAAGTTGACTGTCGCCGTATGGATTTGTCATGTTCTATTTTACTTTATTTTCGCCTTGCAGTCAATGTTATAATCAATCATGTAGCATTTAATTAATATATTCAAGTTGAAATGTTATCAAATTAGACTTTTCATCATAAAGCATATTGCAAGTATCATTCAACTTTGGTGAATCAGAGTTAATTTGGTTAGCCTTTGTAAGCCAATCATACATATATCCATTCCGCACCTCATCATACACATCATCGTAATTTACATTTTCATCTACTATAACTACGAAATACTCTTCTCCGTTCTTTGCCGCTTTTGCAATTGCTGTGCTGACATTATCGGAATCATCAAGATTAGATACTGTAGGATATTTATAATTATAACAATAGTTGTGATAATTGTATTTCTCAGCAGTACATTTTGGAACATAGAAGTTACACCAAGATTTCAAATTCAAAAAAGATTCTGCATCAATCTCCGAGTATTTTGGAGACAGCGTGCGCTCCTCATACATAAGACTGTCGGTAAGATTAAAGTACTCATGTGAATCATAAATAAAATCATCAACATCATCCCAAGTAACATCAATCTGATACCAATCTCCGCCAATCTTCACGCAATTCCATACATGATTGTCTGAGTCAACGATTCCCATAAGTTGTATGCAATCAATATCAGCCTTATTACACAAAATCTGAAATGCCTTTGAGTAACCCTCACACACGGCTTTGCCGTCAACCAACGCACCGTAGGCATCGTTTTCATTGCCCTGAACCTCCTCAGATTCAGCCGCTTCCTCATCATAATCACAATTATTAATTATATAATTATGTATATATTCTTCTCTTTCACATTCAGTGCCATAAGGGACACTTTTGGAAATAGTATCAACTGCAGTATTAAACTCTTTTTTTGCAGTAACAAGTTTATCACCGCTCATAGTATATGTAAGCCAAATTCCTGTTTCATAATCAAAATTTTCGTATTCATAGTAACTTTTAAGCCAGAACACTTCAGGGTGGTCATTTTTATACGCTTCCACAGCCTGTGTTATTTGATATTCACCAAGATTCCCTTCAGCGTAAAATGACGGTTCATATTCGGAATCAATATTATCACTTATTTGATTGTACAGCTTTTTCACATAATCATCAGTAAGTGTGCTATAGGCATAATCTGTTTTTGGTTCATTATACACACACGGCTCTGTCGGTTTAGGTTTAGATGTTGTTTTTACACTTGTACTGCTTTTTTCGGAAGTAGTTACAGGTACACTCGATTCGTTGTTATCATTCTCAAGCAATGAACACGAACAGCCGAAAAATGCTACCGCACAAGTCATTAAACAAACTAAGGCAGTTTTATATATTTTCAAAAAATCATCTCAATTTTTGTTTTGGGTTATTTATTTCATATACAGAATACGGCAGCAGCCAAAGTTGACTGTCGCCGTATGGATTTGTCATATTCTATTTTACTTTATTTTCACCTTGCAGTCAATGCAAAATTGAGCATTAAACTACTTTCCCACAACATGGGTATCACCGAAAACCTCGGCATAAACATTGTTGTCGAGAATCATTCTTGAAACGGTAAAGAGGTTGTTGCATCTGTTATTGAGTTCGTCAATATCATCCTTGCCCTTTGCACCCTTGAAAGCGGTATATTTGCCTGTTGACGCGTTGTATTTTCCGTTCTGAGAAATCCAGCTTCTGTCGGCAAACACAACGAACGGTTCTTTGTTTCCGAAAACATCCGTACCCGCCAACATTCTGCTGTCATATTCAAGACCGAGCATATTTGAAAGCGTGGGCAGAATATCAAGGCTTGAACAGTATGTGTCAACCTTGACGGGTTCTTTCATTGAACCGCTCCACAACAACCATGCATTTTTGTATTGTTCAAAGGTTGTGTCAACCTTATGACCTGCAAGTTCCGACACACCGTCAAATTCATCAAGCGAATACGGATAATGGTCGTCCGTAAGGCAAATAAGGGTGTTGTCAAGCTTACCTGTTTTTTCAAGTCTTGCAAGAAGATACTCCATTGCCTTGTCAAGCTCAATGTTTGCGGCAAGATAGCCCTTGACCTCATCGCTGTATTTCAGGTCTTTTACAAGGTCTGCGTTGCGTTCACTCATTGTGTTGTAGGAATACCCGCCGTGACCGCTGACCGTCATATAATAAACGCTGAAACTGTCGGAATTTATGTAATTGTCAACGGTTTTCTGCATCATCTTGAGGTCGGAATTCGGCCACACATTTTCACCGAGGTCAAGACCTTTGCCGATTGCAGAGTAGTCATAGCCGATATTTGTAAGGTACTTGTCCCTGTCATAGTAATCATAGGTGTGATTGTGGTAAGCGTTAACTGTTTTGCAGCCGAGTTTTCTGCTCTGCTCACCGAGAGTGAACGGAAAGCTGACATTATTTTCGGCTGACTTTGAAAAGCTCCACACACCCGATTTTGGAATCAAGCCTGTAAGATTTGCATATTCACCGTCAGTTGTGCTTACACCCCACGCAGGCGAATAGTAATTTTCAAACTGAAATCCCTCGTTATACATTTTGTAGAGCGTAGGAGTCAGCTCCTTGTCAATTGCATACTGTGAAAAGCTTTCGGCTGTAATGAAAATTATGTTGTAGTCCTTAAACATACCCGTGTATTCGTTGGTATAGCTCGGTTCTTCGCTGTCAAAATATTCATAAAGCGACTTTAACTCATCATTATTTGTACTCTTTGCAAGCTTTGAAAAATCAGCACTCATAATCTGAGCTTTCTGCTCTGTTTTTGTAATTTCATCGGCAGTTGATTCTTTATTTTTCGGCTTGCTGTTTGTGCGTATATTTGCTTTGTAACCGAACAAAAGGTGGCTGATGTCAAGCCTTTGCATTGTATAAAGTCCGTAGCGTTCACACACGGCAACCTGTTGCAATTCACCGTAATAAAGATTGTAGTTGCTCTTTGTGTCGGAAGAGTCACGGTCAATATTCACCGCAAGCACAGTTCCAATCTGAAAAAACACCGCAATCAAAAGTACAATCAGCTTACCCTTTAACTTTACTTTTGAAAAGTCAAACAGCTTTCCGCCGAAAATTATAAAGAAAGCAAGCGGAACAAAAAGTAAAACAACAAACACAACTCTGCTTGTTATCGCAGTCATAATCATATCAATTGAATTGAATGCCTGCCCTGCACCGCCGTTTGTAACGCTGCTTACAACAACCATTGTGCCGAAAACATTATAGTATATCATCTGCACACCGTACCATATCGTCAGCACAGCCGTGAGTACGGTTGCAATCCCTCTGTTTACCCCTCTGCGTTTTGAAAAAGAACACAACAAAACAAGTACCGCCGAAAGCACGATTGTGAACAGGAATGTGAAAGCAAAACCGCCGAGCACATCAAACCCCGACGCAATTTTAAGGTCGGTTTCAAGCCATAGAATCAAAAGCGGAAAGTACGCAAAAAATGCGACTCTCTTTGCAAAGCCATGACTTTTTTCAGGCCTTCTGTAGTAGTCAAAATTTGAACTTCCGACTTTTACGGCAGGCTGTCCCACATAGTGATTTCTTCTTGAAAATCCACTTTTTGTACCGTCTGAATATGTCATTTAATTCTCCTTTCTTTTTCAATGCAGTTATTAAGTAGATTATAAAACGAAAACGCCGCCATTGCAATGACAAATTTCACCAAAATTCGTCCATATGACACATTCGGACTTTTTATATATTGAAACAGTTGACCTTTTGTAGTATAATTATAGTTTAATGAGAGGCTTGTGTGAAAAGCTATGCAAATTGCGGTTTTGAACAAGGCTTCTTAATTTATGTATTATTATGAAAAGGAAGATTTTTATGGCAAAGAAACAGTTTAAATCAGAGTCAAAAAGACTTCTCGACCTTATGATTAACTCAATTTACACTCACAAAGAAATTTTTCTTCGTGAGATTATTTCAAATGCAAGCGACGCTATCGACAAGCTTTGCTTCATTTCTCTTACCGATGACAAGGTCGGTCTTGACAGAGGCGATTTCAAAATCGTTTTAAAGCCCGACAAAGAAAACCGTACTCTCACAATTACGGATAACGGTATCGGCATGAACAAGGATGACCTTGAAAACAACCTCGGCACAATCGCATCCTCAGGCTCACTCAAATTCAAGCAGAGCATGGAAGAAAAGCAGGACGACATTGACATTATCGGTCAGTTCGGTGTCGGTTTCTACTCGGCATTTATGGTTGCAAAGAAGATTACCGTAAACACAAAGAAGTACGGCGAGGATACGGCATATTGCTGGCAGTCAAGCGGTGCAGACGGCTACACAATCAGCGAGATTGAAAAGGAAAATGCCGGCACAGAGATTATTCTTGAAATCAAGGATAACACAGACGATGAAAACTATGACGAATTCCTTGAGCAGTACAGAATACAGGGACTTGTCAAGAAGTATTCCGACTACATCCGCTACCCCATCCGCATGGAGGTGGAGAAGTCCCGGAAGAAGGAGGATTCCCCGGAAGACAAGCCCGAGTATGAATCCTATACCGAAGTGGTGACCCTGAACTCCATGGTGCCCATCTGGCAGAAGAACAAGAAGGATGTCACCGAGGAGGAGTATGACGCCTTCTACCGGGATAAGTTCTACGACTACAATAAGCCTCTGCGGGTGATCCATTTCAGCGCCGAGGGCCAGGTGTCCTTCAAGGCTCTGCTGTATATCCCCGGCAAGGCTCCTTACGACTTCTACACCAAAGACTTCAAGCGGGGCCTGCAGCTCTATTCCAGCGGTGTGATGATCATGGACTCCTGCGAGGACCTGGTGCCGGAGCATTTCCGCTTCGTCCGGGGCGTGGTAGACAGCCAGGATCTGTCCCTGAATATCAGCCGGGAGATGCTGCAGCATAACCGTCAGCTGACCATCATTGCCCGGAACATTGAGAAGAAGATCAAGAGCGAGCTGAAGAGCCTGATGGATACCGACCGGGCCAAGTATGAGGAATTCTATGCCGCCTTTGGCCGCCAGCTGAAGTACGGCGCGGTGTCCGACTACGGCGCTCACAAGGACAGCTGCCAGGATCTGCTGCTGTTCTACAGCCACAAGCAGAACAAGCTGATCTCCCTGAAGGAGTATGTGGATGCCATGCCTGAGGGCCAGGAGAAGATCTACTTTGCCCCCGGCGAGAACAAGGAGCTGCTGGCAAAGCTGCCCCAGGTGAGCATGCTGGACGGCAAGGGCTACGACACCCTGCTCTTTACCGAGGATGTGGACGAGTTTGTGCCCCAGACGCTGATGACCTACCAGGAGAAGAGCTTCTGCAACGTCTCCACAGACGACCTGGGTCTCCAGTCCGAGGAGGAGAAGAAGGCCGCCGAGGCGGAAGCCGAGGAGAAGAAGGGCTTCCTGACCTTTGTGAAGGAGTCCCTGGGTGACCAGGTGAAGGAAGTCAAGCTTTCTAAGAACCTGGGTGCCTATCCTGCCGCCATGGTTCCCGAGGCCGGTATGAGCTTCGAGATGGAGAAATATATGAAGCGGGTGAACCCGGAGTTTGCCTACCCCGTGTCCCGTGTGCTGGAGCTGAACCCGGAGCATGAGACGGTGAAGCAGCTGGTGGAGCTCATGACCGCTGACCCTGTCAAGGCCAAGGATTACGCCCAGCTCCTGTGCTACCAGGCCCAGCTCATGGCCCAGCTGCCCATTGAGGACCCCTATGCCTACACCGAGCTGGTCTGCAAGCTGGTCAAGTAAGCGCAGCCCCTACCCTCTCCTGGGAGAGGGTGCCGCCGCAGCGGCGGGTGTGGGGCGGTAGGCGCTGAAGGTTACAGAGAAAGGTGACATCTATGTACTTTGGTTTCTCAAACTTTTACAATCCCGGCCGGGTCCTGTACCTCATCGCCGATGTTCTTGCCGGCGGGGTAGTGCCCCTGGTGAGCCTGGCCATCTATGTCTTTACGGCCCTGAGCCTTTACACCATCGCCCAGCGCCGGGGGCTCCACTGTCCCTGGCTGGCCTGGATCCCGGTGGCGAACCTGTGGCTCATGGGTTCTCTTTCCGACCAGTACCGCTACCTGACCCTAGGTCAGGTAAAGCACAAGCGGGTGGTCCTGCTGGTACTGGAGGTAGTGACCTTGGCCTTGACCGGAGGACTGGTCGGCACGGTGTTCTGGTGCGTTGCCTCCAATGCCTGGGCCCCGGCCATCATCACCATGGTGATCGTGGCGCTGCTGGCCGGCGGTGTGGCTCTGGCCAGGACCATCCTGGGCTTTATGGCCCTCTATGATATCTATGCCTCCTGCGACCCTCAGAATGCCACCGTTTACCTGGTACTCAGCATCTTCTTCAAATTCCTGCGGCCTATTTTCCTGTTCGTCATCCGTGACGGGGACCGGGGCATGCCTCCGAGAAAGACCCAGCCGGAGATGTAATTTCCCATCCAAAAAGAAAAACGAAAATAATTCTCATTTTCTTCTTGACAAAGGTCGGTCTTCGTGCTATGATATCCCCGTAAATGATAATCAATCACAAATCAAGAACGTAAGGAGATCCGCATGGAGACATCGAAAACCTTTCGCAAACGAAATGCCATCCTGCACTGCCTTCGCTCTACCACATCCCACCCCAGCGCCGAGGCGCTGTATCAGTTGCTGCAGAAGGAGCACCCGGACATTTCGCTGGCCACGGTCTACCGGAATCTGGCCCTATTCAAGAGCCAGGGCCTGGCGGTAAGCGTGGGCACGGTGGATGGGATCGAGCGATTCGACGGCAATACAGAGCCCCATGTGCATTTCATCTGTACCGGCTGCGGCGCGGTGCAGGACCTGTTCCAGGTGGAGCAGCCGGATTACTCCGGTTTCGAGCGAAGCCTGGGCTGCCGGGTAGATTCTACCCAGCTTACCCTTACCGGCCTGTGCCGGGACTGCCTGGAGGCAAGCCAGGCAAAATCATCCTAAGCAATCCCGCCCGGGGCTATGGCAAGAAGCCCCAGGCTCGAGATTCAAAAAATTCAAATTTTAAATTACGGAGGAGTTTTATTATGAAGAAGTTTGTTTGCCCTGTTTGCGGTTATGTTCTGGAAGCGGAAACCATGCCCGAGGGTTTCGTGTGCCCTGTCTGCAAGGTCCCCGGCTCCAAGTTCAAGGTTATGGAAGAGAACAAGCTGGCTGCCGAGCATGAGCTGGGCATCTACGAGAAGACCGTTGCCAACAACCCCGACATCTCCGACGAAGACAAGGCTTATATCCTGGAGCAGCTGAAGGCCAACTTCACCGGCGAGTGCAGCGAGGTCGGTATGTACCTGTGCATGGCCCGTGTGGCGCACCGCGAGGGCTATCCCGAAATCGGCCTGTACTGGGAGAAGGCCGCCTACGAAGAGGCTGAGCACGCCGCTAAGTTCGCCGAGATGCTGGGCACCACTCTGGAGCCCAACATGACCGCCTCCACCAAGAAGAACCTGGCATGGCGTGTGGACTGCGAGTTCGGCGCAACTCAGGGCAAGTTTGACCTGGCCGCCTGCGCCAAGAAGAACGGCCTGGATGCCATCCACGACACCGTCCACGAAATGGCCAAGGACGAGGCCCGTCATGGCCGCGCTCTGAAGGGCCTGCTGGAGCGGTACTTCAAGTAATCAGGAGGATTCCTTATGAAATACGAGTGCCCCTGCGGCTATGTCTATGACCCCGCCCTGGGCGATCCCGAAAACGGTGTAGCCCCCGGCACAGCCTGGGAGGACGTCCCTGAAGATTGGGTCTGCCCCACCTGCGGCCTTGGCAAGGATGCCTTTTATCCTGCGGAGTAAATAAATCAGAAAGAGGAGAGGGAGAGATCCTTCTCCTCTTTTTACGTGCGCCCGGTGAACGCACGATAAGGACATCTGATTCCTTTATTTTTTGACTTGTAACCGACAGACAGACGGTCTGCAAGGACGAATGAGAAAATGCCACGAAAAGTAGCAGAAAAGGTTGATATGTAATCTCTGTTTGCTTGTAATGCAAAATACACGTTCCTATACTGGGCATATCAAAATAAGGAGGTCACGAACATGACATTTGCAGAAAAATTGAAATCCATCCGCAAGCAGGCAGGAATGTCGCAGGAACAGTTGGCAGAGAAGCTCGGTGTATCAAGGCAGGCGGTTACGAAATGGGAAACGGATGCAGGTATTCCCGACATTGAAAATATTATGGCAATCTCCGCCCTGTTTGATATTTCCATTGACGAACTGCTCTCTAATGAAAGAGGGGAGAAAAAGCCGACGGACTATCTTTATGAGAGTATCACAGAGTACGACATTGACGAGCCGAAACGCTATGACATGAAGTTTGGCGGGGCAAAGCAATTCCTATTATCAGGATATGAGGGCGAGAAAATCCGTGTCCGTCTGGTATCCAATACCCTCTCCACGCTCCAGAATGATTTCAAGGTCAAGATTGACGACATCCGAAAAAGGATTGATGTGGATGTAAAGCGCAAAAACGGCGTATTCGAAGCGACGGCAAAGGAAGCAGTCAGTATCTTCGTTCAAATGCCCTCTCCCTATATCGGGAAAATTGAATGTGCCGTCAATGCGGAGACCGTGGAAATCTGTTCTTTAGAGTGTGACAGTATTGAACTTGATATAAAGACTCCGAACGTCATTTTGGAAGATGTTACTGGTACGGTAGAGATAAACTGCAATCTTGACATGGATGTAGTCTGCCGTTCCATAAAGGGAGAAATTGCAATCAATCAAGTGTCGGCAACCTCAAAAATCCATGTTCCAGAGGACGCTGTTTTTACTGCTGTTACAAAGGGGATTGGAACAAGTATCTCTTATGAAAAATGTGGGCGGCAAGCCGAACGATTTGATACGCCCGATACGGAGAATATTATCGAGCTGAACGGTATTAAGAGCGAGCTTGTCATCTGCACGGACAGGGAAAGGAGCTAATGAGATGAAACCAAATTATCTGAAGAAATATATTATCAGCTCCTATATCCTCGTTTGGATGCTCATTATTTTTGTGGCAGGCTCGGCAAGTTTGGTCTTTCATGCACCGCCTGTCATCATGTGGATTGTCCGAAACCTTATCGCATGGTCGCCGACCTATCTGCTTTTGATTGGGTGGAAGTATTTCAGACCCGATGAAACAAGAACAGCTTTTGTAAAGCGATGCTTTTCTGGAAAAGTAGAGCTGCTCCCGATTCTGCTCTCTTTTGCCCTTACCTTTGGTATCAGCGTGTTGTCGCTGCTCATCTATTCCATTATGATGGGAAAGCCTATGCTGTCCTACATCAATCTGGGAACTACAGCGTTGCCGCTCAGCATTTTTCTCTCCCTAACTTCGGGACCGACAGGGGAAGAATTGGGATGGCGTGGTTTTATGCGTGAGGAATTTAATAAAAAGTATGGCTTTTTGAAATCCTCTGTCTATCAGGGATTGGTATGGTGCTTCTGGCACACTTTGCTTTGGGTAGTGGATTCAGAGTTTACCGACTGGAGGGCAATCCCCTATGTTATTTCCAACATAGTTGTGATTACATCCATAACCGTACTGATGAATATTTTTCTGGAACGGCATAACAATCTGCTTTACTCGGTGCTGCTACACTTTGGCTTTAACATCATTTATGTGTTCTTAGATGCGGATATAGGTTTTTTCGTAATTTTGACCGTTCTGTATCTGGTTATCACGCCGATTGCCGTACTCGTAAGGAATAAGACTGCCAAAAGGCTTTTGTGCTTGAAGATTTGGGCATGTCCATAAGCGGATAAATGCGTCCGGATGTCTCCCTTAACCTGATCAAGCTTATAGATCTGGATACAGCTCCACGGTATATGCGCTATATACCATATTGGGCTTGACCTAATTTAACTTGTCGGCAACTTGCTTAGGCAATTCAATCACCCCCCAACCCACAAACGAGGGAAGCTCTTGATTCTAAGGCAGAAATGTCCGGGTCGTGATGCAGAATGTAAAGGCCTACATCCGGGGCTGGCTGGGCTACTTCGGGATTGTGAGCATGAAGACGACCATTGCAAACGAAAGACTCGTACAGGCCGGATGCTACAGCATCCTTGGCCGATACGAGTCCTTGCACTTATGCTACCCAACCGCCGGGTACCGAACGGTATGCCCGGTGGTGTGAGAGGCCGGCTAAGAAACGAACCTCCTACTCGATTTCCTGATAGGTAAAATCGCCGAAGGCGGTGCGGCCCATTGCCAGGGAGCCGCAGCCGAACATGCCGTGGTCAAAGGCACCGTCCCGGGCCTCCAGGATGGGTTGACCGTCTACGCTGAGGGTCAGCTTGTCCCCCAGGACCCCCAGCTCCAGGGTATATTCCCGGTCCGGCTGCCAATCGAAGGGGGCCTCTGCCAGGGTGGTAAAGCCGAAGTCGTTTTTCAGGATCACCGCCTGGCCCTCATTGCCGAAGCCTGCGGCATAGCCCCGCTGGGCACCCTGAGCCCGGGCGATGAGCAGGTGAGACTGGCCGTTCTCCGGGGTGACGGTGGTGGAAAATACATAGTCCTTTGCGTAATAATTGCCGGTGTAGGCGAAGGCATCGTTCATGCGCATGAGCTTCAGCTTGCCGTCCTCCAGGCTCCAGGCTCCGTGATCTGTGGAGAAGGGCGTAATGGAGGCAAAGCTCTTTCTCTGCTTGGCCATGGCGATGGAATAGGCGCTCTTGCCGGTAATGGAGAATTCATCCAGGTAAACCATACCCAAGGTTTTCATGGAAGCGGGAGAATAGGATTCCAGCACAATGCCCACTTCGTCTACCATATCTCCCTGGGTATCGGGGATGGTGAAGGTGATGTCCACCCACTGGCCCTGAATGAGCTTTATGTAGCCCTGCAGGTGTTCCTTCCGGTCGCTGCAGGTCCGGACATAGGGGGCGGCTCCTGGGGTTTCGTTGCCGTTCCACTGGTCCAGGTACAGCTTCATAGAGACGGTCTGTCCCGGATAGGCAGTGGCGCTGAATACCGGGCTGTAGCGCTCGTCGGAGAAATCCTGGCGGGTGTAGAAGGGCTTATAGTAGACCTTGCAGCTCTCCCCACGGCTCATCCGGTCCATGAGGATCTCCAGGGAGCCGGTGCCGGCGTAGGCGTGCTTGGTGCTGTGCCGGGACCGGCAGCGGAAAGGATCCGACAGGCGGATATTGTGGGTGCTGCCCGGAAGCTCAAAATCGAAGTAGACTTCTCCCGGGCGGTAGGCCTTTTTCAGGTCCTGGGGAGCCTCTTCTCCGGCAATGCGGTAGCCCAAAAGGGCCGCCTCCCGGCAGAAGGAGGGGATATCCAGAATATTCAGGTAGCCGGAAATGCCGGAGCAGACAATGGCGTCGTTGATGGGGTCCAGATATTTCCGGGGAATACCGGCGATGCCCGTGGCAACACCCAGGATGGTGCCCACGTTTCCGGCATTGCAGTCCGTATCCCAGCCCGCCATGGTGGCGATCTCCACGGTGCGGTCGAATTTGCCTTCGCCGTAGAGCAGGGCCATCATGCATACACCGGCGTTGGGGATGATGTGGCAGACTCCGGGGTATTTGTCGTAGCCCCAGTCCCGGAACAGCAGCTCCATGCAGTCTCTCCAGTTTTCCGGGTGGGCCTTGTGGAAGGCCCGGACGGCCTCCATGACGCTGCGGTAGGTGCAGACCTCCGGCAGCTCCCGAAGCCCCGCGTCTACGATCTCGTCAATGTCGCCGGTCTCAAAGGCCTTGGCAATGGCGGCGCACATGAACCGGGCGCCGTAGACGCCGTTGCCGTCGTGGGATACGCTGGCGGCAGTCTGGCCGTAGTCCGCTGCCCGCTGGGGCGCGCCGGGATTCACCAGGCCCCAGGTATCGATGA
>OIYR01000102.1_pt1 | contig 50576 bp, 34 predicted proteins | sample 1588221 | NCBI WGS metagenome assembly OIYR01 (sample SAMN03283292) | human gut metagenome | biome: human-associated habitat; material: feces | host: Homo sapiens | place: Peru | collected 2012
CCGAGAAGCAGATAAGGGACAACCAATATCTAGAGCCATTCAAGGCTGACAAGACACGACAAGTAGTAGGACTTGCCATTGAGTTGGAAGACTTGGGCAAGGGATTGCTGGAGTGGAAAAGAGTGGAATAGCAATAGTGTTTCATCAAAAAAAGAAGAGCGATGAAAGAAATCAAGAAAAGAAGACTTCCCGCTGGCATACAGTCCTTCACGGCGATTCGTGAAGGCGGATATGCTTACGTTGACAAAACTGACATAGTATGGCAAATCGTGAACGAAGGAGACAAATACAATTACCTGAGTCGTCCTCGCCGATTTGGCAAGTCTATTCTTGTTGATACACTCCAATGCTATTTAGAGGGAAGGAAAGAACTGTTTGAAGGGCTAAAGATCATGCAGTTTGAAAAGGATTGGGTAAAACACCCGGTCATCCACTTTGATATGAGTGGAGCGGGGTCTTCACGAGAAGAACTTACTTCTTTCTTTGAAGACACTTTCGAAGAATATGAGAAGAAGTATGGCATTGTTTCTCATCCTAAGACCTTGTCAAAACGCTTCAAGAATATCATTATGACCGCCAGAGAACAGAGCGGTCAGAAGGTTGCCGTGTTGATAGATGAATACGATTCCCCTCTGCAACACTCTTGGAAGACTCCTCATCATGAAGAGTGCACAGAGGTGTATCGCACGGTGTTTGCCATTCTCAAGGAAGCTGATGAATACGAGAAGTTCGTGTTTATCACTGGCATCACCAAGTTCACACAGATTTCTCTCTTTTCCGTACTCAACAACTTGACCAACCAGAGTTTTAACCCACAATGGGCTACGATATGTGGAATTACGGAAGAAGAAATCAAGGAGAACTTTACACCTGAGCTAAAAGGCATGTCAAATGCCAATGGATGGACTCTGCAAGAAACTCATAACAAACTGAAGAGCTACTATGATGGCTATCACTTCAGTAAAGGCAACATGACGGACATCTACAACCCTTTCAGTTTGATCAAAGCCTTATCCAGTGGCAACATTCAAAATTTCTGGGCTTCATCAGGTGCGACTACATTATTGCCAAAATTCGTGGACCACATGGAGTTGCGACTGAAAGACTTCGAGAATTGCCCTATTATGCCTCTCACCTTGGAAACATCCGATGTCACAGGCGGAGGGCCAGAGTTGTTTCTTTACCAATCTGGCTACCTAACCATCAAGTCATCAGATGAGTTCGGTTACATCTTGGGATTTCCAAACGAAGAAGTAAAACAAGCTCTCTACGAGTTGGTAATTCCAGCCTTGACAATGCGCAAAGATCAAGAGGCATCCACCCTACAAGCGGCTCTCATCCGCCAGTTGGGACTCTGCCAATTGCCTGATGCCATGAAATCCCTCAAGGCATTGATTGCCGACGTACCTTACAGCAACAAGAAGTTGGCAAGCATGGATATGGAGGAGCGTTACCGCCTCATCATCAGCAGCATCCTCAATGCCATAGGGTTCCGCACAGAGGTAGAGCACATGCTCTCCACTGGCAGAATCGACATTCTCTGCATCACTCCGCATTATACCTATGTGATAGAGTTGAAACTCTCCAAGAACGGTGGTGTCGCCGCTGCCGAGAAGCAGATAAGGGACAACCAATATCTAGAGCCATTCAAGGCTGACAAGACTAGGCAAATCATTGGTCTCGCCATTGAGTTGGAAGACTTGGGCAAGGGGCTGCTGGAATGGAAAAGAGTAGTATGAAATGCAGAGATACGACTAGACATAGAGTTTTCTAAAAACTACTCTAGTGATGCAAGATTTTACTAATTACGATGTTATAAATTAATATAATATTAAAAATAAAATAGGATGAAAACCGTATTGATAGATTTAACACGTTATAATGACAAAAGTGGATTCGGAGAAATCGCAAGGAACTTAGGAAAGCACCTAAGTGTTGGCGTAATTGACAACATCAGAATTGTCGCCCTCGTCAAAGAAAAGCAAAAGGGGATACTTGGCGAAAAAGTGCGCTATGTCACTTTAGAGAATATGAATCGTGACATAAAAGAACTTGGAACAAAAATTGACCTTTGGCATACGACAGACCAATTATTCATCAAAAGAAAACACGCCAAAGGCATGATTAATCTACTCACTGTACACGACCTCAACTTTCTTTACGAGAAGAAAGGCATACATCGCCTTAAAGCTCTATTAAAACTCAAATGGTTTATCAAGCGTTCAGATTGTATCACTGTTATATCAGAATATGTAAAACAAGATTTGCTCTCACATATAAATATTGGAAGCAAGCCACTCCATGTCATCTACAATGGGATTAAGAACACTACAACTGAGCCTCAGACGAGACCATCATTTATTCAAGACGAATGCAAGTTTTTCTTTACAATTGGACAAACACGTAAAAAGAAGAACTTCCAAAAGTTGATACCTATGATGAAATATTTCCCAGATTACAAACTATATATCTGTGGAAAGAAAGAACATAAGTATATAGGTGAACTCGAATCCATAAAAGAGCGAAACCACGCAGACAACGTATATATTACAGGAGAAATCAGCGATGAAGAGCGCAACTGGATGTATGCCAATTGCCAAGCCTTTCTATTCCCCAGCCGATTAGAAGGTTTTGGTTTGCCTGTATTAGAAGCTATGCGATATCGTTGCAAGGTTTTCGCTTCCACCTATACAAGCTTGCCAGAAATTTGCAAGGAGCATGCTTCATATTTTGCCTCATTAAATCCTAAAGAAATGGCAAACACCATTAAATCAGAATTACCAAAATGGGACACAAATGGCAAACAAGCAGAAACGGCTATGCAATACTCTTTAAAGTATAACTATTCAACTTATATTAGCCAATACATTGCGCTATATAAAGAGTTACTACATACGACATAACCAGCTAAATTCAATTCAAATATGCTCTTTTCTATCTTTTGAAAAGAGCATATTTGATAATATGGAAGATATGTGTAATTTTCAAGTCTATCTGTCGGCTTAGCTTTCTCTTTCGCCAACTACCGTAAATACGATGTTCTGCGAAAGTCTTCTCTGTACGAGGATATTTCTTGCGAGGCAGCAAATAAGTCGTTGGATATACACGCAAGCCATCCAGCAATTGAGTCTCACGATTATTCATATCAAACGAGAACGATGCAGCGATGCGCTCCATAACAATTGGGGAAATCGTTTTATTGAAAGTGCCATCCTCATTCTTGAAATGATGAGTTTTATAGTATGCCCACACTTGACGGCAAAACTCATCCCCCAAAGGAGCCATAAAGAATGCTGCCTGCAAACCGGAACGAGTATCTCCTTCTTCCGTCATAAAAGTAGTGAACACATCATTCTGCATAAATTCATCAAAGCGTTTATACAGAAATATATCGCTGTCCATATATACGCCACCTTCCGTTAACACTGCATAGAAACGAACGGCATCTGCCGCAAACGCCCACTGATGAGCTTCCAATGCCTCATCAATAAAGGCACACCCTATTGCCTTAGCCTCAGCATATCCCCACAACTTAATCTTATAGTCGGTGAGAAAATGCTTCCAAGTATCCAAACATACTTTTATCTCTACAGGATAAGGATTATCACTAAACCAACATAAATGTATTATCTTTGGAATCATATTCTTCTAATTATTCTTAAGAATCTTTTTGTGCAAAGATACAAAAAAGTATTCTAAAAAGCAAAAAAGACACGAAATATTTGTGAAAAACAATTATGTTTAGTAACTTTGCAACGTTTTTCAAGATAACGTTAACATTTATTGTATATCTTATATGCAAGATTACTGAAATATTCTCGTTCTAACATACAAAAAAGTTTCAATTATACAGGACAACAAAGTTTATGAGTACAAAGCAATTAAAGATCACAACGGGCTTTTCTATTGGAATTCTAATAATATCCATTATACCAATCTTGTGGATCAGCCAATACCTTCACCCTTTCGGTGATGACTACGTATTTGGTGCAGATGTTTATAAAGTTTGGAATGCGACACACTCTTTCCCAGCTTCCATCCAAGCAGCTTGGAATGTAGCTATGACGATGTATCATACATGGCAAGGCACTTACTCTGCCTGCTTTCTGATGGCACTGCAACCAGGCGTATTTGGTCAATATTGGTTAGGGCCTATCATCTTATTATTCAGTCTGATAGGTTCCACATACACTATTTTGTATATGCTGATGCGTAAAATACTCCATACCACCCTCTTGGAGTATCTTTTCGTTTCCACTATTTTTGTATTAGCAACCATTCAGTTCACCTGGTCTTACTATGACGCTTTCTTCTGGTATAATGGTGCTATGTACTATACCCTATTCTATAGTTTTTCACTTCTATTAGGCTCGTTGCTCATCTGTTATCAACAAACGAGTTCTCTAATCAAGAAATGGGGCATTGGAGCTTTCTCCATCTGTTTAGCTATTATCATAGCTGGCGGAAACTTCGTTTCGGGACTAGGTATAGGTGCCATACTCTTCACCTCTATTATCCTCATGAGGTTAGAGCAAAAGAAATGGTCTTATTTCAATATTGCCATCCTCGTCATTTACGGCATCTCCTTTGCTACCAGCGTATTGGCTCCAGGAAACACATACCGCCAAATTACGGTAGTGGACCAACCTAACATCATCGTGGCATTTTTTATGGCAATAGGAAAGAGTTTTGAGTTTTTAGCAGACTCCTTCAACATCGTGCAAATTCTAGTGATAGCCATCCTTGCACCAGTCATCATCCGATTGGCAAGAGCTTCACGTTTCAAGTTCTCGCACCCTTGGATTTGTCTTCTGCTGACAACTTTGCTATATAGTTCTTTCTTTTTCGCCCATTGCTATGCCATGGGCTCCAGGGGACCGGGGAGAGTACAGAACATCTATTCGTATATCCACCTATGGCTCATTTGTCTCAACATATACTATCTATCAGGTGCCATATTCAGAAAGGCTGAGCAAAATGCACCTTTAAGTTCTGCGCTCGTCAACCTCTTGGCAGTCTCCAAACAGAAATATGTACACTCCTTGCAATATGCTTCGTATTGTGTAATGGGCATCCTCATCTTGTCAGTGACAATTAAGCAAAGCACTACAAACAGGACGGTCAGTCTCATTCTGAAAGGAACCGTATTAAGGTTTGACCAAGAAATGTCAGAACGTGAGCAAACATTGAAGAATTCGAAAGACAAAACCTTAGCATTGCCCCCCCTTACGGTGAAAATACCATCAGATGCCTTCAACGACATCACGATTTATCCTGGTTATTGGATTAACCAAGGTATGGCCAATTACTACAATAAAGAAAGAATTGTGGCACTTCCATCTCCTAATACTACAGAGTCACCATCAATGCTTTTGGCTCGCTGCAAAAGAGATGTTGGACCAGGCAACTTAAAATTTGTATATATAAAGTGACACCTAAGCCTCTCCCATCATTTCAAGAAATAGATGGGAGAGTACTTCGTCCCCTCCTTCATCATGATTCCCTTCTCACAGAAATGTTTGAGCCACTTCTGGGCGGTATATTGTGTCAAACCGAAAAGGAGGCGCAGGGCACGAGTGGTGATGAAACGGTTCTCTGAGATATATTCCTTGATTGTGAATCTATCAATCTATATTTATCTTCCAATAGCCATTGCGATCATTTCCTATTCTCTCCAACACCTCTCTTTCTTTAAACCACTTGATATGGTTATCTACAGAAGTTGTACTTATGTCTAGAATTTTCGCTATAGTTTGTCCCGTTATCTTGGGAGAAAAATACAATAAGAAAAGTAAAGAAAGGCGATTTTCTCCCAACTTTATACAAACTTTATACAAACTTTCTCCCAACTTTATACCCAACTTTACACCCAACTTACACTGTACTTTTTGGCATTCTTCTTCAATTACACCCAACTTTTCTCCCAACTTTTCATTCAAGAAGGCAATTACACTATACTTTACACCCAACTTTTCTCCCAACCTTTTCTGTAAGGTCTTCACATCAAGTTCGAGTTCATCAGTCGGATTCACAGTTTCGATTTTGTCAATATTATTCTTCAAGAAGAATGTTACTCTTACTACATTTCTATCGCTCTCACAAGTGACCTCATTACCCGTCAACTGCTTCCAGGAGAAAAGCTTGCCCATACCAAATCCTACATTCTCTGATATATTGGCAAAGCCGAAAAGCTTAGCTATTGTTGGATTGCGTAAGCTAGAATAGAATGTACGCACCATCTGCTCTGCCGGCATTGGAAGAGAGCCAGCATTCAGAAATTCGATTTTGTCAGTAAAGGCATGAATACAGGAGCGAATAGGGCTAAAATGGTCGCTCACTTCAAGAAATAGATGGGCGAATGCCTCGTCCCATCCTTCACCATGATACCTTTCTCACAGAAATATTTGAGCCATTTCTGGGCGGTATATTGGGTCAAGCCGAAAAGAAGGCGAAGGTCACGAGTAATGACGAAAGTGCCTGTTAGTTCACGCAAAATATACGGATTTTCGAGTAAACAGCCGCATATTATATTTACACGAAACACGCTATAAATAAATCACTTACAAATTGTACCACTTAGATTTCTTCCGTAATCCTTCCGTAATTCTTCCGTAATTCTTCCGTAATCCTTCCGTAATTACGCCAACTTCCATTGCTTATTTTCTGTCTTTACTATTTTACCATCAACTCGCAATTTACGAATCAAATTATCTATTTTATTCATCTTCTGATCTTTGCTTAACAAATCAGATAATTTATCTTTTAGCAAAAGATTAATCTCTTTACGAGACGCCATGCCAAACTTAGCAATATAATTTAGAATTAACTTACGGAAATAATCATCATCAAAACTTCTATTTTTGACATATTGCGTTTTCAAATCCGAATTCTTACTAGCAGTTACGACCTCATAAGCCAAGAATAAATTCGGCTTACGTCCTTCAACAAAATGCTTATTACGCAAGTGTTTTATGGACTCATCAGCTATAGGTTTTCTCTTTTGCACCTTATCCAACAAGACGATATCTGCAAGTTCCAAGTTTGGATTTGCTGCCAATATCTTGGCAAAGTTCTCATCTTTTACATTTCCCTCTATTGTAACTTTCACCTTACCACCTGATAGGTCATAGTCAGGAAGAGGGAAGTAGCGTTCACTTTGTTTCAAAAATAATTTTCTGATGCCACCACCCTCAGTCTCTATCATATTGAGATTACGCATCGCCTCTACCAAGAAACGATTACGGTAGATAGATTGTGGGCAATCCTCCTCTACTACATCCTCTATACTTGTTGGCAAAAAAGAACCATAATTTTGAAAAATAAGACGGTCATCTTCGTATTCCACCACATCTATACGAGCACACTTGGTATAATCTTGATGAGCAATAGCATTATTCAATGGCTCACGAATATTAAACATATCGTACCTGAGCATCTCATCTGGAAAAAGCGAATTTGGACGCACAATACGATACTTCACATTACGTACCTTATTATATAGTTTATCCACGCTCAACAAAAATGGTATAGAATATATATCATAATCCTTGTTGAGAGTTTCGCCAACCTTTCTTAGCGACCATCTTATTTTTGCCACATAAGGACTCAGTAAGAATTCAGCCTCTTCCTTACCCAACAAAATTAATGCAGCACGTGTAATCTTACCACGCAAAGTAATTTTAGCCTTGTCTAGAAACTTAGCGTCATCCCACATTTTAACCTCCTCTTTCTTCAACGGATTACGCTTTACGTATTCTTTTCTTGCTTTTTCCATCGCCTCCGAATCCAAATCATCTAGCGTTGCATCCTCTACGATAGCCGCACTCCAGTCCTCCGTAACCTCAATCTCTGAAAGAATTGATTGCAAACGGTCGGGGCGCATTTCTACCAAAGCATCACCCGTACGCTGCCAAGCTTTGTTGTGAGCATAGACCGGAAGTTTTGCACGATGTTTAGGTATCGTTAGTATCCAAACTAAACGTCCAGAATCATCTGCCTTAAACTCAGTAATATCAAAATTCTCCAAAGGAAGATTGCGACACTTCTCCGCAATACGAGCCTTGGCGGAATCCACATTATAAGAACCAAGATTCTGAATACCAATCACATCTAGCGTTAAGTCTTTGACTCCAATAATCAAAGAACCACCATTCATATTAGAAATTGCAGACACATAAGAAACCACATCATCAGCCTCATGCCCACAGAGGCTATTCTGTAGATTCTTATACTCTTTCCACTCGCAAGACTCATTTTCTTGTGGAAAGCGAATACATATATACTCCTTGATTTCTAGTTCTGTCATAAGCCCTTGTTATTTTGAGATAAACCTTTGCGGCATCTATTAATTTGCAAAAATACAAAAATTATTGAAACCGAGAAATAAAAAAGAGAAAAAAGACTCCTAATTTTGCATATGCACTTAATGTCTTAACCAACAAAAGCCACACCTCCTCACTTCAAGAAATAGATGGGCGAATGCCTCGTCCCATCCTTCACCATGATACCCTTCTCACAGAAATATTTGAGCCACTTCTGGGCGGTATATTGGGTCAAGCCGAAAAGGAGGCGAAGGGCACGAGTGGTGATGAAACGATTCTCTTCCAGATATTCCTTGATTTTCTCCAAAAGCTTCTCTTCCGTATATTGGGAAGACTGCGTAGTATATTCGGAACGGATGAAGTGCATTCCTCTCTCCACCTCATCCATGAGCGATGACTCCGGACGGAAATTGATGCCAGCAAGACGAACCTCCTTACCCGTAATCTTTCTATCAGGCTGTTCCTCAGGCATCTCCAAACTCGCCGACAAGGAGAAATAACCCAACTCCGGGATGTGAACTCGGCGCCCCATCGTAAACTCCTGCACACAGATGTCATGCAATTCCCTGAGGACTGCCGCCACATCTCCCTTGGTGAGCGAGCACCGATTCTGAATGGCAGTTTCCAATTCCTTGTCCGTCATCGGCTCATGCTGAACGAGTCTAACGTATTGGCGATTTTCCCCAGTACCTTGTGAGTTTTTGATGGTATAAATGTCATATTTCAAATCCATACGATAAAGTTTTTGGGTTTACATCAATAGTTCGTGGTAACAGTTGTTCTTGAAACCTATTGCAAATATAGCAAATAATGCTAGACATTGTACTAATTGGTGAAAAGAATTAGGATTATTTATACATTTTCGAGCGTCAAATTATCTTTTAGCGACCGCCAAAACATCTTATGGCGACCGCTTGACGATTTGATGGCGGTCGCCACACAATCTTTTGACGACCGCCAAAAGATGTGCAAGACGCAGTTCTGCTACCACATCCATGCGGCACATTGAAATAAAAGGAAGAAAACATTGCGTATCTGACTAAAATTCCTTACCTTTGCAGAAACTTTCATCAATCATCAAGATAAGAATATGAACAACAAGAAATACGACTATCTCATAGTAGGAGCCGGACTTTTCGGCTCCACTTTCGCCCATATTGCCCACAAGCAGGGCAAAAAGTGCCTTGTCATCGACAAGCGACCTCACCTAGGTGGCAACATCTATTGTGAGAATATAGAGGGCATCAACGTGCATAAGTATGGTGCACATATCTTCCATACCTCCAACAAACAGGTATGGGACTTCGTCAACTCCATCGTGGAGTTCAACCGATACACCAACTCGCCTGTAGCCAACTACCAAGGCAAGCTCTACAACTTGCCTTTCAATATGAACACCTTCTATCAAATGTGGGGCGTGACAACTCCTAAGGAGGCACAAGCCAAGATCGACGAGCAGAAGGCGGCTTATAGTGAAGAGTTGAGAATGAAGAACGAAGAATTGGGACTTCCAAACGAGCCTCACAACCTGGAGGAGCAAGCGATGCTTCTCGTTGGCAAGGACATCTATGAGCGACTCATCAAGGGATATACCGAGAAGCAATGGGGAAGAAAATGCACGGAGTTGCCTGCCTTCATCATCAAGCGACTGCCTGTGCGACTCGTCTTCGACAACAACTACTTCAACGATAAGTACCAAGGCATACCAGTGGGAGGCTACAACAAGTTGACTGAAGGCTTGTTGGAAGGCATCGACAGCCAGACTTCCATCGACTTCTTCAGCACTCCATACGAAATGCCGAATGGCGAGAAAGCCATTCTGAAGGATGCTTGGAAGGAAATCGCCGACAAACTTGTCTTCACAGGAAAGATAGATGAGTTCTACGACTACCAGTTCGGCAAACTGAACTATCGCACGGTACGCTTCGAGCAGGAAATCATCGACAAACCTAACTACCAGGGCAACGCTGTGGTCAACTATACCGAGCGTGAGGTGCCTTACACCCGTGTCATCGAGCACAAGCACTTCGAGATGTTTGGTGCAGAGGTATATGATTGTCCGAAGACCGTCATCTCCAAGGAATACTCCACCGAATGGAAGGACGGCATGGAGCCATACTATCCAGTCAACGACAAGGAGAACACCGAGCTTGCCGCCCTGTACAAGGCACTCGCCGAGCAAGAGCAAGATGTCATCTTTGGCGGTCGCCTAGCAGAGTACAAGTACTACGACATGGCTCCTATCATCGAAAAAGTTTTGGGTATGGAGATCCGTTAAATTAGAATCGAAGAGGGATAAGTGAATGAATAAGAGCAAAATAAAGAATCGAATATTTCCACGCACTTTGTGGAACCGTGACACCACCTCACTATGGGGTTGCGCCTTTGTCCAACTCATCTTGTTTGACATCATCTGGTGCTTACAGACCACCTTCTCGTCCTTCTCCATCCCGGAAGTATATGTCAACACCATCTTGGTGGCACTTTTGTGCATACTTCCCTGGATGCTCACTGGCAAGAAATGGGGGGAATACCTCTTCCTGTTCATCCTCGACGGATTGCTCATCAGCAATCTGATGTATAGCCGCACCTACAACTCTGCGATACCCCTGGAAAGCTATTTTCTGGCAGGCAACCTGAGTGACTTCACTGCCAGCGTAGTCGATTCCATGCGACTCATCGACCTACTGCTACCACTCTCCACCCTTGCTTGCATCATCTTTCTTAGCAAGGGGGAAAAGGGGTTGCAAAAGGATTCTTCGGCAATAAATGCCACGCTACCGAAAGCCAACTTTGCCTTGCGACTGAAGCAATATGGCATCACCACGCTCATCGTATTTCTCATCTCCGCCATCCAAGTGATGTGCAGAGGTGGATGGCAAAAGGCTTTCGAGAGGCTGCAAAACGCCAACTACTATACTTGCGCCGTACCCATGTACACCATCTTTGGCAACCTCATCCACCAAGGCATGCAGACCCAATCGCCTTTCACCTCCAAGATGCAAGCCGACATCTGCCAATGGATGAAGCAACAGCCTGCCTATCAACCACTTTCCGACAGCATCGCATCCAAGAAGACCTTGATTGTCATCTTCTGTGAGTCCTTGGAGAGCTGGGTGATCAATAAGAAGGTGGAGGGACAAGTGATTACACCGAACCTCAATGCATCCATCGCCGATGCCCACACACTCTATGCCCCGAACGTGCTCACACAAGTGAAGGGAGGACGCTCCATCGATGGCCAACTCTTGGTCAACACCGGCCTTCTACCATTGATGAACGGCTGCTATGCCATGCAATACCCTGGCACCACCTATCCATCACTAGCCAAGGCTCTCAAGGAAAGATACCACTCCAAGTCGTACTTGATGACAGTTGACAAGCCCGTGACATGGAATCAAGAGATTGTGGCTCACGACTTTGGCATAGACACCCTCTTCTGCAACGACAGTTGGGTGAACGACGAGAAAGTGGGTAGCCGAAAGAAGCTAGGCGACGTGTCGTTCATGAAGCAAATCGTCAAGAAGTTGAGCAGCAGTGACATCCTAAGCCAAGGAAAAAGCACCTTTCTACAAATCGTTACCTATTCTGGGCACAACCCCTTTGTGCTGCCAGACAACTTGAAGCGCATCCACTTCAAGGGCGATTATCCAGAGAAGATGCGTGACTATATGACCATGGCAAACTATACCGACCATGGACTAGGCATCTTACTCAACTACCTGAAATCTCGCCCCGACTACAAGGATATGATGATTGTCATCATCGGTGACCACGAGGGTCTTGCCGCCGACCGCAAGCCCATTTGCGCATCATCTGCCGCCAAAAGTATCGTGAGCGACAAGCAGTTGACACCTTTCATCGTCATCAATGCGCCGGTGGGTGGCATCTACAAGCCAGTACTGGGACAAGTGGACCAATACCCTACCATCCTCAACCTCCTGCATCTTGACAGCTATCAATGGAAAGGAATGGGACAGAGCATTCTCGACCCAGCCAAGCAACCTGCCGCCGTAGGCTCAGACAACATGAACGTGGAGAAAACAGGAAATGTCGCAGACAAGGAAATCAAGAGGTTGACCGAAGCTCACCGAATTTCAGACCTTCTCATCAGATATGACAAGATTGTCAAACATTGAGTTAGAACTTCAACATTTCTACAACTTTTATCAATACCTTTGCAGCAGAATATATATCATCAATATGAACACCCAATACAACAAAGCATTCTGGTATATCAGCATCCTTGCTATCTTGATGCTGATACCATTCCTAGGGCTCACCGACTTCAATACGAAGGGCGAGCCACGCGAGGCAGTCGTAGCCTACACCATGCTGGAGCATGGCAACTGGATATTGCCGATCAACAACGGAGGCGACATCCCCTACAAGCCACCTTTCTTCCACTGGTGCATCGCCTTCTTCAGTCTCTTCATCGGTCACGTCAACGAGTTTACCTCTCGCTTGCCGTCCGCCATCTCCCTCGTCTTGATGACCATCGGTGGTTTCACCTTCTTTGCCAAGCGCAAGGACACCAAGACCGCCCTCATCGCCGCCATCCTCACGCTCACTTCCTTCGAGGTGCACCGTGCTGGCGTCAACTGTCGTGTGGATATGGTCAACACAGCTTTCATGGTAGGAGCGATGTATCTGCTCTATCGCTGGTGGGAAAAGGGCAAGAAGCAGTTGCCTTGGCTTGCCATCCTCTGCATGAGCGGTGCCACACTGACCAAGGGTCCCGTGGGCATCATCCTGCCTTGCTTTGTGATGGGCGTATTCATGCTCACCCAGCGAGAGAATTTCTGGGGCATCGTCTGGCGCATGGCACTCACTGCCGTGCTGTCGCTCATCATTCCTTTCTGTTGGTATTACGCCGCCTATCAACAAGGTGGTGATGCCTTCTTACACTTGGTCAAGGAGGAGAACATCGACCGATTCCTCGGCAAGATGTCGTATGGTTCGCATGAGAACCCAGCGTGGTATAATCTGCTCACCCTCATCACGGGTTGGCTCCCTTATACCTTATTATTATTGTTCTCCCTCTTCATCCTGCCTTGGAAGCAGTTTGCGAAGAGCAAGTTGGTAGCCAACATGAAGCAAGCCACTCCCCTACAGGTATTCACATGGCTTGCCTTCCTCCTTGTACTCTTCTTCTATTGCATTCCGAAGAGCAAGCGTAGCGTATATCTCTTGCCTTGCTATCCATTCATGGCTTATCTCATCGCCGAGTACATCGTATGGATGATGAAGGAGAAGGTAGGTGCGCTGAAGGTCTATGCTTGGGTGATGGCCGTGCTCACCATCATCCTCGACGTGGCATATCTCGCCGTAAGATGGGGGGCAGTTCCAGACAGCATCTTCCATGGTAAGCATGCCGCCGACAATGTCGCCATGCTCCATGCACTCGCCGACTACCCTATCGCCAGCTACATCTTTGTCGTGATGTCACTCTACCTGGCATACAGAATCATCGTATCGCTGAAAAAGAAGGATGTGAGGGAGATCTGTGGCAGCACCCTCGCCACCATCATCTGTCTATTCCTCTTGCTTGATACCAGTCTGCAACCAGCAGTGCTCAACACCAAGGCAGACAAGCCACTTGCCCCTATGATAGAGCAGCGATTCGACACGAACAAGCTATACTCTTACATACCTATCAAGGACTTGCACTTCTTCAGCCTCAACTTCTATCTAGGCGACAAGATTCAGCAGTTTGAGAAAGTATTGCCACAAGACGGCGTACTGATGATTCCAGAGGATAGCTTTGAGGAATTCAAGGAGAAATACGGTAAGGGCTATGTCTTCCAAAAGGACTGGGAGATTAAGAAAGCCGTGGAATGGCATAGTCCTGTAGGATTCTATCGATTTGTGAAGAGCGAGCCTACACTCGCTCTTCGATAAAGTATCTCGGACGTCGCTTCACCTCTGTATATATCTTGCCGATATATACACCTGTGATGCCGACACCGGTGGTGATGATGCCACCGATAAACCAAAGTGACACCAGCATGGAAGTCCATCCCTGAATGGTCTTCCCTTGGAAGTGCTCCACCAGTGCGAAAATAATCATGATGATGGCTACCAAGGTCATCGCCAATCCCATGAAGGTGATGAAACGTAGGGGAGCCACGGAGAAGGACGTAATACCGTCGATGCTGAAACTGAGCATCTTTGTAAGCGGATATTTGCTCTCGCCTGCCTCACGAGCCTTACGGTCGTAATAGACGAATCCCTCACGGAAACCCAGTTGGCGAACGATGGCTCGAAGGAAGAGGTTGCGCTCTGGATATTGCATCAACGCCTTCAGCGTGCGATTGGTCATCATACGGAAGTCGGCATGATTATACACCACCTCCTTATCCACGCTCTGCATCAACTTATAGAAAGCCTGGGCGGTGAAACGCTTGAAGAAAGTATCCGTCTTGCGCTCCTTCCGCACGCCATAGATGATGTCCTTACCTTCCTGCACCTGTTTCACCATATCCACAATGACATTCTCGTCATCCTGTAAGTCAGCATCGATGCTCACCATGGCATCGCAATGATCGGCCGAAGCCTCCATACCTGCCCAGAGGGCATTTTGGTGTCCTCGGTTGTGGGAGAGTTTGATTCCCTTCACATAGGAGTGCTTCTCAGCCGCCTCCTTGATGAGTTGCCAAGTTGTGTCACGGCTACCGTCATCCACGAGGAGCAAAGCCGTCTCAGCCCCCGTCTCTTGCTTGATGCGTACCACAAGATTGCCCAAGACTTCCAGGGTCTTCGGCAATACCTCTTGCTCATTATAACATGGAATTACGATATTTATCTTCATCTTCTCGTTGAATCTTTACATCATTCGTTTTATTATTAACGCAAGAACTTCCATTATCTTGCATTGTATCGGCATTTTGTTTACAGAAACACCCTTTGAGTTTGCAGGAAGCCGCTTACCACTTCCACTTCAGTTGAAGTTCCAAGTCTGACTGGCAGGAGCCATTGATTTGCTGCAAGCCAGAGGAGATATGATTGCGATCGAAATATTGAGTCATCGCCCACTTGCAAGCCAGCAGCCAGTGACTGCCGACATCCACCTTCGCCAAGAGCGCACATCGGATGCCCTCACCGAAATAACTCCCGAAACTCATCGTATAGAGCATTCCCGGTTCCAAAGCATACACCCGACTATCATAATCGCTCGTATGAAAATACCCCATTGAGGCTTGAAGTCTCAGCCATCTGTAGCGATAGGCGAAAGCCTCACTCGCCATATAGCCCCGACTGCCCGACAGCCAAGTGGCATCCACCTGCGTCTTGCTGCTCCACGCACTTCGATTCATGCGCAGATATAGGCGAGCACGCTGCGTGGTGGCTTCGTTCTTCCACTTGTATTGATACCGAGCACCCATACTGATGAAACTAGATAGTTGACAGACGGCACTCACCAGATAATCCATGGCATAGGTACTCCCAGTCGTATGATATTTCGGCCAAGCGAAGTAAGCCACATCACCATATGCCTCCACCATCCACTTGGCAGAAGGTGTCCATCTCATACCGACATAGCCACCACTCTCATCCTGCACATCACTGCCAGCCTTGAAACTATTACTGTACATTGCATAGTAGCGGTAAGGATAGAAGCGATAGAGAGCCAAGAGCGACCATTTCTCCGAGAAGAGATAGCTCATACTGTTGACGGTCGCCACCACACCACAATCGCCCATAGCCGTCTCTCCTTGCATCGTGAGCCGATGAGAGACATAACCATAGTCAACGCTCATGTTCCAAAACGATTTCCCTTCGGGGGCGAAGCGCTTATATAGTTGCGACTTGTCGGGATATAGCGGAAGCGAATAGGAATAAAAGATACCCGTCGCCCCGACATGAAACCCCTTAAAAGAATAATGCAAGTTACCACCTGCCAAGAAAGCCTTCGCCGCCCCTTGCTTTTCTATCTCCAGTTCCGTGCGATGCAAACCAGACGTCTGAATGGTAGAGATAGAATCGTTCTTGACGGTGGCATCGATGGTGCGATAAGACACGAAGGCACTCACATCGAGCCCTTTGGCGACATTCAAGGTTGCCGCAGCCCCTTGCAGATAGTTGGCAGAGGAACGAGAGGAATGCACACGGATGGAGGTTCCCATCCTACCTAGGGAAGACAAAGCCGAGAGCTTGCCAAAGCCGAAGTCATTGTTCAATATCAGTCCCATGCCTTCGCTGAGTCGGTATCTGCCCAAGGTGATGTTCTTCCATCTCCCCCATTTCTTCACTTGCAGATAGAAGGAATAGAAATCATATCCCCACTTGTTCTTGCCGGCGAAGAATGGCTCTCCTGCATCTTGCGAAGCCAAGAAGCCCCATTTCACGTAGTCGCTCCTTCGAAACTGATACCTCAGCCAGTGCTTCAGTGGATACCCCATATAGCCCTCCACGTCACCCTTTCGCTGATAAAAAGGAATCTTGACATCCGCCACCGCCTCGTGCTTGCCATACCTTATTATATTAGACAAGGAGGGGAAGGAAGGCTTCGCCACTTCCCCAGCATAGACGAAGCACGACAAGAGTTGACGCTGATACCAGTTGACGGACTCGATCATCGCCAACTCGCCCAGACTTTTCATTTCCCCATACTGATAGAGGTAGGCTTGAATATCCTCCACCTGCCCAGCCGAGAGAAAGGGAAATTGCTCCAGTTCCTCCCTCGTGGCAGTATTGATATTCAAGGGATGCTCAGCATATTCCTCCAGCACCGCCTCATAGTCCTCCCAAGCCACGCTCTCGTAATCCTCCATCTCGCTGAGTTGTTCGAGATATGGCTGCCAAGGTCGCTGCTCTATATTTTGAGCATTCATCACCTGAGCGCCGCCTATCCAAAGCAGCACTCCCATCATTCTCCGATAAGATAAAAGTCTATTCATTGGCTTTCACATATAAATTGTCAGTCACTAAAATTACAATATGGCAATAATCGTCATATCGGGGGCAAAGTTACGATTATTCTCGATAACTACCAAATATTTTCCAAGAAAAAAGACGTACGAGCGCAAGATAACGCCCATACGTCTTTGTATATTGATTCTCAAATGAGTCGAGAGATGATTACTCGATGTCGCTTGCCTCCTTGATAATGTCGGAAGGCACGGCATCGCAACGCTCATAGCGACATACATCGCTAGCATCATCCTTGGCAGCCCAAATCATAGAACCACTTGCATAGAGGTTGGTTACGATGTAAGACTGATTCCAGTCACCCAGGTTGTAATCGTAACTGCCACTCACTACATAACCCAAATATGGGTCTTGTTCCACCTTGAAACTACCTGTGGTATGAACGGCATACATACTGTTGAGGTTGTCGTACATCTCCATGGTGTTGTCACGACGATTGAAGACAACATAGCAGTAAGTACCCTCTGGCATCGGCTGACCATTGTTCCAAGAGGTCATCTTCCAGGTACCATTCAGGTTGGCTGGTGTCACAGCCAAAGACTGCTCCTTTGGCTCATCATCGCTGCTGCAAGATACAAAACCTGTCGTGAGAAGCAAGGCTGCCAACAAGGTGAAAAGTTTAATTATATGTTTCATATCATTGATTCTTTTTAATTGTTACGGTTCACACTCACCGTGATGGTGCGGTCGGAAGGCTTGGCATCCACGCCCTCCAAGATAATCGGGAAGGTGAAGTCGGGCTTCATCATCGGCGGTATTCTATCCACGAGAAGCGTAATGACCAAATCAGCCTCATCGCCTGGTTCTATCACCTCTGGCTCTGTCTTGACCTGAGCATACTGAGGAAGTACCAAACTCGTGATATGCAAGGCTTTCTTGCCACTATTGCCACAGAGGATGCGAGTCTCTGGCTGAGTACCGGCTTTCACTTCCTTGAAGGCAACCTTGTTTTGCTTCAATCGCAAGTCGCCCATCTGATAGCGGAAGCGATACCAAACATCGGCACTAGGAAGCACCATGCCATGCAACCCAATCTTCAAAACCCCTTTTTCTTTCAGATAAATGAAAGCCCTTGTGTCAATGGTACCAGGATAGCCGTTGGGAGTGAACGTGAGTTCTATCTTACAACTATCTCCCGGCTGCAACTTCATCTTGTCAATGCTCGACTTGGTGCATCCACAAGTGGTCTGTATGCGAGCGATCTCTTGCACACTGCCACTCACGTTCCTGGCCACAAAGGTATAGGTACGTGGAGCATCATCCTCGGTCATCGTCCCTGCCTCGATGACCTGCTGGTCAAACTTCAGCAAGCCTTCATTTCTAGGCTCTTGCGCCCGACTTGACATCGCAGCCATCGAGAAAAGGACGATGATGAATGTGATTATCTGTTTCATCTCAGTAATGATTTCACTGAATTCAGTAATGATTACATCCAACCGTTGTTGTTAGCCTTCTTACGTACCGTGATGGTCGCTGTCTGCTGAGTTCCATCGGCAGCGGTCACCGTCAAGATTGTGCTACCTACAGACAAGCCTTTCACTACTAAGGTTGTGCCCTCTACAGAAGCAGAAGCCACGTTGGCATCAGCCACAGCTACGGTATAAGTCTGACTGCCACCCTCGAAGTAGCTAGCGAGATTCAAGGAAGTCGATTTCTCGGTTGCCACATAGATGTTAGGCAACTTCATATCCGAGCTATATTCCTTACCCTCTACTCCTTGGAGGAGCTTGGCTGCATCTATCAAACCTGTACCCATCTTGCCGATGTACTTAGACAAATCCATGATGTCAGGAGAAGCACCCACGGTAGTATGATTCATGTAATAAGTCTTGGTTGCACCATTTCCATAGTAGCCATCCAAGTCCTTCACCGACTTCTTCATCAAGCTAACGAAATCGGCAGCACGATAGTGACGATGCTGCTTGGCAGCGTAAGCCAAGCCCAAGGCAGCGACACCCGATACATGAGGACAAGCCATGGAAGTACCCTCCATATAAGCATAGGCAGGCTTGCCATTCTGAATCATAGTAGAAAGCACTGCGCCCTTAGCCTCACTGGTCTCACCCCAATACTCCTCGTCGGTCTCACCTATCTTACTATAGTACTCCAAGTCACCACCCGGAGCACTCAAGGTAACGAGTGAGCCATAGTCTGTATAGCAAGCTGGTGTATAGTCTGCAGCAAGAGATGCTACGCAAACGCACTTGGAGTAAGCACCAGGGAACGCAGGATTGCCTGCATACTCATTACCAGCAGCGAAGACTGGAATACCACCATCGATGACACCATTAGGAGAACCTGCATTGTGGATAAAGTAATCCAAAGCCTCCTTCTCCAAAGGATAGGTCTCCGCCCACTCCTTCTCGGTAGCAGGGCCTGGGGTATAGCCATCTACCTCGCTAGACTCAGAAGAGTTGTAACCCCAACTGCACTGCAAGATGACAGCACCATTGTCGGCAGCATACTTGATGGCTCTTGCCTCACCTGCCAAGGTCACACTGCTCTGACCAGAGAATACCTGGCAAGACATAATTTTGACACCAGAGTTAGGAGTTCCATCACCACCTGCGATACCACTCACACCGATGCCATTGTTATTGACTGCTGCGATGGTACCTGCCACGTGAGTTCCGTGACCTGTATCCTCGCTAGCCGTCCAAGAGATATTTCCGCTATCATCAACGAAGTTGTAGCCGTGCAAGTCACCCTCGTAACCATTGCCATCGCCATCGGTCTTGGCACCTTGGGTCGTCTCACCTAGATTGTTCCACATATTGGCAGCCAAGTCTGGGTGAGAATACATCACACCCTCATCGAGCACTGCCACGATGATAGATGGATCACCGGTACACTTCTTCCAAGCCTCAGCGGCATTGACATCACAACCTGCCTGAGCGGTAGCCTTGTTGTCGTTCAACTTTTCGAAGTCATAGTTGCCCTCGCCCAAGTTGCGGTAGTGCCACTGATAAGCGAAACCAGGGTCATTAGGTTCACCATTGTCTAAGGAACGAGTAGCCTTCGACTGAAGCGCACTCTCGTTGAGGTAGATGCGCTTGGAGCTCTTGTTGTAAGCACGCTGGATATGTCCATTGGTCTGCACCTTGGAGATCTCCCCCAACTGCTTGAGTCGCTCGGCAGCAGCCTTCAAGTCGGTGCCCTTGTCAAACTTGACGGTGTACCACAAGTGCAAGCCTGCTTCACGAGTACGAGCCTCGTTCTTGGCATCTACTGGGAAGACACGCTTGAAGCTATAGCTACCCAAGATGTCGAGCACCTCATCGGTAGAAGGGATGCCGGAGCGAGTGCCTACTGCAGCACGAGTCATCGTGCTCTGTGCCTGGTCGAGAATGTCGCTCATCTCAGGATTGAACTTGATCAACAACTCACCCTCGGTAGCATCAGCAGGGATGGTGATGTCGGTCTTTCCCTCAGACGAGTCGATGCCCGACAGGTTGTCTGCACAACCTGTCAAAGCTAAAGCGACCATTGCTATATAGAAAAACTTTTTCTTCATTGTTTGCTTCTATATGTTATGAATATTCTTATTATAATCATCAGATCAGTACCATTCTTCTACGATACTTATCTTCTTGCCTGACGGCTTCTCTTATACTTGGCGAGAACGGCAGCTTCCGTTGCATCATCTACATCGCCAGCGGCAACGTAAGTACGATAGTACAATGGATATGCCACGCCTGGAACTTCCCACTTATTGCCTGGGTCACTGGTTCCATAATAGTAGTCGTAGCTGTAGCTATCCTCTGTCAAGTCGGAGAATCCTGCGTTAGCTCCTATACTGCTCTTGCCTCGTCCCTGCTGGTTGAACACCATGATGGCAGGGCTCCACTCCACCAAGTGTGGATGGAAGAGCAACCACTTTGGCACACGACCGGTCAGGAAGTTGAGGTTGAGCGTCAGAGAACGGCAGTTTGGCAATACACGTGGCACACTCGTTGGATAGACATCCTCATAGAGTACGGTGCCATCCTTGCGCTTGCAAGTAACAGGGTTGTCCCACTGAGAGAGCAACCACTTACAGGTATCGCCTACCAACTTGTCGAGATACTGAGACTTATCGGTAGAGAAGTCGGACGCATTATAGCGTGTTCGCTTGCCTGCAGCTTCCAATGCCACATCCATCTCGTCATCGGTAGGAAGTTCACCCTCCAAGTAGCAGTAAGACAACTCCAAGGCATTCAACTTATCCCAAGTGAGGAGCTTCAAGAGTGCCTGACGGTCGGAAGTGCCAGCACTGATGTTGCCATAGAGACCGATAGGATTGCCATTATAGACGAGGTTGCCATCACTGTTTCTATCCAGTCCGCTGAGGTCGATACATACATCGTTACGACGCTGAGCATAGATAATCAAGTTGCGCAAGCGAGGGAAATTCTCCTCGTTTACAACATCTGTAATGTCTGAGAGCTTGTTGAAGTTGTTACTTACGAGATTGAGTGTCTCCAAGGTATTGCCCAACTTCTTGAAGTTGCTTGGCAAATGGGTCAAACCGTATGCCTGAACGGTCAAGCTCTTGAGATAAGGCAACTCGCAGATGTCCTCGCCCAACTCTACCTCACGTATCTGGTTGTTGGCGTTACTGGTCACTGCAAATGACTCCAAGTACTTCAAGTTGCGTACCTCCTTAGGAAGGCTCTCGCCAGCCTGGAGATTAATCATGCTGAACTGAACACTTCTGACACGACCCAACGCCTGTGGATGTGCTTTCACGAAAGCATCGGTAGCCTCCCAGAGAGTCACGCTAGTCCAGTTGCGCATATTGTCGCTAGTCTCGATGCTGTACATACTGCTCAACTTCTGGTTGATCATGATGACAGAGAGAGAGTCACCGGCACGGTTGTCCTCTATCTTAGGAGCCGCTTTCTGACGAACGGTCAGCACCACGTCGCCTGTTGGATTACCATCGGCATCGACCAACTGTACATTAGGGTCGGTAGGAACCAAGTGAACCTTAGCCACACGAACAGCAGGAACCACGTTCATCGCCCAGCGGAAGGTGAACTTCACGCTACGAGGACGATCCTTGCGGTCGAGCACGATACCGAGATTGGTACCCGTGAGCTTATCCTCATCCTTGCTATTGAGCAACCAGCCCTCACGCTCGCTCTCGTTTTCAGCCAACTCGGCATCAGTCAAGTCACCCTCGAAAGAGTAGTCGATGCTACCTATCTTACAAGGTATATTGGCAGAAATCAAACTCTCAAAAGTACGCTCATCATACGTACCGGAGTTTTCGATTTCTACTGTTGGCTCCTTGATATCAATCTGCTTGCCAAAGCCGAACTGCACAACAGATACGGTGCGACGCTGACCATTGCTTCCCAAGAAAGCGACATCGGTGGTACGACGACCAGACATCAAAGTCGTGTCTATCTTCACGGTACCGGTAGTAGAACCGACACCATTGGCAGGAGTCAACATCAACCAAGGCTCAGAGACGCTAGCCACCCAGTCTTGTGATGCAGAGATAGCGAGTTGCTCGCTACCACCTGCAGGCCCCATCGTGATTTCCTCCTTGTCGATGGCCAAGCCACCAGGAATATTCACATCATCGTCATCGCTACAGGATGCTGCTAGCAAACCTGCACCGAGAGCGAGGAGGCATATAAACTTATTCTTATATTTCATTGTTACAACTTTCTGATGAATTAATTTTCGAGATCCAAGGCATCGCAACCACGAATATCCTGTGTCTTATCGTAGAACAACCTATAGGCACCAGCCTTGATGTAAGGACAAACGCTTGTCACATCAATAGAGATGTTAGGGTTGTCCTTGATGTTCACGATATAGAGATGATAGGTCAATTTCTCCTCTACCTTGCGAATATCATTGCTACCAATCTGGAACTGAATCAAGCTTGGACAAGAGGTGATACCTGTAGGCCAAGTGCGCAAGCAACGGTTGTCGTTGGCATCACGCTGATGGTTGATGGCAAACGCACGGAGGTTGGCACTGTTCAATGGCTGCGTTGGCACCTCACTGAAGCAGTTGTAGCTCACATCCATATTCGTAATGTATGGCAAGGTGGTAGAACGGAAGTCATCCGACAGAGAAGTCAACTTGTTGAATCGCAAGTCGATTACCTGCAAGAGGTAGGCGTTCTTACCCTTGATGCTTCCCTTAGGGATGGTGCGCATCTGGTTGCCACTCAAGTCGATGCTGGTGATAGGCGAACCCGCGGTAAACAACTCTGAAGGGAACTTCTCTATCTTGTTGTAAGAGAGGCTCACGGTAGAAGCATTGATACCCTTGTAGGTGCCGTTGCTTGTATCTACGCCCGTGATGTCGTTGTAAGAGAAATCCACAGAACCCATCACTCTCACTGAGCTGGCATCGAAGATGTTAGGTATCTTCTTCAACTTGTTGTGAGCGAAGGTCAAGGTCTCCACATCATCCGTGAATCCACAGAGGTCGGCAGGAATCTCCTCTATCTGGTTGTTGTTGAGATAGAGAGATGAAAGGGTTATCTCTTTGCCGAAAGGATGTACCTTCTTGATATTATTGTAAGCCAAGTCGAGGAGACCGAGGTTGGTCATCTTGCTCAATGATGAAGAGCTAGGGAACTCCTCCAAATTGTTGTAGCTCAAGTAGAGAATCTGGAGTGTCTTACCGGTCTTCTCGGTAGCCAAACGCTCCCAGTCGTCACGCAACTGTGCGGCAGAGATACCCTTGCATCGTGCCAAGTTCAATGCCTGCATCGCAGGGAGTCCATAGTAGAACTCTGGCAGACGGGTAATCTTAGGACAGTTGTAAAGCTCCATATCAGTAAGATTGGTCATGTTGTCCCAAGCGGCATCTGTAAACTCAGAGGCAAACTTGCCATAAGTTGCATCATCTGCATTATAGAACTTGGCACAAACCTCACCAGAAGTGACAGGAGAGTTACCGATATAGAACTGCTGCAACTTGGTGAGGCGATAGATCGCCTTAGACACACCCGTGATCTGATTGGTCATCGTACCAATCTGGGCATCCTTCAAGTTGATGCGGCTGTCCTTCTTGATACGGGTCATGCCATGTTTCAGATTCTTATCAGAGTTGACACTCTCGATAATCATCTCCGACATGAAGGCACGTGGGTCATACTTCAAGAACTTGTTCTCGTAGTCGTGGCGCATCTCCTTCTTCTTGGCTGCCGTCAGATTATTGGCATCATAATCAGTGAAGATGTTGGCGCCTATCTTCTCATCGTGTGAACCTAGGTTGAGCACCTGAAGTTCGGTGAGCTGACCGATGGCATCTGGTACGATACCCTTGGCACCGAAGCCTGCCAACACGAGACCGGTGACACGACCGTTGCTGTTGAGAGTGACACCTGGTTGGTCGCCCCACATATCGAGTTCCTTGTTGAAGTTCCAGTTGGCACCATGGAAGGTGGCATCGCCATAGAAGCTCCAGTCCTTGCCATCGAGTGATTCCCAGATTGCCTTCAAGGCCTCATAGTCCTTGATGTACTCGGCTGTCTTCGACAAGAGGATAGGCACCTTTGCGCTATCGTTCAACTCATTGTCTTGTACCACGAAAGCCTCGCCCTTCACTGGCTGAGTCTCATACTTGGTCTTCACAGCACCAGTTCTACCATATGTGGTATAAGAGGTAACCTGATAAGTACCAGCTGGCAACCAAACGGTAGAATCGCAGTAGGCCTTGCCGATGTCCATGTACTTGTCGTCGGCATTGTCAGGATTCTGGTTTTCCTTGCTATCCTCCTCGTAAGTTACCTTTACATTAGGGAAGGTAACGGTCTCACGAGTAAAGAGGTTGGTTACACTGATATCCACCAAGCGGATATTGCTGAAGAGATATTCTTGGTTGGCAGCACGAGTCTTCTCCCACTCCTTCACCAAGTTGAACTTCACCTTACCACGCTCCACAGTCTGCACCGTCAAGTCTTGTACGGTCATACCGCCACCGACAACGGTGAAGGTTTCGCCGGCAGAAGAAGCCAAAAGTTCCTCATCCACAGCATCGTACAGATAGAAACCGATGATGGTATAAGTACCTGACGCAAGCTTAAGTTTCTCACTTCTCAGACCATACTCGGCATTCTCAGCATTGTAAGAGTTGAGCACGAGGGTCTGAGAGACCGTTGTACCATTGTGCTCCATGACAACCTTGATTTTCTTGGCATCATCCAGTTTCTCAAGTTTGTCAAGGGCAGCGGCACGGGTCGCTCTCGTCGAAACAGACTTGTTGACCTTGAACTGCACATATCCGTATGTGCCGTCCCAGCCTTCCGTCTCATCGTCGGAGCAACTTGTCACTGCAAAGGTCAGCATCGTGACCAAGAGCAACAAGAGTGCCTTGCTATATTTATAGAATGTTTTCATTACTTACTATTTTTTCTTGAAAAAAGTATGTTTTCTGCTTGCTGCATCCCAGTTGCGGTCAATAACGACAACCTTGACAACTTTTCCACCATCCTTGAAGCCCAAGACTACCGGTGACTTGTCATCAAGCCTAAAGCTAAATACCCAGTTATCGTTCGTATCCATACCTGGCTCTACATCGAAAGCCTCACTCCAGCTATTGCTTGTCACGATGTCGCTCATATCTGTAGGGTTCCAGCCTTGAATATTAGGATTGATAGTAACATAATTGCCCACATTGGCTACAGCCACATAGATTTCGCTTCCCTCATAACCCACGGCAGCAGCATAGTCGTTATACATACCATTCTTATCAAGAGTACATTCTATCTGCTGATAACCACCGATTGTCACGATAGGAGCCTTGGCATTGTCGTCAGTATCACTCTTCTTTTCTTCCTTCTGGAAGAAGTGCATCAAAAAGTACTTGTTGTACTCCCAGCTTACATTGCCTTCCTCATCTATCATACTCTCAGGATTGCCAAGACTCTCATACTCGGCTGTTGGCAAAGCATAAACATAGCACTCACGCTCACTAGTGGTAGCACCGACTGCAATACGGATGTCTCCACCCTCGCCTGTTGTTGTGACGAAACGCTCATATACTGGTTCCAAGCCCCAACTCTGCTTCTGGAAGACAACCAATGTAAAGTCATCACCGAAGGTCTTCAAGGTGAATGGAACGAAGTTGCTGAAAGTAAAGGTGTTAGTCTGTGCATCGTCTGCCACGCTGCTAGAACCTGTCTGTGAGAAGGTCTTACCATCCAAAGACACAGTCCAGTTTGCCCATGGAGAAGAAGTTGGATATGTGACATCCATTGTATTGGTAGGCATACCATTGAATCGAACAGGAATCGTCTTCACTGCCTTACCATCCTCAGAAGCGATGGTGATGGAGTAGCCTTCCTCGGCAGAGATAGCATACTTGACGTCCTTCACACCTTCCTTGAACATCACACCACCCTGGGTCTTCTCATTGGCACGACCTACCATGAAGCCACCTTCCAACTCTACCCAATCAGGAGTGTTGGTCACGGCGAAACGATAGTTTGCCTGAACAGAGAACTTGGTATATTCATTATAACCTACTACAAGACCTGTCTCTGTGATGTCATTGCCCTCCTCGTCGAAGACAGTGACAGAGTAGCCTGCAGCAGAACGAGTTACCTCGGCGATAGCAGCCTTCTGACCACCCATGGTGAGCACCAACTGAGCGACGCTCAAGTCCTTGCTAGCATCATCGTCGGTCAACTTCACCTTGATGGTCTGCTTACCAGCCTGACCATTCAAGACGAAGGCATCAGTATTCTCACCCTGCTCCATCTTACACCAGATGGCAGAAGAAGCGAGGCTCCAGTTGGTATTTGCCTCAAAGGTGAAATCCAACTGATCGCCAGCTTCACCAGCGAGTTTCTGCACCTGTGGGAACACAGGAGCCACGGCATCATCGTCATCGCTAGAACAAGCGGTGAACATGCACACTGAAACCAGTGCCATGAGGACGAGCCAATATTTTGAAATCAATGTTTTCATATTGTTCTATTCTTTCTATTCTTTATTTCTTATATGCTTGATTGATAATATGCAGGTAGTCATCGACTTAGTATCCCTGCTCTTTCAATTTCTCTGCCTCTGCATCGCTAATCCACTCAAACAATGAGATGAAAGTACCGACATTACCATATGATGAGCCATCCTTGTTCAGCACATTAAAGCTGACATACTGTATCACATAGTTCTGGCAGGTATTAAAATAAGAGGTGTAGAGGCTTGGCTGACTGATGCGCAACTTGCCATCGCCATAGATAGTGCCAAATGCCTCACCAGTAGTACCAGCCACCTGGTCGTCCATCTCTACCAAAGGCTCCAAGGCATTGCCTGGCTTGAACTTCAGTTTCAAGTCGTAACCCTTGTAGTAAACGTCCTTCAAGAGAACGGTGTTCTCCTCGCCTTCCACTACCTCAGTCTTGATCAGACGTTTGGTTACGTTGTTCAGATACTGGCTGTAGAAGGTAGATGTTACCTTACACCAGCCTGAGAAGTTGTGGATATCGAAAGGACAAGACTTCTGCATTACCACGTGGGCATAGTCCTTATAGAGATCTGTCCAGTTATACTTCTCCGGAATCACCAGTTTCAGGGTGAAGCCGAGCGAGTCGGTCTTGCCGATGTTATCATAGATACCCTGAATCTTCACATTTCCCCCCAGTTCACCAGCCTTGATGGTCACGGTGTTGTTAAGGATGCGATAGTGCTTGCCCTCTACAGCATTGCTTTCCTTGTCAACGACCTCGACGGCAAAGGTGCGGTCGAAATCAGCCTTTTCGGTAGCAGATACAGGAACATTGAATATCTCATTGCTCTCCTGCACAGGATACTGATAGAGCGTATCAGAGAACATGATATGACTCGGACCAGAATAAGTCGTAAAGTCTTGCGAACAACTCGCAAGGGCGATGAGTACAGCTACCGCTGCCATACATCCCATCAATATTTTCTTCATGATCGTCTCTTTATTAATCATTATTTGTTACTTTCATTAGGCTCAATCTCAGAACCTGGAGCCTCCAGCTCATGCTGAGGGATAGGCCATACGAAGAGTGGATCATCCTTCTCTACCTTGAGGTTGCTCTGTACGAAGTTGGCTGCTGGCTGGTCGGAAGCCTTGCGCTCGAATCCCTTGTGCCAACGCTTGAGGTCGTTCAGACGGAAGCCCTCCATATAGAGTTCCTTCACACGCTCTGCCTCGATGATGTCCATCGCATTGCTCTTGCTCATAGAGGTGTTGCCACCATAGGAAGAGTAGCGAGCGGTACGGATGGCAGAGATGTCCTTGCCGGCATTCGTGTAGTCCTCCTTGTTCACGTAAGCCTCAGCACGTATCAAGTACTGCTCTGAGAGACGGAACACCATTGGCTGGTGTACGTGGTAGATATTGCTAGCACGGAAGGTCGCATCACCGAAGTACTTGGTGAGCAAAGGCCACTGCAATCCATGCTCATAACCTGTGACACGAGTCGTGAAGATGGCTGCGGCACGGAGGTCATTGTTATCAAATGAGTTGATGACCCAAGTCTCTGGCACGTAGTCAGGACGATAAGACACGAAGTCGTATTTGTCGAAGATGGTTCCGAGTGCGCCACCATAGCTATTCACGGTGAAGCCCACTTTCCAGATGCACTCACGAGAGTCACCATACTGCCAAATGTAAGCATAGTCGTTCACACTGTTGGAGTAGGTGTGACTAGAAGCCTTCTCCAAGGTGTAGTACTTGCTCTTGATCACCTTGGTAGCGTACTTGATGGCATCATCGTAGCGATGCATATATAAGGATACGCGCGCACGCAAGGCATAGCAAACATACTCATTGAAATAAATCTCATTGTAGAGACTGCCAGAGAAGTCCTCATCCAACTTCAAGAGTTCCTGAGCCTTATCGAGGTCGCTCAACACGAAGTCGTAAGATGCCTTCAAGCTGGCACGCTTCTGTGACTCATTGCCCTTGTAGTGCTCGGTGAGAACCACACCCAACTCCTGCTCTGCCTGCTCATCGCTGTCGTAAGCCTTGCAGAACATCTTGATGAGCTCTGAATAAGCGATGGCACGAGCGAGATAAGCCTCACCACAACACTGGTCGAGCTTGTCCAACTGTGTATCGCTGGTGGTGTTCATCTTCACCTTATCTACGTTGTCAAACAAGTAGTTGCAACGATTGATGACATCATAGAGGTCGGCATACACTGCCTCGATGTCGGTATTGGTTGACTTGATGTCGTTCCAGCGGTAAATGTCACCATAAGTATTGGAATTTCCCTTCACACAATACACGAAGTCGGTCTGCAAGTCAGGAAGTATCGTCAAGTTGCCCGAATAGAGGGCACTGCTCTTGAAACTGTCATAGATGCCAATCACCAACTTGTCGATATCATCCACTGTATTGATAGCCTCATCCATGCGGATTTTGTCCTCTGGATACTTATCAAGACACGAAGAGAAGGTCAAAGCCAAGATGGCTGACAGGATATATGTCTTTATATTTCTAATGTTCATTGTAATCTCCTTTCTTGTTTAGAATGACACTTCCATACCGAGCGTAAACTGACGGGATGCTGGATATTGTGCCTGGTAAACATTGGATGAAACCTCTGGGTCGAGACCATTGAAACCTGTGATAGTGAACAGGTTCTGTGCCTGCGCATAGATTCTTACCAAAGTGAAGAACTTGGTCTTGCTCAACCATGCCTGTGGCAAGGAGTAAGAGAGACTGAGGTTCTTCAAGCGCAAGAATGAAGCATTCTCCAAATAACGGTCGTCCAACTGGTTGACCTCACCCCACTTAGGGATGTCGGTGATGTCACCAGGGTTCTTCCAACGGTTGTACAATACACGACGAGACTGGTTGTAAGCGGTACCGAAGGTAACGCCACCCTCCTCGAAGTAACGGTCATTGTTGATGACATAGCGAGTACCAATCCAACTGAACTGGGCAGACAACTGCAAGCCCTTCCAACGGAAGCTGGTACCGAAACCACCCATCCAAGGTGCATCGTAAGTCTTGCCTGTCATGACCTTGTCGCTCTCACGGAACTCGTTGGTCACGTTGCCATTCTTGTCATACCAGAGCTGCTCACCATTGGCTGGATTGACACCAGCATAACGGTTGAGGAAGAACTCGCTTACGGAGTGACCTACTACATATTTCAAACCTGTGGTAGAGTTCACATACTCAGTCACACCATTGTAGAGTTCCTTCAAGCGGTTCTGGTTGTAAGATACATTGGCGCTCACATTCCAAGTGAAGTCCTTGGTACGGATGACGTCGGCATCAGCACTCAACTCGATACCCTTGTTGTTCATCACACCCACGTTCTTCCAACGGTAGCCCTCACCTGTAACAGTGTAAGACTCAGGCACACGCATCAACATATTGGAGGTACGCTTGTAGTAAGCCTCGAAGCTGAAGTTGATGCGATCGAGGAAACCGAGACGCAAGGCGAAGTTGTTCGCCCATGTGTTCTCCCATCCCAAGTCCTCGTTACCACTCTGTGATGGATAGAGACCTGCCACATCATCGTAGTTGGCATCACCCGATACCAAAGCCAAGTGATAGTAGTTAGGAATCTCGGAGTTACCCGATGTACCGGTGCTCACAGATACCTGGGCATTGGTGAGCCAGTTCATCTTCTTGAGCCATTCGGTCTGCTTCACATTCCACATGAAGCCCAAAGACCAGAAGGTACCCCAACGATGATCCTTACCGAAACGTGAAGAGGCATCGGTACGGAGGGAGAAGTCGGCGTAGTAAAGTTCCTTATAGTTGTACTCGCCACGCATGAAGAATGACAAGTAAGAATAATCGGATGTAGAATCAGCCCAACGTCTTGCACGAGTACCTGAAGACACATTGGTCAAGAGGTCGTTGGTCTGTCCGGTGGAATATACATTGAAACCCTCTGAGTGATAGTTCACTGCCTCCTGTCCCAACATCACGTTGAAGGAATGGATGTCCTTCAGGGAGAAGCGGTAGTTGGCGGTAGTGGTCTCTGTGAGGTTGAGAATATCACTGCTCTGGCGTGCCGCTGTACCCTCGCCATTATTGGAAGAAAGACTTGGGAACGACTGCATGAACGCTGTGGAGTGAGTGAAATCGGCACCAAACTGGGTGCGGATGGTCAAGTTCTCGATAGGATAAATCTCGGCATACATGGTAGAGAGCACCTTATACTTCTTGTTCTTGATAGGGTTCTTGGCCATATATACGATAGGGTTCTCACTCGTACCAGCCCAGTTGCCAGCGGCGAGAGAAGCCAAACTGCCATCCGATGCGTATGGATTCCAGTAAGGGAGCATGAAGCGGCAAGCCGAGATTGGGGTAACGGTGGTATAAGTACCATCGTCTGCCTGCTGTGCCTCCTCGTAAGCCGCCATGGTGTTGGTACCGATCTTCAACCAGTTGCTAGCCTTCACATCTGCATTGGTGCGGATGTTGTAACGGCGGAAGGTAGAGTTCTGTGCGATACCATCCTGGTCGTAGTAACCACCAGATACATAATAGTTCAAGCGGTCGGTGGCACGGTTGACGGAAAGTTCGTAGCTCTGGAGAGGAGCACGGTCGTTGAACACCTCGTCGAGCCAGTTGACATTCACTCTCGACAAGAGGTTGTAGTCCTTGCCAGCATCCAAGCCCACTTCCTTCTCAAACTGGATGCGCTCGGAGGTATTCATCATGCTCCAGTTGGTCTGTGCCAACTGAGAGAAACCATACTGCGCACGGAGGGTTACCTTCGCCTTGTCCATGGCAAGACCACGCTTCGATGTGATGACAACCACACCGTTGGCAGCACGAGCACCATAGATAGAGGTAGAGGAAGCATCCTTCAACACGGAGATAGACTCGATGTCGTTAGGACTCAGAGTATTGAAATCGGAACTAGAGATAGGCACACCATCCAAGATAAAGAGTGGTGACTTACCAGAGTTGATAGAGTTGGTACCACGAATCTGGAAGCTCGCCGCCTTGCTAGGTTCACCCGAAGAGGAAATGACCTGCAAACCAGTACTCTGTCCCTGCAACGCCTGGTCGAAGCTGGCGGCTGGGACATTCTCAATCTTCTCAGACTTCACGGTAGATACAGAACCAGCGATGGTTCCTTTCTTACGAACGCCGTACGCCACGACCACCACCTCGTCCATCACCTTGGCATTGGTGGAGAGCGTCATGTTCAGCGTATTCGTCTGCGCATTGACAAGGTGCTTCTGCGTTTCCATGCCGACATACGAGAATACCAGCGTGGCCTTAGATGCACCCTTCACCTCGATGGTGTAGTTACCGTCAACATCGGTCACGACACCATTCGTTGTACCCTCTTGAAGGATTGTTGCTCCAATCAACGGCTCGTTGTCTTCAGCAGACACCACCGTACCCTTGACACGGAAAGTCTGTGCCAGGGCTGTTTGGATAGTCAACACAATCAGAGAGACAAGCAATAGGGAAAATCTTCTCATCCTTGTTTGTTTCAAATTGTTGTTTATAAAATGTATTAATACTTATTTTTTTCTCGTTGGGTAAAAGCTACAATCTTTAAACGACTCTTCGCTTACGCCTCGCTATACATTTTTTCACAAATTTGCATACGTGCGTGTACCTATTGATTAAAAACGGTGCAAAATTACGAATAAATTCTTATTATTACAAGACTTTTGATTAAAAACTGCTATTTTTTCAGTAATATGTGTAAGAATATCGGTAATATGCGCATCGTTTCTTTACATTTTCATAAAAAAACTAGAAAAAAGGAACTCTCATACAGAATAATTATGTAACTTTGCAGTTGATATGAGATATAGATTTTTGATATGGCTATGCTTTCTGCTGGGCTTCACTTTGCAAATGAATGCCCAGAACGATGAGACCCGCCCTGAGGACAGGGAGGTGGATATGGACAACCCTACCTTCGAGCCGATGGTGAAGGTGGGAAAGGTATTGTATAGCGGCGACAGCATACAGTATGTACAAGTAAATAATGTATATGTCTATCCACAACCGACCTTCAAGAACGACAAGCAGCGCCAGGCTTACAACCGATTGGTGTATAACGTGAAGAAGGTGCTCCCCATCGCCAAGGAAGTGAGAAAGATTATCATCGAGACGGGCGAATATCTCGAAACCCTCCCCAACAAGAAGGCGAAGGATGCCCACATGAAGTTGGTGGAGAAAGGCATCAAGGAGGAATACACGCCTAGAATGAAGAAGCTCACCTATGCGCAGGGCAAGCTCTGCATCAAGTTGGTGTATCGCGAGTGCAGTTCCTCTTCTTATCAGCTCATCCAAGCCTTCCTTGGTCCTGTGAAAGCCGGTTTCTACCAAGCTTTCGCCTGGGCTTTCGGTGCCAGTCTCACCAAAAAATACGACCCCAATGGCGTGGATAGATTGACTGAGAGAGTGGTAAGACAAGTGGAGTCGGGACAGATCTAACGTTTTTGCTCTATCTCAAAAAGCCACACAAACCGTTAAACTTTCATATATTCCCATTATTATACTTGCATTATAAAAGTATTATAATTATCTTTGCATAATAATAGCAAAGATAAGGAAACGATGATAGCAAACCCATTCATACTCCGCGGATATGTATCAGACGAATACTTCTGCGACAGAGACAAGGAAACAGCCGACTTGATGACAGAAATCAAGAACGGCAACAACGTCACGCTCATCGCACCGAGAAGAATCGGAAAGACGGGGCTTGTGCAACGCATGTTTGCACAAGAGGAAATCAAACAGAAGTATTATACGTTCTTGGTAGATATTTATGCCACCAAGACGCTTGCCGATTTCATCCAAGAACTAGGAAGAAGCATTCTGCAGAGTTTGAAGCCGAAGGGCACAAAGGTAGTGGAATACTTCCTCAACTGCCTTCACTCCCTTCGTTCCTCTATCAGTTTTGACATGAATGGCAATCCTTCTTGGGGAGTAGATTTGGGTGACATTACAAGCCCTGCCACATCCCTCGAAGAAATCTTCCACTACCTAGAAACTGCCGACAAGCCTTGCATTGTCGCCATCGATGAGTTTCAGACAATAGGCACCTATCGAGAAGGCAATGTGGAAGCCATCTTGCGCACATACATCCAGCATTGCCATAATGCGAATTTCATCTTCGCTGGTTCTCAGCGCAACATGATGTCGGAGATGTTCCTCAGCCATTCTCGTCCTTTCTACATGAGCACAGCCATCAAGACGCTTCAGCCTATCGACAAGGAGGTATATGCCGATTTCGCCAGTTGCCTTTTCGGCGAGAGACGTATCAAACGAGAAGTCATCTACCAGATATACGACCGTTTTGACGGCATCACCTGGTATCTTCAGAGAATGATGAACAAGATTTACTCCCTAACTCTCCCTGGACAGGAAGCAGACGAGCAAACAATGCAACAAGCCCTCGACACTATCATCGACGAGAGTGCCTTTGCCTACCAAGCCCTCCTCTTCCAGTTGCCAGCCAAGCAGAAGGAGCTTCTCCTTGCCATCTGCCATGCCGGGAAGGCGAGAAGTATCATGTCGGCGACATTCATCAAGCGACACCACCTCCCCTCCGCCAGTTTTGTGCAAGGCGGCATCAAGGGTTTGTTGGAGAAAGATTTCGTGACGGAGATAGATGGCACCTACGAGCTATACGACAAGTTCTTTGGGGAATGGTTGAAGAGGGGAGAGTAACAGAATTATGAAGCGTGAACAAGTCATCTATAACGCCCTACAATCTGCCTCATTGATGATTTATCTGCCTCATTTCCGCACAAAATGAGGCAGATAATTTTGATTTGAGGCAGATAATTGAGGAATTCTTTGTATTTTTGCAGCCAAAACACAGATTTACAATCGAGAAAAAGTTATGCATCAATTCGACTACAAAACAACACCAGAGAAATTGTTGACACCATCTATCGTCAACCAGCTCTTCTTGCTCCATGAGTTCAGAGGCAAACAGGAGTTATACATCTCCGCCAAGTCGGACACCCTATCCGCCTTACTTGACATTGCCAAGATACAGAGCACGAAGGCCTCCAACCGCATCGAAGGAATCTACACCTCCGATGAGCGCTTGCACGCACTTGTCATGGAAAAGGCGGAGCCACGAAGCCGCTCAGAAGAAGAAATCGCAGGTTATCGAGAGGTGCTGGCCACCATCCACGAGAACTATGAGTACATTCCGATTCGACCAAACAATCTCTTGCAACTGCACCGTGACTTATATTCCTATGGTGGAAAAGAAATTGGAGGCAGGTTTAAGAATATCGACAATATCATAGCCGAGACCGACAAGGAAGGCAAAGAGCATGTACGTTTCACTCCAACCCCAGCTTTCCAAACTCCAGATGCGATAGAAGAACTGTGTAGGACATTCAATGAGGCGATAGACGAGGGAAAATACGACAGTTTATTGCTCATCCCCATGTTCATCTTAGATTTTCTAAGCATCCATCCATTCAATGACGGAAATGGGCGTATGAGCCGCTTGCTTACTCTCCTACTTCTATACAGGAGTGGCTATATCGTAGGCAAATACATCAGTATAGAAATGCTCATAGAGAAAACAAAAGAGACTTATTACGAAGCCTTGAAAGAAAGTTCCATCGGATGGCATAATAACCAAAACGAGTATCAGCCATTCGTTAATTACTACCTTGGTATCATTATAAAAGCATACCAAGAATTTCAAGACCGTGTGGATCATCTGCATGGCAAAGCGATGTCAAAACCTGAGAGGATACGCCAATTTTTCAATAAACGTTTGGGAAAAATAACCAAGAGCGACATTGCTTCTCTATACCCGGACATCAGTCTCAGCACTATCGAGCGCACCCTCAAAGAGATGGTGGATAATGGAGAAATCGAAAAGGTGGGAAGCGGAAGAGGCACTGGGTATGTCATTAAATAGGATAAAGAAACAGATTGATAAAACGCTTACATCTTAAAAAGGTCAGGAATGTATTCACTAGAACATTCCTGACCTATATTATATCTACTCACAGTTAGCCTTTGGCTTTGCATTCCAAACGATCAACGTAAGCAATACCGACATCAGAGCCGCACCTATCCAGAAGTAATTGATGTAAGTGAAATCGTAGGTTTCCACCCCATTCACCACTTGCTTATTACCCTCGATGAGCAAACCACTCATAATGTCTTGGATGCCGGCACCAATATAGCTGGCAACTCCTACCACCCCAAGGGCAGCACCCGAGGCATTCTTAGGAGCCAAATCGACTGCCATAAGTCCACCCAAGAAACAAATCAGAACACCGATACCCAAACCAAACAGAACCATAGCTATCACATCTATAACAAAATGAACACCAGGAATCAAGAGGAATAGGCATAATGCCACAACATTCATCAATCCAAAGACTAATGCGGGAACATTTCTTGAGCCATTAAACATCTTATCTGATATTAAACCAGAAGCCACAGTGCCGACAATTCCACATACAGAGCTTATTGAGATAATAAAACTCGCGTCAAGTGTAGAATAACCTTTCATCGTCTCTAGATAAAAGACACCCCAACTATTTACTGCATACCTACTAATATACATAAAAGCACTTGCCAATGCTAGTACCCATATTGCAGGACTGCACAAGACTGCTTTTTGGCTAGCGTTAAAGTCTGCTTTACTAACTTCATTTTTCTTTGACGCTTGATTGTCCAATAGATAGCCATACTTCTGTGGCGTATCTTTCATCAGCCATTGCATGATGAAGAAATAAGCAACACCAATGACACCAGCACCTATCAATCCATAACGCCAGCCAAAATGAGTTGCCAATATCGCAATGGAAATAAAAGTAATAGCCTCACCTAAGTTATGACTTGCACTCCAATAACCATAATATGTACCACGATTAGATGCATCAAACCATCTTGATAAAGATACTACGCCTGAAGCTGCTCCCATTGACTGGAAATATCCATTGATTCCCCAAAGTATGGCAAACAACCAAAACGAGTTGGTAAAACCAAGTGCTAAGTTGATCAATGCAGAAATCAGCAAGCCCGTTGACATCAATCTTTTCACATTGCTTCTATCCGCAATAAAGCCATTGCAGAACTTACCGATAGCATAGGTGAAAAACAAACAAGAGCCAATGACACCGATTTCCGTCTCTGTAAAAATACCATCTTCTACCATTGGCTTTCGGATGACATTCATACTCAATCGACAAACATAATACATACCATATCCCAATGTTGCCGTCAAGAAAGAAATGAGACGTATTCTTTTGAACCGAGCATTATCGGTACTCGGTTCACTTGCCGATTCTGGTATCTTATAATAATCTACTAACTTCTTCCACATATCAGTTTAGTCATGAAGATTACGAGAGCGCAAATAATCTAACAAATACTGAGGTCTATCAGTCTGAATGATTCTTGCCCCAAGAGTATCAATAAGATAACCATATCCCTTGTTAGGATCTTGCAATGACATATCATCATCATGACCACCTGCCATTGTATCCCACAATGTGTTGTACCAAATCAAGCTTTTACCATGCATTTTCTTTGGCAAAGACAGAGGGAGCTTATTTGAATCTTTCACAAACAACAGTTCAAATGCAATAGGATTCATATCTTTCATGAATTTATCAAGCTGACTCTCTGCATTTGGCTTATCCAAATTGACAATAGGCATATAAATCACATCATTCAGATATGAGCCATAAAGTTCCTTCACTTGCTCAGCAGACTTTGTTCCTTTCATGATAATCTGCTTTGTCGTACCAGTCTTTTTCATCAATTCGTAAACCTGCTCGAAATATCTGTCTGCCTTGTCAAGGTTCAGCATAATCTTACCACGAGCATGCACAAGTGCCTCTTCCAAAGTTGGTACTCTATGGATGGTACGGATATTACATCCGTTCTTCAAGTGAGTCTTTGCAATAGAATCATAGGTCAACTCGGAAATTGTACCTTTACCCGTTGTGGTACGGTCAATCTTTGGATCGTGCATCAAAATCAAGACCCCATCCTTGGTTCTCTGCAAGTCTATCTCGACAATGTCAACGCCCATTTTGATTGCATTGTCTATCGCCTCCAAAGAGTTTTCAGGAAAGTTACGCCAGTCACCACGATGTGAAGCCACAATCACTGAAGACTCATCACGATTCAAGAGTTTAGCGCGAATCTTGCTAACTCTGTCTTGTGCAAAGATATTTGCACTGCATACAATTGCTAAAAGCAATAATAAAACTTTCTGTTTCATATTTTTGGTTAGTTAAAATTTAACACGTATTACACGAAAGAAGCAAAAAAATTATCTTCTTCCTTTCTTTTTCAAATAATCCAGCAATAAGAATGAGTTATCGCAGAAGATGATGTTTGCTCCTTTGTCTAGAAGCCAACCATAACTTCCATCAGGATCATCCAAAGCCATCTCATCATCATGACCACCATTAAAAGTATCCCAAAGTGAGTTATACCAGATACGATAGCCATGCTTCTTCATTTCTTCCGCACGATTTAAGATAGGATAGTCATCTCTCTTGAAAGACAAGCTCATAATTGGAGTCTTAATATGATTCATATAATCATCCAACTTTTGGTCATCAGTTTTGCCATTACAAACAACAACTGGGCTAAAGATACACCCTTTCAAGAGTTTAGCATATTTCTCCTCATATACCTTACTATTAAAAGTACCACGGAAGATACACTGCTTCAGCATCTTGTGCTTATGAATAATTTCTAAGACTTTCTCCTTACAAGGTTGCCATTTATCAATCTGAATATATACCTTTCCTTTACAAAGCTCCAAGACTTCGTCTAGAGTTGGTACTTTCTGACGAGTAATAACACCTATCGGAGATTTCAAATTCAGTTTTTTAATTTCTTCCAAAGTATAATCAGAAACCAATCCCGTACCGGTGGTAGTTCTATCCACAGTATCATCATGCATCATTACAATGGCACTATCCTTAGTCATATGGACATCAATCTCCACACCATCAATGCCACCATCTATACATTGCTTATATGCCTGAAGAGAGTTTTCTGGTGCGCCTCTCCAATTTCCGCGATGTGCAAAAATCATCACATAATTAGACTTTCCCCCATCATACATCTTTTTCTGAAGGAAATCAAAACCTTTGTTTTGTGCAGACACGTTCAATATAAAGAACATGCTCACCAAAGTAACAATGATATTTCTCATCTCATTATAATATTAGAGGTTAGTGGGACTAGCCCACTAACCATATCAGTTTAATTAAAATTCGTACTATCCGTCCAACCAGGGTTCTGCGTGAGCTTACCACCAGTCAAGACTCTTTCGCTTGCAGGAATTGGCCAAAGATAATCCCTGTTCTCATCCCAAGTAATTGTAATCTGCTTGAATGGATAAATGTAGCCAGAAGTCCCATTCGACAAATCCAAGTCTTTGCCTATTTTCTTTGATGTGCCCTTGAAAGTTCCCTTATCCGCCGTATATAAAAGTAAGTCATTTGCACCATCATTGTCCATATCATACTCACCATCTCCAGGGAAGTAGCAACCATAGAATGGTTTTGTCAACTGCTGACCTTCTTTCCAACGGAAAATATCCCACAAGCGGAAACCTTCCAAAGGCAACTCTACAGTGCGCTCTCTACGGATTTCCAAGATGACACCAGTATTGCCACTCTTTGTCACGTTAGGATAATACTCCATCATCAATGGGTCAGGGTTAGCATTTGCATCAGCCATATTCAAGTGTGGCATTTTCGCTCTATCACGAATCTTGTTGATAGAAACATCCAAGTCTCCTTGTGTCAAGGTTCCCAACTCAGCCTTAGCCTCAGCATAGTTCAAATAAACTTCTGCTGTTCTAAACAAAATCCAATCAGTGAAAGCCTTATTAGCACCATCATACTTTGACTCTGCAATGTATTTGATAGGCTGATAGCCAGTCAATGCAGTAAGGTCATTTTTCGTAACAGAGGTTGCACCCTTCTGAATATAACCAGGGCACAATACCGTCTGAGCCATTCTTGGGTCACGACCTGTTGTTTCTTTTACAAAGTCATCTGTTTCCCACCCTTGCTTATCAGTATAGCGAGTACCATCGGCGTTCAAGTAATGGTTCATGAATCTCTTCGTAAATCCTTGACGAGAATTCTTGATCTCAAAAGGAACACCATGTAAGATGTTAGCATCAGCACTATAACGTCTTGCCAAGATAACCTCATCGGAGCAAGCATCCATGCTATTGAACAAGGAGCGATAAGGTGTTTCGCCTGTGGTATAAAGTTTGTATCCACTATTGTCAATAAACTCTTTACCTGCTTCTACCACTTGGTTAAGATACTTGTCTGCATTAGGCATATTACGATACTTGCGATATGTACCCTCATACAATGCCGCACGAGTCTTAAGAGCCAAAGCCGTCCATTTTGTCACATAGTATACGTCTTTCTTGGTTGGAAGCATTTCGATAGCCTTGTTCAAGTCATCCATGACGTGATCCATGATAATCTCTCTGTCATCTCTTGCTTTCGTCAAAAGTTCATCTTGGTCAGAATTCAACACCTGGTCATACCAAGGCACATCACCATATCTTCTAACCTTTACATAATAGAAATAGGCTCTCATAAAGTAGGCTACTCCATCATTCTCCTTTTTGCCAGCCTCATCCTTGCAACGTTGAGAATTCTGTAAATAGTAATTGATAGAACGAAGCATATCCCAATTCCATCCATTCTCATCAGCTGCAGAACGTTGCCCCAACAAAGTTGCACCTAACTCTGAGTCAATGTTGTCATCTGCATTGATACCTATAATATCATTTGCATTTTCCAACTGGCTATAAAACCCATCAGTCCACAACTTCAACTCTCTAGTGGAGCTAAAGTAAGTATTAGGATTCATCGTATCCTCTGGAGACATATCCAACAAGCTGTCACAAGACGTAACGCTTGCTAGAAACAAAGCTGCTCCCAATATATTGAATATCTTTTTCATTTTCATATCACTTTTAAATGTTTAGAACTTAATATCAAGACCGAAAGAGAAAGACTTAGAATAGCTATAGCCTACACCAGAACCCGAATTGTAAGATGACGCATAAATCATCTCAGGATCTACAGTCTTACTATACTTCTTCAATGGAGACCAATAGAACAAGTTCTCCGCTGTGAAATACACTCTCAGCGAGTTGATGATTTTCTTGCTGACAGGGATCGTATAACCAACGGTCAAGTTCTTCAAACGCAAGTAAGCAGCATTCTGTAAATATCTATCATTCACGACGCCTAATGCACCACCGCTATAAGAAGCATATCCACGAGCACGAGGGAAATAACCACCAGGATTTTCCTCACTCCATACATTATCCATAAAGTCTTTGTGAATAAAAGACAATGATGGGAATGAATATGGTCCCCAGAAATCATAAGCGTATGATGTTGGATACCAGTTACGCTTGCCTACTCCTTGGAAGAAAGCACTGAAATCAATACCATTCCAATCTGCACCTAATCTGAAAGAATATGAATAACGTGGCAATGTGTTACCAATGATTCTCTTGTCACCAGGGTCTGCTACAGTACCAGAACCTTCAGAAATGACATTGTCACCATCCAAGTCGATAAACTCAACATCACCAGCCATCAAATGGTTGTCTTTCTTTGAACTATATACACGGCCATTCACCGCCTTGTCATCAATCTTAGCTTGATAAGCAGCTGCCGCTTCATCCGATGCAAAAAGACCAGCAACCTTATAACCCCAAATCTCGCCCAAGGTCATACCTTCGTAATAGTCGGATATCAACTTGTCTGGGTTATTGAATTTGGTAATCTTAGACTTATAATCACCAATCGTTGCTGATACATTGTAGTGGAAAGGCTTGCCTGCCAAATTGAATTTGTCTTGCCAACCGATATACAACTCCCAACCATTTGTACGCAAATCTGCACAATTCTCCTTAGGGGTAACAGCACCAAATACAGATGGAAGCGTGATAGAGTGAGTCAACATATTCTTCGTATCACGAATATAAACATCTGCCGTAAGCGTCAATCTGCTATCCAAAAGACTTAAATCAAGTCCCCAGTTGTAAGTAGATACAGTTTCCCAAGTCAGAGAAGACGAAAGAGGATCTGAAACACTTGCGTAATATGCCTTGTTCAAACCATCAAAAGTATATGACATCTGCTTATCCGTATAAATTCTATCAAAATAAGCATAGTTGCTTACTTGTTGGTTACCCAAGCTACCAATAGAGAAACGGAGTTTTGCATTATTCACTACAGGCAACAACTTCTCCCAGAATTTTTCCTGACTGAAACGCCAACCCAAAGATGCAGATGGGAAGAAGCCCCAACGGTCTTTAGAAGCAAACTTAGAGGTTCCATCCCAACGTCCGCTCACCTCTGCCAAATACTTTCCTTCGTAATCATAATTGACACGAGCAAAATAGCCCAAAGTTCTCCATGCAGAAATCTCCTGATCCACTGTTGTTTCACCTTGTGCGACAGTAAATGAAGACAAATCTTTAGACAACAAGTCATTCTTTTTCACAGACAAGTCCGTGGTTCGATAATCTTCGTATTGTCCACCAGCTACCACCTTGAGATTATGCTTTTTATCCCATAGATGTGAATAAGTAGCATATACATTCAAGTTGTTGTCATCTACCTGCATATGACCTTCTTGGTAGAAGTCCTTGATTGTATTAGAAGTAAACGTAGATGTTACACCCTCTGCTCTTGAATATTCAAAAGGCATACTTCTCCTCTTGTACAAATAAGTTCTGTTCTTATAAGCATAAGAGGCTGTCAGCACCAAGTCATCAAACACCTTGTAATCAAGTTGGTTGGCAACAATCCAATATTTGTTCTCACGAGAGTTACGGGCCTCATTTGCTGTCAAGAAACCAGCATGACCTGCACCCAATGGAGAATTAGATGTCAGCTGATTGGTATATTGAACGATTGTACCATCTGGATTTCTTGGCACAAAAGAAGATATCGTATTAGATTGCAAACTATGAATCGTCTGTTGCTCATTATAATAACCAGCATACTTATATGCCGTCTTATTGAAGTTGAAATTGACAGAGTAAGACAAGCGGTTAGACAACTTTGCATTCATTTTTGCTCGGAAAGACACGTTCTGGTAATTATCCTTATAAATATTAAAGATACCATCCTGGTCAAAGAAACGAGCGCTGACAAAGTAGTTTACCTTGTCATTACCACCATTCACAGACACATTATGCTCTTGCTCTGGTCTGGTCTTACGATAGAAATAATCATACCAATCAAAGTTACCATAATAGTAATATTTACCATCGTCACCAACTACCGTCCAAGGTCTTTCTGGGTTTTCGGTCTTGTCATTTCGTCTATCATAAAGCATCTGCAAATCATCATCTGTGTAATTTAGCATTAATCTTCCTTGATAAGCCTCATAGAACTGATTGACAATACTAACATGGTCATATCCTGTATGAATGAAATCTGTAGAAGTCGTATTCTGCTTCCAACCCACACGTCCATTGTAAGTAATAGTCGCTTTACCACCAGAATCCTTACCACTCTTGGTTGTAATCAAAATAACGCCAGAAGAGGCTTTGGCTCCGTAAATAGCAGAGGCAGAAGCATCTTTCAATACAGAAACGGACTCAATATCATTTGGGTTGATTTGATTCAAACTAACCTCCATACCATCTGCCAATACCAAAGGATTGCCACCATTAATAGAAGCAACACCACGGATGTCAATGCTATAGCCAGAATCCAAAGAACCTGAGTTAAACGTCAAGTTGACCGAAGGGTCGGCACCCTGCAAAGCACCAGCAGCAGAAGATACAGGACGATTGTTGATGTCATCAGCTGTAATCATCGCAACTGCACCTGTCAAGTTGGCTTTCTTTTGAGTACCATAACCTACAACAACAACCTCATTCAAAACTTTATTGTCTTCTTGCAAAGTAACATTTGCCAACTTACCATCAGTAGCCTTCAATGTCATTGGCTGATAACCAATATAACTGATGGTAATCTCTGCATTACTTGGCACATCTGTCAAGGTATAGTTTCCATCTATGTCAGTAACAGCACCATTAGTTGTACCATTTACCATAACACTAGCGCCAATGACAGGTTCGCCTGCTGCATCCACGACATTGCCAACTACTTTAATGTGCTGACCTTCTGACACAGGTTGTTGCTTCTTCGTCAAAGGTTTTACTATCACATAGTTGCCTTCCAACTCATAAGTACAATCACTCTGCTTGAGAATAGTTTTCAACAACTCTAAAGCATCTCCACTTGTCTTACTGAGAGTAACGACACGATTAGGATTCAACTGAGATGACTTGTAGGCAATCTTGTACTTGGATGCCTGCTCGATCTTCTCAAAAGCAGACTTGAGCGTTACCTTGTTGGAGCCAAAGCTGACATTCTGAGCCGAAAGGGTCATCTGGCCTGCTAGCAGCAAACAGAAGCATGACGCTGAGATTCGTTTTAGATTCATACTTTATCTTTATTAAGTTAATATTATTCTTGTTTAGTACACCTTAAAGACAAAGTAGATATTGCTTACACCCAATTACAAAACTGTTAAAATGAAGATTTTTCGCATTTATTTTCGTGTGTCCGCAAACAATGACATACATTTCTTAGAGCATTCTTCTTTTTTCAAAAATTACGACCCTAATTCTTTGGCGTTTCAAGAAATAAAACGTAACTTTGCAGAATCAAAGCAATGGAGAATATATAAATATGAAATATCCGATAGGAATACAGACTTTTGGTCAAATCATCAATGGTGGTTTCGTCTATGTGGATAAGACCGACTTGTTGTATCGCTTAGTGAGCACAGGCAAAGTCTATTTTCTGGGTCGCCCTCGGCGATTTGGAAAGAGCCTTCTCATCTCCACTTTGGAGGCTTATTTCTTGGGCAAGAAGGAACTGTTCAAGGGACTTGCCATTGACGCCTTGGAGCAAGAGTGGAAACAATACCCTGTGTTCCATTTGGATTTCAACACAGGCAACTACTTGAATGATGGTGCCTTGGAGGAAGTGCTGTCGGGAGAAATTGCTCGGTGGGAAAAACAGTATGGCGTGGAAAGAACTTACGAGGATTTGGGGAAACGTTTTCAGCAGGTTCTTCATGCCGCCCATAAGCAGACGGGATTGGGAGCTGTCGTTCTCATTGATGAATATGACAAACCTATCTTGGATGTATTGGACATGGATTTTCAAGTCGAACACCTAGGCAAGACGATGACCTTGGAGGAGAAGCATCGCTATATTATGAAGTCCTTCTATGCTACATTGAAGGGAGCGGATGCCGACTTGCACTTTGTCTTCCTCACAGGTGTCACTAAGTTCTCTCAAATCAGTATGTTCAGTGGTTTCAACCAGCCAGAAGACATTAGCTTGAGTCGAGATTACGAAGCCATCTGTGGCATAACCCAGAAAGAACTAGAGAACTATTTCTCTGCACCAATCAAAGAATTTGCCGAGGACTATGAGTGTTCGGCAGAGGAAATGTTGGTATTGCTAAAACGAAAATATGATGGCTATCATTTTAGCAAGAGAATGACGGACATCTTCAACCCTTTTAGCATCTTGAATGCTTTCAGTCAGTTAAATCTAGGAAGCTATTGGTTTAAAAGTGGCACACCAACTTACCTAGTACGCTTGCTTTCCCATTTCGACCAAAACTTGAATGAGTTGATAGGGAAGTATTATGCGACTCCTCAGTTTGACGACTACAAGGCTGACGTGGAGTTGCCTTTGCCGATGATTTATCAGAGTGGTTATCTCACCATCAAGGGCTATGACCGGGATACAGAGTCCTACCTGCTCGACATTCCTAACAATGAGGTGCGTGAAGGACTTTTGACGATATTGGCAAATAGCTATCTGAAGACCAAGGAGGATTCCACCTCTTGGCTCATCGACTCCGTACACAAGTTGAAGCGAGGAGATCTGGAGGCGTTTATGGAGGGAATGACGGCGTTTCTGGCAAGCATCCCATACTCGGTACGTCGCAAGAAGACGGAGCGAGAGTATGAGCGTCATTTCCAATATACCTTCTATCTCTTGCTCAGGATGCTGAGCTGCTTCACCGTCTTCCATGAGAAGGAGACGAGCAAGGGGAGGGCAGACTGCGTGATAGAAACCCCGAAGGATGTCTATATCTTCGAGTTCAAGCTCGACGGCTCCGCCGATGCCGCCTTGCAACAGATACGTGACAAGGGCTATGCCAAAGAGTACCAGGCAGATTCACGTACCATCCATCTCATCGGAGCCAACTTCTCCTCGGAGGAAGGGACGGTGAATGAGTGGAAAGAGGAATAAGGCGATTCTATTTTGTTCTTTACTTCACTGTCACCGTATCTTTCTTCACCTCATATTCCAAGCCCGGAATCAGGTTCTGGATGACAGACATCGCTCCCTGCAAGGTCTCGCCACGATTGAAGTGAACAGTTACCTTCGTGTTCTGATAACGCTTGGAAAGGAAGGTGAACTTCACACCATACGCCTTACCCATGATATGGGCAGCCTCAGCCAAAGTGACATCATTGAGGTCTATCGACTTGTTGCGCCAACTCATACCATCGTCATCGGCTGCAACCTGACGGATGCTCACTGCCTGAGTCCTTACATTATATATCAATTGGTCATTGGGCTTCATGCTATACACCTTATCGTCTTGTCCTACCACCCGAAGTTCTATCTTACCCGTCTTCAACGTGGTGGAAACCTCATCCTCATTGGTATAAGAAGAAACCGCAAAGGAGGTACCCAAGTCGGTAATCTCAAAATAAGGTGTACTGACATGGAACGGTTGCTTGTCATCATGCTTGATGTCGAAGAAAGCCTCACCCGACAGGAACACCTTGCGCTCCGCAGAACCTTGGAATGAGGAAGGATAGAGCAGCAGAGAACTCTGGCTGAGACGTATCTTGGTACCGTCAGCCAAGGAGATGACCTTGCTCTCATCGCTGATGGTATGCTCTTGTAGCATCGAAATCATCTGAGACTCTTTGAGTTGGTTGCTCATATCGACATACAACTTTCCAAACACAACCAATAGGAGCAATGGCACGACAACCGCCGCTACCCTTGCCCAAGTGAAGATTTGAAGCGTTTTGACATTTGCCTTTTCATTTTCGTCATCCTGACTGAAAATTCGATTGTATGCTGCCGAGATTTCATCCTCGCTCATATAAGCCGAATCAGCCTTGTCCCACAAGTCACGGTAAGCATCGTTTGCCTCCTCGCTATCCGCAGAACCAGATATTCTCTCCAGCACTCTATCTTTTATGTCGTCCGACACCTCGTGTCCTGTATAATAATCAATGATATCCCTTATCTTTGTTGCCATAATAATACCTGTAATTTAATTATAAGACATATTTCAAAGATGTTACACCCAATGCATCGGCAAGAAAATCATCAAATATAAGGCTTTTTTAATTTCTTTAAGAGCTAGATTGAGATGATTCTCCACCGTTTTCTTTTGAATTCCCAGCCGCAAGGCTATCTCGTCGTTCTTGAGATGCTCTTCTCGGCTCATGCGATAGATAGTTTGCCGCTGCTGTGGCATGTTCTCCACCACCATGTCGATGAGCAGTTGGGTATCCTTTGCCACCACATCCTCATGGGGCGAGGCGGCATGGGCGCAGGGATCGGGGATAGAGTCGATGTCTATCGGTATGATGTGCTTGGTGGATATGAAATTGATGACGGTATATTTAGCCAATATAAATAGGTAGGAATCGAAGTCGGCGATGCCCGTGAACTTCTCTCGCTTGTTCCACACTTTCAGGAAAATCATCTGGCAGACATCGTCTGCGTCATCCTCATTCTTCAAGAGCATCGACACAAAACGATGCACCTTGGGATAGAACCTTCGAAACACTTGTTCGTAGGCTTTCTGGTCCCCTTGTGACATCTGCAATATGACTTCCTTATCGATTTCCATTTTCATTGGTTTTAGCTATACGAGTGCAAAGATAACACAAATAAATGAACTAGCCATATTTTTCGGATAAAAATCTTGTGAAATGAAAAATGAACAGTTAAACTTTCATATATTCCCATTATTATACTTGCATTATAAAAGTATTATAATTGTCTTTGCATAATAAATAGCAAAGATTAGGATACAACGGAGAATGGCTGCCCCTTATCCCATCCGACTGTCTTAGGGGAACAGCCAGACTGCCATAGGCGAACAGTCTGACTGCCGTAGGCATGCAGTGAATTATACATAGGCAGCTATTTTTTCCAACTAGAAAGGCTACCTCTCATTTCTACCTCACATATCACTAAGCACGCACTATCACTCTTATTATCAGATATTTACATAGAGTGAGGTGTGACATCAGACACCTCACGCACACCACACGACACCACACGTGAGATAGAGTGAGGTGTGAGGTAGAAAACAAAAGATACGATTATACGTACAATAATAAGACAAATAAATGAACTAGTCATATTTTTTTCTAGTATTAGTCAAAAAGAGAAATGCTTTCGCTGCGTTATCGTCATTTCATCGAGTACATTCGATAAAAATGGGGTGTGTTTATCGAATATACTCGATGAAATTTGCTTTTTACAGAAATAAATCGTCAAGGGTTACTTCCTCATTGATACAAGAAGTATCACGCTTGTCTCTCAATCCAAAAGATGTAACCAAAACCACTTGAAGAGAATGAGAAGCCTTATGCTGCTTGGAAGCAAGAAAGGCATCTATCTTGTTCTGTAAGTTTTCTTCCATTTCTTTGGAGACAACATACTTTGATTCAGAGAATTTCATTTCGCAAAGGTAATCAGTACGCTCTCCATCCCATTCCAAGAGCAAATCTATTTGAGCACCTTTTCCATCAGGGGCGTTTCCAGCCCAACAATAACAACTGGTCAAATTGGCAATACGCAACTTGTTGCACAGTTGGCGTTGATGATTGATACAAAGCAATTCAAAGGTGTTTCCTGCCCATACAAAGAAAGAACTAGTTCTTTGCAATGAACGCCAGTTTCCTCTATGCGCCATATTGTTTCCCTCGATAAAGCGAAGATAAAAAAGAGAAAAGAAATCAATCAACTGATACACCGTTTCCTTTCTTTGCTTTCCTAATCTTGGATACTCCCTAATAATGCCTGAATATTTTAAATTGTCTATCATCTTGCTCAATGTACCACCAGTTTTAATTCCAATGACCTCACTGATTTCTTGTCTTGTCATACCATAGAATTTACGGCCTAATGCTTTAACGATATCTATGTATTTCTCTGATGATTTGAAGAGACCGACATATACGTCTCTAAATTCTTGCTTGGCTGCCTCGTTGGCAAAAAACATATCATCAATATTCTCTGTCAGCGTCTTATCGTTTCTGAATAGATCCATATAATAAGGTATGCCACCCAATATCATGTGGCACAAAGCAATTTCATATCGAGACATTCTGAAATGATGAGCCTTGAAATATTGTTCACATTCATTGAGGGTAAAAGGAAGGAGTTGCATCTTTTCAGTCAGTCGTCCATGAAGCCCACCATAATCATGGATAACATTCTCCAACATCCAACTGGTAGCAGAGCCACACACTATGAGCACGATGTTCCTTTGTTTACACGCCCAATAATTCCAGAAATATCCAAGTTCGCTAACAAATTCAGCAGATTGGGTGCCTGCCATCCATGGCAATTCATCCAAGAAGATGACTTTTCGTTTGCTTCTCTTCTTGCTAATCACTTGTCTAAGCAACCTGAATGCCTCTCTCCAATTAGTAGGTTTAGAACTATCAAGGGAGAGACCATAATCCAAAAGGCTGTCATAAAAATGCGACAACTGTTCTGAATAATATGTTTTAGCTCCTCTAGTATCTTCATCCATATATATACCAACAGCATTAAAGGCAAACTTCCCTTTGAATGCCTCATCTATGAGGTATGACTTCCCCACACGCCTTCTCCCGTAAATTGCGACGAATTCAGACTTATCGGAGTTGTATATTCGTTGCAATTTATCTATCTCATTTTGTCGTCCTATTATTGAAGTTGAGGCCATAACATTTTTTATTTAAAATTCTGATGCAAAGGTAATTAAATAAAATGTTACTCGCAAATAAATCAGCCAAAATCACGTTTTTTTCTTCATTTTGGCTGATTTTCTGGCAGAAATGACACCACTCAAGATAGCATCATTAGCAGACAGACGCGGACAAATTCAATTTGTCCGTGTTATATTTTTCTTCCTTTTTTCAAAACAGAATGAACTTCGGCTACCCCAAAAGCAAGGATATACTCACATAACTATCCTTTCTCGTACTCAAAACTATAAGTTGTGAATGTTAAAACTACGAGTTAGTTTTTTTAACATAAAGCTCTAAAGCAGCCAAAGGAGAATAAGAGAGGTTGGAACGTAAAC